>JGI26051J44788_1000307_pt1 | contig 29321 bp, 20 predicted proteins | sample HigsolmetaGSP13D_FD_44788 | JGI IMG/M metagenome (IMG submission 44788) | reverse complement strand
AAACAGGGCTTCCCGTCCGCTCAGCCGTACTTAAGCCACACGCCGGGCGGTTAGTAGTTGGGTGGGTGACCACCAGCGAATCCCGTCTGTTGTAGGTCTTTTTTATCCTTTTCGGACTCGTTTTTTTACTTTTTATTATTACCTATGCAGGGATTTTAGAATCTATATACTCTTTGTCCTGTAGATCGTCAGGGCTGGACTTCACTGGGATTGCGTGAGCGGCAAACGACCTCTGAAGCCTCCCCAGAGGCCCGAAAGCAAACCCTGAGATAAGTCAACATATGCGGCTCTGTTGACCTTTATAAACGTCAGACTGATATTTTCTTCCGGCCGCTCAAGAGGCGTCCACATAGATGCCAGGAAGAAAAAAAGACCGCGTCAAACCACTGCAGACGCTGCTGGACTCGAGCAGTGCCAGCTTGGGAACTTGGAACCACCCCCGCGAACCGGTCAACGATGACCTTCAGATATTGCGTGCACATTCTACATGGAAGAGAGAGCCACCAAGATGCTCCCGCTGTTCTTCACGCGGCAGATAAATATTAGATTTAAATATTGATTCTGTTGCCGCTTTTTTAGCATATAGAGCCTATGCAGGTGCTATCATACTACCAGTAGTATAGAGAGTTAAATAAACTAATCTTTTTGATTATTTTCTCAATTTCAATTTTCGCAATTTAGATCCACACGGCTGCTACCCTGTCACCAATTCCTCGATGGTCTAGTGGTTATGATTTCCGCTTGTCATTCCATCCTGGAAAGCAAGCGCGGGAGACCGGGGTTCGATTCCCCGTCGGGGAGTTCAATTTTTTATCCCCTTTTATACTATAGCCTTTTTTCTGTTTTGTTTTCAGAGAGATCAAAATAATACATCCAATATTTAGTATTCACCGAGTACTTTCTATCAGCAAAACGAGGGTTGTCAGCTTGTTAAGGAATAAACTATTAAACCCACCCGGACAGAGAGTACTGTAGCTCGATACCACTATCTATATAGGATAGAACTAGAGATAGCAAATGTATCCACCTGGAATGAAGACCCGCCTCCAAAGAGACAAAAAGCTGAGACGGTCTCAAAGCTTACAGGGAAACGAACGAACAAAAAAAGACGAAATTGTTCGTTCTTGCTTTCCCATCGTATGTAGACCTTCTATCCATGGAGGCGATTCGGGATAGAATGAGAACTGTGTCGATGGGTTTTTGTACCGTACATAGGTACAGTACAGTACATATGAAGCCTAGGTATGTATGTATGTATGTATGTACGGTATGTGTTTGGGGTCCTGCTTCTCGCAAAAGGAGGTTAGTATTTTGTCATTATGTATGTACATGTAACTGTAGTCTTTGAATGTTGCTTGAGCTCGAGTATATGAGTGATGGGTAGTAGTAGTTCATCAAGTGCAGGAATGAGGAAGAGTCCTTTTATTTTATAGGCATCTTTGACATTATATCATAGTTATGTCATCGAGGCGGAGATCGTTTGGCCGAAATTCCATAGGGGTGACGGCTAAGTATGCCCAGATCAAGCTATCTCGAATATGTGGGCTAGGTACCCAGTTCTCATCCGCAGGTTATCGCTTAGCAATACGAGCAGCACGGACAGCCTTACATTAGGTCTGAAGGTGGCAAGGAGAAACAAATTCCGGGAAGATACCCGAAACTAGTCCTTGAACTAGTGCCTAACCAGAATTCAATGCCGCCCCGCCGTGATGGGCAAAGTCGGCCGACAGACAGCCAGTCTGTAAAAAGAATAACAGTGGTCGAATAGAGATACAGCATGAAGGGAGAAAACAAGCATCAAACGCCGCCTGACACCAACCACGTGCCCGATCCGCGTCCCATCAGTTCAGCACCTCAAACCCTTCAGTCATGATTAGGAGTACGCCCTGCAATGACAAGTATAGGCATGGTATCACAACAAAAAGCATCAAAACTAAAAGTAGGGATGCAAGAAAGCGTTCTGGTCCAGTTGATCGCCCATAACCACCCTCACCAGCCGCTGCACGCCTCCGAAATATGCATATTGAATATGAACAAGTCAAACGAATCAAATGTTGGTCGAGGATCCAAAAAAAAACCGAGACGAAATGGACCGGGGACAGTCGTGAAAGATTAAACCTCAATGGACTCTGCGATCTCCTCACTCATAGCACGAACTCTGCCCTTGCTTTCAGATCGAGACCGAACATCCTCGTCGCTCATAACGTAGCTATCGAACTCCTCGGCCCCAGGACGAGAGGGCTTCACAACCTCCTCCTCGTCGCTCTCTGGTTTCGGCAACTTGATCTCAGAGTAGTCTCCGAGCCAGTACCGAGCGCGCTTCCTTGCACCCACGTCGGGCGTCAAATATCCATCGTCGATAGTCCTCTTGGTCACCGGAGTTGTGATTCCATCGGGAGGAGTATGACTCAGGATACTGATCCCGCGGAGATAGAGATAGCAAACGCGCTTCCGCGTCTTGTTGAAGAAGAAGTAATTCAGACTCCATATCGCCCCATCATCAGCATCGTTCGGATCCTCTTCCGGAGAATAGGAATAGATGGAGCACTCCTTCAACGACATCTGCTCATCGATGATTCGCCACATCCTCGGACCCCAGGTTGGCGGCGAATTAGAAGAGTATAATGTCGAACCTGCGACCGGAGACGGCGGGGTCATGTCGCCCCTCAGACGCGGGCGGAGGTTGAAAAGCGTTGTGTCAACTGTATTCATAACCTTCTTTAGGCTCCTTTCGCGGCGGAAATCGGTGGGCCTGAGCACATGTGAAAAGTCGTAGTCCGGATGGCTTGCATTCAGAGTAGCTATCAGATAGGCAAACGTGCGACGACTGGAATGTTCGCTCAGAGGACCGAATGGGCTCGATCGAGACAGGTTAAGCGAGGCCGCGGCGTCGGAAGCGTTGGGAGGCGACAGCGACGCGGAGAGGCGCAATGTCGATTCATACTGCGACTCCAGCGACTGCTCGATGCTCTTGTACAGTTTTCGGTCCGCCCCAGCTGCCTTTGTGGTATACAGATCGCATCCCCCGACAACATGGCAATCGGCAGTATCGAAGTTGAGGGAAGTCGTCACGTCCTCAAACTCGCGGATCGGAAGGAACTGCCAGCGCCAGATCGTCAGCATCTGGAATCCAACATCGGGATTTGATTGTTGATGGTTATATACCTTCATGTTGATGGGGTTCGCAAGCGAAACCGGAACTTTGCGACTTGGCTGGTAGTGACGTGGCCTATCTGCCGCAGAGATCGACCGACGGGATCCGAAAGAGTGACGGGGCTTAGGAAAGAAGCCAGAAATCGTCGGAGCTGTGATGTACGCACACCCAGAGTATCGCAGACAAGATCGCAGGGGACCGCGGACGTGACAGCGGATGCCAGGACGTTGGTTGATAGTCGGCTTAGGCGCGACCGGCGATAAGGCTCTCCAGACTGGCAGCGAGGATGATACTTGGGCGATCGACTAGGCCGGACAAGAGACACCTAGCGGAAGAGAAAATGGGCAGACGAGGCCATATCAAGGGCTGCGGAACAGCATGAAGATGGCAGAGGATGGGATGGAGATGGCCATGATGGTGATACGACCGCCTGACAGGGGTGGAGCGCGCTGCGACAGCCGAGGGGAGGCCGGTCACGTGGCGGGCACGCCCGGGCCACTGACAGCACGCGCTACGCTCACGGGCTGGAGCGTGCAGCGTGCGGACAGCGAATGCAGGCCCGGACAGCGTCGCCCCGTTCTGGCCGGAGCTCACTGCAGCCCGATCCTCTTCATCCGCGCGAGCACCTCCTCCGTGTCCTGGAGCAGTGGGAGAGTTCTCAATTAGTGACTGGGTCAGATAAGTAATCAACGCCTATGTACGTCCAACGCCAGTAGTAAATCATCGCTAGGCCCAGAACAAAGCAGAGAGACGCCTCCAGAGTCCGTTACATAATCTTCGTAACCACATCTTCCTCGGCCTGACCACGTGAAACGGCATTAGCTCGATGTCGAAGGAGGAGCTGAGCTATGTCGTCAACGTCGGAGTGTACATCTCGCCAGAGACACGAGCCGGCGGATGGTGAAGGCAGGGAGGGATGGGCAACGACGAGGGTAGCAGTGGCAAAAGCACTCGGGGCTGGTCTTGGCCAGGATAATAATAGGCTTGTATAACACAATAATAGCGGAAGAGGACGCCGGGAGGTATGGCAATGAGGATGAGCCGATCCAAAGCTTTCGACTATGCGTAGCATGGGGCGTAAAGCTTGATCTGCAGCCTGTCGTGCAAAACGCATAATCAAACGATACTCACCTCCATATCCTCCAGGCTGTCCTGTTGGCTTATACATCTCAGCACGTTCTTCTTGCTGCTCTCTTGCATCTCCCCCGCCAGCAAAAGCTCATCCAATATGAAGTATGCCTTCTGGAAGTTGAAGATGATGTCCAACTCGCAGACATTGCCGTAGTACTTGTCCATCTGCTCCACGTAACGATGCACAATCTCGAGTGTGATCAGCTCGTTATCCGTGGATGAACATCCGGCGATGAAGAACAGGGAGGCGTAGCGCCGGTAGACGATCTTCGTGTCTAGACAGGCCAGTCAGCCAGAGATCCAAAAGGACACCCATCACGTCCATCCAGGGGTTAGTACCTTTGTATTCGAGGAAGTTGCACATGCGCGTGCGCCGGGACAGGACGATCTGAGAGACATCCTTGATGATCTTGGCCTTCTCCTTGGGCGAGAGAGTCGTAAACCATTTGGCCAGGCGCTGGAAGAATTTGTGTTGTGAGCTGGATGCAACACGGTCAGGTACGGGGGTGGGCCACGAGGCGTACCACTTTGCCCTGTCTCGACAGCAAGATGAGGTAACTGGTCGACGATGTCAGACAGCGTCGCGCTTTAATGGAAGCTAGGAACTCACTGGATTGCCATAGTGCTCACTGAGGGAAGGAAACTGATGTGGTGTTGGTGGTGTTTTGTGGATTGATGCCCTTTTTCGAAGCCGACGCTGGAGAAATTAAAAGCAGTGTCCTCCACCTGCGCGCCGCGCGGACGCTCAGGTCCCTACGAGGGCCCCACTGCTGCTACAACCCAAATAAGTCAGCAACATCTCGGCAGGATGCCCACGCCAGAACGACGCTATCTGATGCTGTAAATTTATCTTATTATTATTCGAAGGCTGGAGAAAGAAGGCACACAGAGGTATGCGTCCTAAAACCTGGAAACGCAATCCAGTGCGGCGGAAGCTGGCTATAAATGATCTTCCGAACTATATCCTGTCTCCACCGAAGAAATAATTTTTCTACGCAGTAAATAAATGCCTGTCTTATTTTCTTTATGCCTCTACATCGATGTTACATCTTCTGACCGACGCGCCTAAGGAGGCAAGCAAAATTGAAATGGTTCTGCATACAAGGTGTTCAATTCCACGACTTATCATCCATCTCGATCTATCTAATACGTTCAACCACGATTCCGCTTGCGACTCCGTCTTTTATTCGATAGAAAGATTTATACAGTCGAAGAAGCTGCGCCACCTGCTATCTACCAAATATATCCATTGCATCAAATCCCTGTGCCTAGTAATAAAGCCAAACTCTGAGAGTCGGGAGTTTCGACGACTCCGCGGCTAAACTGAGAAGACATATCATCTTTTGTTCCGTATTCTAACTACTTGCTGCAGCGGTAAAACTATTCTGAGACTATTGCCACGCTGCTATTCATCTCTCCACTTCACCATGTGTCTTTCTGTCTCTTTCGTGTGCGTCAGCCTTTCTTGCACACTTCTAAGAAGGCGAGGGGGACTCCAAGGTATGTTTTGCAATAGGATTTGATTTCCTTTCACCAATTTTCAAAAAAGGGAGAGGAAGAAGAAGACTCAACCTATCGAATCAAACCGCAAGACCCCGAGCCTGTTCCTTGGTTGTAAGATGATCACCTGAAGGCGTGAAACCTGTTCTCCTTTCCAAAATCACATCGTATAGGATAGTGTCTGTATGAGAACCAGTCTTAGTTCTCGACTTTCCTGGGGTCCCTCCAGCCTATTTTGCGGATAACGGCGGCCCATAGTGATATGATAGTCGCAAAGTAATTTCAGCAGGCCATAATAGCTCGGTATCAGATATTTTCAATCGCAATTAACTCATCTCGGTTGGATATTCAATCTTTTCTTAGGACATTAACGTCTCTAAGGAACTTCGAAGATGAAAATTAAAATGCCATTTGCCTTGCTATCATATCTTATTATAGAAGCCATTCTATTCTTGATTGACCAGGTACATACCCATTAAAGATTTGGCATTGTTCGACGAGAATGATGCCAGAAAGAGAGAAGGAGAGAGAGAGAGAGAGAAAAGATAGAGCCGCGGATACGAGGAGGTTTTTATGCCCCTCGCGGGGGATCGCCATTCACCAGATGGGCAACGATTCCCGGGTGGCACGGAGCGCTTGGCGTGCAGTTATGCTCACAGACAACCAAACCAACTATGAAGAATGAAGTTTACAGGTAGCAGGTACTCGGTGTAAGTAAACAAGAGCTTACGGCGGTGAGGAGGGATTGAAGATACTCTTACTATTAAGAACTGCGCAGAAGTAGATAGCTCAGCGGGTTCCATGGTATATCAACCGCGGTGGAAGGCATACATGGATAGTGAATCGAAAGCGTTTGGATGTTGCAGTTAGCCAAATATTAATAATAATAATAATAATGCATCAGGGTGTGCAAATGAACGCAGGCCCGGCAGTGGACGCGGAAGCGTTCCTGGTTCGCGTTCCACCCGAGTTAGCTGCTTAGAATCAGGACTAATAGTAAGACTGGCTGGTAGAGTGCTTCTTCATTCTCAGAATGAACTGATAATTAGTGCATATACTGCTAGATACCGCCAGAAATATCCACAGCACAGTAACGGATGACAAAATCGGCGACAGCGCCCAGATGCGGATAGCGCGTTCTCGTTATGGAACCAGACACGCATGCGGGGCGCTCTCCAATGATGAAATTGCCGTGGAGAGTGTTTCTGTCCCGATCCATAACGTCACAACTTGGGACAGCTTCTATTCTGCGTTCCATGTCAACAATAATAGCCGTCAACTCGAGAAAATTTGAAGGTTCTTATACCAACCGGGTTATTTTCTCGAATTCGTCGTTGGTCCATTGGTCTAGGAAACTGACCAAAGTATGCCATGGAACAGGTACTAGCCATGGCGTCCTCTCTCAATATAAAGTCCACATACAAGATGAACTCTGGGTACGAGATGCCGATACTTGGATACGGGGTGAGTAACTGGTCGGCTCTATTTTAATTGCGTTGACCAGTCGGCACGGCACGGTTTTCCCAGTCTTTTCTGCCGAGAAGATCTTTATGCAACAGCTCTCCTAGCAGCATCTTATATAATATAAGCAAAAATGACCCTAAAAATACCTACTGACATGTGTATTTGGGTGTCTTAGGTTTATCAGACGTGCGTATCTATCTGGAACTTCTAGAATAGGCCATAAAATAATATCAATGGAAACACCAGTCCTGCAGCGATCGCCGAGGAACTCGTTCTGAAAGCGGTTCAAGTTGGCTACCGTCATGTATGTAATAATGCTATCCCTGGACTACGATTGAAGCCTTTCTTGCTTGCAAGTCCAATTTCCTCCGCCTGTAAAAGACCAGTCACCGTCGGTACCCTGCTGACATTGCTTTCCAGGTGGATTCCGCAAGATCATACCGCAATGAGATACCGTGCAGCCAAGCCATCAAGAACTCGGGACTCGATCGATCTGAAATCTTCTTCACCACGAAGATCTCACCAAAATCCATGGGATACGAAAAGGCGAAAGAGTCTATCGATGCGAGTCTACGGGAAACGGGTCAGGAGTATTTCGATCTGTAAGCTGCTACCTTTGTCACATCCGTTATCGGAATTGTCCAGTATGTCCATATATCCATAGTTTGGCTAATGTTTCGTCCAAGAATTCTCATCCACGCCCCGTACGGCGGCAAAGAGGCACGAAACGGCACATGGCGTGCCCTCGTCGAAGCCCAGAAAGCCGGCAAGACGAGATCGATCGGCGTCTCCAACTACGGCGTCCACCACCTCGAAGAACTCGAAGAGTACATCAAAAGCGGCGTAGGCGGCTCCATCGACGTCGGGCAATACGAACTGCACCCCTGGCTTCCCCGATCCGATATCGTGGAGTGGCTTCGCAAGCGGAACGTCGTGGTGCAGGCGTATTGTCCTCTGACGCGGGGACAGAGGATGGACGAGCCGGTGCTGCAGGCGCTGGCGAAGAAGCACAACAAGACCCCCGCACAGATTCTCCTGAGGTGGAGCTTGCAGAAGGTAAGTCGATTCGTCTGGAATCTAGATCGCACTGAAAACTTGTCACTGATCATGGCATTGAATGGCTACGTAGGGCTTTGTTCCGCTGCCGAAATCCGTGACTCCAAGCCGCATCGAAGAAAATGCGGACATTTTCGATTTTCAATTGTCTGAGGAAGACATGGAAGCTCTGCACACGGACGATTATTCGCCTGTAACGTGGGATCCGACCATTGATAGAAGCTGATTTATCGACCTAGGTATCTTAGTAGGTAACAAGAAAGACTAGCAGCCCATGCGTCTGGCGCGTGCGTGTGGAAGAGATGCCTATTCCAATGCAGCTGCAGTTCGGCTGTCATATAAAGATCATCGTGTTAAGCTGCTTTGGAGCCTCGGCGAACGTTAGGCTTTCGATGTATCCGTTCGAAGCGCTCTTTTTGACCTTTCATCGATCTATGACCTCTCTCGACGTCACCTATGGTTAGATCTGGAATCCTGCGTATGTTCATGTTCATAGTTCACTAGAAATTAGGAGGAGCATGTAGTAATTTTTGTCCGAAGCTCCCCGCTAGGCGGAGAAGCTAGCCCGCGGGGCTGCTTAGCAATCCAATTCCCTGGACCAACCTTCGTCACACCACCTTGCGCCGCTGCCCAATGCCGCAGACTAAAGAGTCCAGCTCGATATTATTACGGAAGAGAAAAAGAGAACAGAGCGTCGCCATTGCTCCTATGAGAGAAGCTCTCTGAGAGGGGTGTTGCATTGCTCCTGAAACCGACGTCATGAAGTTCATTCTCTCCACCTCGTAAGATCCCCTTCGCGAATGAATTGCGCCGACCCCGCCGTTATCTCTCTCGCGCGCGTGTCTGCTAACAAGCAATGGCAAAACAAACAGAAATATTATGAAAGGCGGTCCCTCCGTCATCCGGAGACCGACCACGGAAAAGTCCAACGTCGAATTGATCAACTCGCTGCGCTCCAACTTCGTCGCTGCGCAGCACGTCGAGCCCGCTCACGCGAACGGCACCTCCGCGTCGGCACCGGAAGTGCACGGTGCACCACAGAGGATCTCATACAGCGGCAACTACCCGTCATGGACGTCGAAGGAGGGCGATGCACTCTACATCCCTGCGATCGATTTCTCGCAGTCCGGGCTGGCCGAGGAGCGGGGGCAGTACGACATTACGGTCAAGCTGTTCTACCTGCCGGGGATCCCGGCGTCGCGGAGATGTGCGCATACGAGAGAGGCCATTGATCTGGTACTGAAGGAGTTGCATGTGGATTCTATCGATCTACTGATTGTGTCATTTCCCGGGGTGTCGTTTGATGCGGACGATGAAGGGGAGGAGGAAGTAACATCGTCTGATGATGACGGCGAGCAGACGGATGACTTTGACAGCATGGTGCAGACGTGGCGGACACTGGAGGAGTTGCATGAGAAGGGCATGATCGCACAGCTTGGACTCGCGGAGTTTGGCAGCGAGAGGCTGGCCAAGTTCCTTCCACACACAAAAGTCAGGCCGTCGGTCGACCAGATCAATGTCAAGGACTGCTGTGTCGTGCCCAAGTCATTGATCTTGTATGCGAAGCAGGAGAAGATAGAGCTCCTGACACACAACGACTGCACGGATATTCTCCCGACAGGCACGACGAGAGAACTTCTTGGCCCCGGAGAGAAAGGCGCTGGGATCCTCGCTTCGTCACCCGACGCGGACGACGGCATAAAGGGTGACATCGAGCCCCAGTGGGTAGTCAAATATACGGCCGTAGTGAAGGACCGCGGCGTTATTGAGAACAAAGGATATTTTGCGATGGCCGAGGTGGGAAGCTGTATCCAGCCTCGTTGATGAATTTTTCTTTTCTTTCTTTTTCTTGTTTCGTTTGAAGCGCGGCGTTCTGGCTCTTTTCATTTCAGCGGAGAATGCATGCATGTCGTTCTTCACGATCACCTCGATTATGAGAAATAGAATGGACTCGAGCTGCTCCCTTCGCGCAGCACATGTCTTTTCTTAGACTCCTCTCCTTCCCGAGATTTGTAGACGGTCTCAACCAACCATACTCCTCTTGCGGCCTCTCATCCTCACCTCTTCGAGCCTCTTCAGCACCACGTTGGTCCCCTTGTAGCTCTCCCGATAGGCCTGTAGAACCTCCTCGAAGAAGCCCTCCGTCCGGGGATGCGTGCTGCCGAATGCCCGCTCAAGAACATACAGATCGACAGCCCTGTCCTCTTCATGGACGCTCTGACCAGCCAGTCCAAAGTCAATGAGCACGATCTCCCCATCCATCGAAGGAGGGTCCCCTTCAGAGGCAGTTTCCGCGGGTTGCGCGTCTTCTCCAGCCTTCTTCACCGGTCTCAAGATGAGATTGCTCGTCGTCAGATCGCCGTGTACGACACCGGCTTTGTGCATACCGCCGACCGCCCGTCCGATCCTCCTCATCAGATCGCGGACACGTTCTTCTTCCTCCTTGATTCTGTGGGCATCCGCATCGGCTCGCTGCAGCTGTTTCATCCACGCCTCCCACCTCTCTAAAACCACCCGCACAGCCAATCCGTCGATCCATTCCATCAGCAGCCACGCGGATGCGCGTCCGCTTTCCCCGGTCGGACTACTCTCCCAGTCCACGGCCAACACACCGGGGACCTTGACGCCCTCTCGCAGAAGCTTCACCAGACATCTCGCTTCGTGCAGGACACGCTGGCGCGTCAGTCGCCGGTCGAGGATCGGGTGCCGGTATGGTTTCGAGGGACGGATCTTGAGCGCTGCGGGCGTGGAGGGGGTCAGGAAGGTGGTTTTGTACAGGTGCGCTTCGGCGCCTTGGGTGAGCAGAATAGGCGGCGGGGTCGTGTTCGTGAAGGGAGGGGGGAGAGGTGGTGGTGTTTGTGTCTCCGTCGCTATTGTAGATGCCATTCTGGATGGAGGAATTAGGTACGATATTGAGGCTGAATGAGGGAAAATGAAATTTATTATTATTGTCTCTGCTGGTCGAAGGTAGAAAGATGAGTCTTGCGACAAAGTTTCTCGTGAGGCAGACTGCAGCCGTTTGGTGGGGCTTCCGCTGCGCGCGCGGAGTGTAACTTGCTCCAGGTTCAGCTGCTCCGATCGATGCTTGACGCTCTCTGCCCATGCCACGTTCCCAGATTCGGATGTACTACCTCAGTGGTTAGAGGTTGCATTGGCATCCCACAGTCCGCTTATATGACCATTAAAGAACATGACGTAGAAAGGTGCGCATGTGGTGAACATCGCTGGGAGTCGAAGCCGTTTAGATATATATTTTCGAACTAAACCGGAAATAATAGAATCTTCCGTCGCGAAGTACTTTCTTTCAAACAGAATTTATGTACTACGTGTAGGAGGTTATGCTATGCCAGCTGAGGGTGAACTCTGGAAATAGACAAGTTCTATTGACCGAACTAATCTAATCCTACAGACAAGAAGGTGATGTGCAGGGATCAGAATATCATATCCATCATGAGCAGGTTTATATGCTTCCTATGGTGGCAAATTGAATCTAACACTACGTAGCAGTGAGATGCTACATAAGGAGAAGGTCAAAAAATAAAATAAAAAATAACCCAGAGGTCCTTGGATCGAAACCAAGACATGCTAGCCAGCGAGAACAATACGAGAGTAAAGATTTCCCCAGCGATCAGCAAGGGGACACACCGTACTGTAATTTTGCCTATCTGATGGATGCATATGTATGGAGAGGATCCAATGCGTCTTTGCTAAGCAGCCTGGCACTCAGGTAGTAGTACCTTAGGATGTAGTCAGGATCCTGCAAGAATCATTCGTTCCCCTATCCCCGCGAAGACCAGACCGGAACGTCTTAACGCGTAGATTTTGGACAAAGGTTCGCTGAAAGATATCCAGTGGTAATCTTTGGCAGAAGATTGCAGTCATCACTAAGCATCCGACGATATACTGGGGCGCTCCTCCAAACCAGACGACATCTGAATGGTTACACTATCCTGAGTCATATTGTCACGTGACTCACAATCTATACATGAGATCTCGGAGTTAAGCGAATTCGCCGCATAAGGTCACAACGGAGTTCCAGCGCCTTGAAAGAAAAAGGAAAAATGTCGGGAGGACGACGCGTAAGAAAGCTGAAAGACATATGATTAACGGGAGCGCCCCAGGGGTCTATTTCTGCGTTTGTTTTGGTAGAAGATCCACATATAGGCGCGTTCGGTGGAACGAAATGACTCAAGCGGGAAAAAAATATTCTTGCTAGTTAGCATGTCTTGGTTTCGATCCAAGGACCTCCGGGTTATGAGCCCGGCGCTCTTCCTCTGAGCTAACATGCTTTTGCTCTTGGTATTTTTCAAGCCTTTGAAGTATATATTCGTTATGATATACAAGCAAAGCATTCGACCGGGGCACGTGCCCTGCGGTGCCCTAACCCTCATTCCTCAGCCGGCATTTTCTCACCTGACTTTTCCGGAGTCCACGTGCGCCCGCAGAGTGGCTAACACCGAAGAGACGGGAAGTTCTACCGTGACGTGTTTAAGTATATCCAGCCCTGGTGGTGATTCTACCATACGGAGTAATAGAGAAGTTTTGGCGCCATCCAGTGCTTTTTCCGCCAATATTGACGTCGTTGCGTTTCCAAGTCTGGATCAGGGCACCTTACTCTTTGCCATAACCAAATGCGGCAGCAGGCGTTTGTCTACCTTGCGGGGTGGCGAAGGAGAATTCAACAGGGAACCCCCCCGTTCCCCCAATAGCGAAGCGACATGTAATATGTTGCACAGCGCCCCCTGCCTGAATGTTGAGGATTCTACTTTTATCTGGTTAATATATGAATTATTTTCTGCAAGGGTTACTTTCGATTATGGGCTAATTTTAGCTGAAGGAAGCGTGCCACTCAGGTGTTGCTGGTGGGGCGTCTCTTGACTACGAACAGGTTATCTATGCATGTATTCCAGAGACCGATTCGAAGCAAAGCTTTCTAATGCTGTTCTATGTCGATATCCCGAACAAATTGAAGTACTCCAGGTACAAGCCTAATACTCATTGTTGAGCTGCACCTAGAGCAGCCCCCAGTATTACCACTCTGCAACCTGCAACTCACACTCTTCATCTGTCTCTCTTGCAGAACAATCCCAATCCATCTCCATTATTGCTTCATTCCCTCCCTCTTAAAGATATCCAGCATTCTGCCTCCAGCGACTTTGCCCGCTCTCATGACACAGTTGTGCCTCACAAATTGTTGCGCATTGCAAATTGCCACATTGTATCCAGATAACCGACTCACATCCAACATGCCTTTAAAGTCATCATCTGCATCACTGTTCTTCTGCTCATGTGCTGTGATTACTGCTGCAGACAGGCAAATAAGCACTTTCCTCAAGCATATATCGTTCTAGCAGCTTCCTAGCCATCTGGCCACCAGCAAATCACCCCAATGTGTTAAAAAATTAAGAACAACATCAGAAAAAAAGGTTCATGTAAGCATTATAACAGCAAAGAAGAGTATTTCTGGCCTTACAATGTTGGCCCTCGACAACTAACTCCTAAACCATCTGGATTTATTTTACTATGCTCGAGAACAATAATTCAGCCAAATGTCTGCCTGGGTTATGTTCTGCCCAGTTTACTGTGGATAATGGGCTAATTGCTCGCTTCCCTTCCGAAGGAAACACAGCTAGTTTGTCTTGACTACGAATAGGTTACCTATACATGTCTTCTAAAGACTGATTTGAAGCCTAGTCAGTCCCACTTACTCACCTTTTTATTCATCATGCCTTAGATATGTAGGTCATTTTTAGAAGTGTGGGTCTTCTACACAGTGGTGGCTTGGTCAGGTGAAAGAAATCAAAAGCGTCTTCCTCTGCTTCTTTGTTACGGAGTCTTCAGCGCCTCACGCAAGCCACTGTACTGTACAATCTTGACATACAACATAGCTCTACCTATCTATGTACTTTTAGTGGCAGGTGAATAGCTTGCGAATACCGTTCTATGCTGATAGCTCGTGGATATCCAGATTGCTAACCCAGCGGTTGTGGCTTATTGAGCGCGCTTATAGTGTGCTAAAGAGTATCTAGCCTTTTGCTCGCCGCCTGGTTGCGTATCCCATGCACATTTACTCTCTTCTAAAACGGAAGGCGCGGTCATAAAAGTTGGGATCTTGCTGGTGTAACAATCTGACAAATGTGCAGAAACGTATCTCCTGTTATGATACAGGCCCACCCCACGTTCCAGGAGCCCTTCAGGCGCCAGTGCAACTGAATCCATGTCTTCATATTGTTCTCCCATGTGACCTTGATATTGTTCTGTTTCAGTCCACGACTGGGTCTTAATCTCAACTTCACTCCCATGAAAGTCCAGATTGGAGGGCTACAGCTCAATACTGCCAAAGATACTCTGGTACTTCACTTCAATATTGTTCCTGCCATTCTTCCCGTTCCATACCTTTGTTCTAGCTATTATCATCGCTGAGCGAATGGAGATAATGGAGCCCCGTACGCCCAATAATATTTCCATCACTGTTGCAAAGCAAGCTTGCATGATCCTCGATTCTCGAATCCTTTGCTACGTATCTCCCTTCAAGGCTTGATTATATATTTCCTCTTTGCAATCCTCATACCAAGTACTTCGAACGGAGTCTCATTTACTAGTGCTTGAGCTTGAAGCCCCAAATCACAGATATCTTCATACCCTCTGTCTTCCACCTCCACTTCTCTCGAATACGTGATCATGGATATCAGTGACCCATATACTCAGAGTTTTACTCTCATAGGCGCCGATGGCACTACTTTCAATGCGACTTTGTACGAGATAGACGACTATCTCCAGTATAGCATCAAGATCTGCATCAACTACGGCTCCCAGATCGGTGCTTCCATCGTACTCTTTATCGTCCTGCTGCTGTTGACAAGGCTTGACAAGCGTCATTCTCCCGTGTTCTTCCCCAACAGCTGCGCTCTCTTTTTCAACATCTGCCGGCTAATCTGCATGGTCACATATTTTACCACTAAGATTTTCAGGGCCTATCCCCTCCTCTCGGGCGACCTCTCGGAAGTCCCACTCAGCGCCTACGTCAACTCCATCCTGGGTGTTATCTTGACATTCTTCCTGGTGGTCTGCTTTGATCCTGCAGACACAAGTCGTCTGTACGACTCTCCGCAATGTTTACAAACGCATCATCTTCGTGATGTCAATCCTCATAGCTCTTGTTCCAATCGGATTCCGTCTGGCGTTTGTAGTCGAAAACTCAAAAACCATGGCGTCAGAGGGCTCTACTCGATATGCCTGGCTGCTAAATGCCACAAACATCCTCATAACCATCAGCATCTGCTTCTTCAGCGCGATCTTCGCAATCAAGCTGGGTTACACCATTTGGCAGCGCAGGCAGCTCGGACTGAAGCAGTTTGGTCCAATGCAGGTAATCTTCATTATGGGCTGTCAGACTATGATCGTTCCTGGTAAACATACCATTCATGATTAATGGCCGAACCTGACTGACATCAGCAGCTTGTTTCTCGGTCATGCAGTACTATATCCCGGTCCCTGAGATGGAATCGAACGTTCTTACGCTCGTTGCGATATCTCTTCCGCTATCCTGGGTGCGGGCTGCATCTGCTCTTCACAACCAATCCAACTCAGCTAGCGATTCCACCGAACGTCGTAAGCTTTTGAATCCTTTTTCTTCCTCCGGCACCGACACGAGCAGACGGTGGTCAGTGTTCAAGCATCCATCTCCGACCGTCACCCAGATCAACGGTGCGTCTGGTCCGAACTCGACTGCCGCAGTGCCTGACCGTCGCTACCCTGATGTGAAGGCTGGAAAAGGAATCAGGGTGCAGCATAACTTCTCAGTGACGAACTCCAAGTGCAGAGAAGTTCTGGGTGCGTGAGAGGTGACCTGGATATGTTGAGAACACCCGTCCAGTTGTTCAAACGGAGTTGACAGCGGATCGCATCAATTGCCTTGTTGACATTCACTCGAACCTATGGACAAATTGTCAAAATCAATGTCTCCTTTACAGACTTATACAATTGGCTCTCCATTTGTCTGGAGAATCGAGGTACTCTGCGTCAGTTGACACGCTAGAACGGTGAATTCCGACTTGCTCTTTTAGTATCCGTCACCTGCGAACTTAGCTTATTTTGTCAATTAATTTGAAGCCAGCACAAAAATAATTTTACAAGAATGAAGCGATTCATGTAGTATCATAGCGGATCCTGAGGTAAAGCGTATGTTGGTCATTTGCAACGCTCGCGTGGGTAGATGCTCTCGGCCAAGAAAGCTGCGGGGTCTAGGCATGCGGAGTTTCGACATCACTTCGACAGCCATGCGCGCTCCGACCCAACCGCCATGCCTCGAGGACTTGCGACGGCATCGCCAACATGGCCGCCGTGCCGCAGAGGACGCTGAGCTGGCTCTACAGTGTCTTGACAAAGGTAAGGCCACTGGCGTCGTTTTCTACTGTTTATCACGATCATCTCGCGCTGACGGCATCCTCGCCCCAGGATCACTACGACCCGAGGCAGACATATCACGACCCTAATCGGACCTACCATGATGTTGCCAGCGCGCTCGCGCAATACCCTTCACTTTCCCCCCGGACAGATGTTTACAGTCAGTTCCTCCCTATGTGATTCCATGGACTCCATCCAGCTCCTTCTTCCCCCGACTACCCCTCCGGCGCCTTTCGCTGATCGGATCCTGACCGCGCTGCAGCATACGAGAACGGCGTCTCCGCCCTTCTGCTACATATCATGGGCACCCTGCCCGTCACGTTTCGCGGCGCCGTGTATAAGTTTCCGATAGACATATGGATTCCGAATACATATCCTCGCGAACCCCCGATTGTCTATGTCACTCCGACGCAGGATATGGTGGTCCGGGTGGGACAGCATGTGACGTTGGAGGGGAGGGTATATCATCACTATCTAGCGCATTGGGCTGAGGCGTGGGAGGTGAGTGCTCCTCGTCCTGCTGAATGTGCTCCGTCAAAAATTGTGCTGTCTTTGGAATGTTCTATTGTAATTCCGACGAGCGATGGCTAACGCAGACATCGCGCCGGCGCCGATGCCGTTACAGAGATCGTCAATTGTCGACCTTCTCTCTATCCTTCGAGAGATCTTTGCAAAGGAACCACCTGTTAAATACAAGCAGCAACAGATGCGTGCGCCCCCGCAACCTCAACAGACCCAGAACCCGCCTCCTCTACCTCTCCCGCCCGAACTCAGCTCCCGATCGAACCAAACTCCTCCCCCTCCCCCACCACAGCCAGCTCCTCAGATGCCGCCTCAACCACCTCCTAAGCCTGGAAAAGTACAAGAATCGGAGCAGCAACAACCGCCTGCTCAAGGAAGATATCAGTCGCCTCCACCTCCGCCTCCGCTACCCCCAAAGTCACCGGATCCCAGGCGAGAATCGCTCCAATATCAGAATGAGCTGAATGGCTCTCTTGGTCAGAGAGTTTTACAGTACATGCCTCAGAGGTCAAGCAGTTTAAGAAATGCGACAACGAGTCAGCCAGCGCAGCAGCCTCAACCGCCAGCGCTACCGCCGAAACCACCATACCAGCAAAGACCGTTCTACTCACCAGAAGAGACAACGGGTCCCGGTATCCCCATGTTGCAAACCACGGAACCGACAATCTCCAACCTGCAGAGTGTTGCCTATGGGAATCAACAGCAGCAACCCTCGCAATACCCTCTGGGGCAATACCTCCAAGGCCGTCAGCAACCCCACCCTTCGTACCAACCTCAACCGTTCCTTCAGCAACCACCTGCAGAGCAGCAGCAGCAGCAGCAGCAGCAGCAGCAATACCTGCCCCCGCAGCAACCTGTTCCATTTACACAGCCGGCACCGGCACCGGCGCCCAAAACCGAAACCCCTGATCTCCTTACCTCTCCGTTTGAGCTTGAGCTTCCCGCTGTAACACCCTCGGGTCCCGCTCCTCCAATCCCACCAAACCCGGAGAAAGATGCGCTTCTCCGGGCAGTCTCAAAAGCATTAACCGAAACTCTCCAGAACAATGTCGCAAAATCGAAATCTGCTGTGCAGCCTCTGCTGTACCAGGCTTCAGCTCTGCATGCAGCGATAACGAACCTGCAGAATGAAATCGCAGCCCTGAACAACCTCAACGCAACGCTTCAATCCAACACTGCGATCCTGCAACAATCTCTCCACCGCGCAGACGCTGTCATCGCGGACGCGCAGGCCCGTATCTCTACTCCTCCGCCAGCGGGTGAGGCGGCAGCCGACGGCAGGGCCAGTGGACTTCCTCCCATTGACGAGGTGCTTGTTGCTCCCACCGTCGTGGGCAAGCAGCTTTACGACCTGGTTGCCGACGAGCGTGGCATCCAGCGAGCGATTTACGCTCTACAGGCGGCGCTTGTCAAGGGGGTAATTGGTGTCGAGACGTGGTCCCGGCATACGAGAGGATTGGCGCGAGAGGCTTTCCTTAAACGCGCTCTCATACGAAAGATCGGGAAAGGGATGGGTCTGGAAGGAAGCTGATAGTTCCCTGTCAGCAAGAAGATTATTCCGTGGGAAGCATTTTTATGTGCATAGGTCGTATGAGAGATGAGGTTTCTCAGGACGAGGATTATTGCATTGGGATAGATGGATGCGTCAGCATGTCATACATAGATACCCAGGAATGAATCTGTGATGTGAGATTCTACTACGCTGGCACTGCCGAATTGCATAGGAACTCTCAAGGTCGAGAATAATGAATGGCATATATGAGACAGACAGGAAATCCAGATAAGGACCGGTTCACATCCCGATCTCCTCTAGGTCCACTTCTTAAATCTTGTCTACTTATCTCTGGCCACCCATATCTACCCGCTGTATCTATAGAATGTCGAACCCGACACCAGCGACGCATTCAAAAGGTATCTAAGTTGCGTTGGAGTTATCCTTTCCGCACGATAGAGGCAAGAATATCCGTACGCTGTCTCGGGGATAGGGGGGAAAAATAGCGTCCTTACACATCATGGACGTCATGTCGGTGTATGGTAGGTATCCGAAGGACAGCCCTATATCGGATCGGGTCGCGCCGGTCGATAGAGTCTGCCGGCCGTTTGCCGCGCGCTGCCGAACCGGCTCCGACGTGACAGGAAACGGACAGCCTCAAGTGACCCCGTTATCTTCTTTGACTCTTGTCGGGCGGCCGCTGGACCCTGGTGGCCTGAAGCGCCCGGGACGTTTGATCGTCTGCAGATCTGCCGGCTCCGGATCCGGTGGATTTCGCCATGTGGTGGGCGTTTTCTCGCCCTGCTGGGCTAGTCGTCTCGCCCATGTCCGCCTGATGAGGTTGATGATGAGTGGATGGACGCCTGACGTGAAATCGAACGCCTTGGTGCTATCGTAGTGGACCTTGCGAGACACTGTCCACGGTGAGGTCATTTGAGCCGCACAGGAGCCATGCTGCTGAAGTCTCAGCTTGAAACGGGCTGCTTTGCTGCTTCCCTCTTTATGTGTTGTGGCGGGTCGTGGGTCCCTTGGATTCACTTTCTTTTGTTTGCCTTCATGTTTTTTTGTTTCTTTGTGATACCCCCGGGCCCGCGTTGTTGCCTGGATTTGCTTTGGATTCTGCTCGTCGTTTTTTTTCTCAGTGTTGATTTTCTTTCTCGAATCTCGGCTCTTAGAGGTGAAATTTTTCTCAGGACATTGAGCTCGAAAAGACCAGAAGAGCCCCAGCATGACCGTCAAGGTTGAAATCATTTTCAGCGATGGACCTTCGCAGCATTCTCGATTGAACGGTGATGGCCTCCCGCTCTTTCTTGGCGACGACGGCGTCGATGGGACCGTGGTGGTCTCTGACCTTGACAATGGCGCTGCTGGGGAACTGGATTCGGTGAAGATCACGCTGGAAGGTTCATCGAGCTATGTTGATCCCTAGTGGGTGGGTGGAGTAGCTGACGTGCTCTCGTTTAGGTGACTTGCTCAATACTATCAGCCTCATCAACATGGATTGGCCGTCAACAGAGCTTTATCGGATGCATATGGGGCAGAAGGTATGTCTAGCTACCTATAATCTGTAGACACTTGTTTTTTCTGACAAATCCAAATCATATCATTAGCTCCTCTATTTGACAGACAATCGAGCATTTCAAAATTCAGATGGAGCAAATAATGCTGTCATATCGTTTCCGTTCCACTTTGATATACCCCGCCAGATCGTCACCCCCAATGGCCTGAAGCCAGGGAGGGATCTCATTCAGTATCTGCCCTCTTCTCTGCGCGTCTCCTTTGACGACTGCCGCTTCAATCCGCACCAACATGGGTGCCGCGGGAAGTCCAATGTCAGTTACAGACTCCGCGCGCAGGTCGTCAAGGCGGGAAATGTAGTCGCGGAGACCACCCGGGCGATATCATTGTATCCAACCCTGCAGCAGGAACCGCCTGTATGCACCAGTGACTTCCCTGGAGAGTATGTACTCTCTGCCTCAAAGATGCTCCGGACCTTCTTGATCTTCCGTCGTCTGGGAGAGCTGTGCATAGAAACAAGCGAACCGGCTCCTTTCGAATTCCACAGCATGAAGGATGACGCCTCTACAGCTGTCAATATCAGGCTGAGATACCGTCCAATACATGGCTCTGTCAACGGCTTCGAGCCCCAGAAACCGGCCTACGCCACTGTCAACTCGAAGTTGCAAGCGACAACGTTCGTATCTGTCGTGCCACGGCAACGCCTGCCCACCTGCGAGGAAGCAAAGAAATCGCCGTTTATCACCAGACATTCTAGTTACCACATGCGGCACAAGCGGAAGCTGAGATTCTCGCCATGGAAACAGGCAACGTCCAAAGGGGGAGCCTCTGGTATGTCTATTTCGCCAACAAAGTGGAATAAGTATTCGCTGACGCCTAACAGACAGGGATTCTCCCTCAGCGCCAAATAAGGAATGGGAGTCGGAAGCTACCTTGGTTGTCGAATACACAGGAGATAACTATCCAGAGCCTACCTTCGCATCGTCTCTGGTATCGCGGAGATATACTCTCTGCATGTCTGTGGACATAGAATGGCTCTGCCGGGCGACATTCGAATTGCAGGTTCCTGTGCAGGTTCGGTACAAAAGCAAGCCTTCAGTTCGACCTCATGACGTTTTCCAACATCTCCCTAGGGCGATGGATGAAAGGTCAGCGCTACAGGCATTAGCAGATCGAGTTGACACCGGGCTCCAACTTCGCGACGAGCCTCCGATATACGTTGCATAGAGGCACAGCATCCAGACAACATCATCTGTACTCTATATTAATGACCACAAACATAAAAATCCGGTTGATAACCAGCATTATAGCCCGGCTTTACCTTGCGATTACTTGTCTCCCATCTTTCTGTTTCTCTTGGTACAACCGCATGGGTTTTCATGACAATAGATCTCGCCTAGTTTTTAATTCATAATGGAAGTGGGGCATCGACTGTGGTTTTAGTCATCTTATAGACACTAGAGTTGATTCATTTAACAAATAGACATAGAACCTTTCAAATTGACCGTTTGCTTTTCAGGAGCAGTTTAGAGACTCGAAAACTTGAATATAACAAATGCCATTGAGAGGAAAATATTGTAGTGCACTTAAATGCTAGAGCCTTGTACAGTACTCTTTACGAAGATTGCCTGTAAGATCTAGGACATTGGATTTCCGTAGACCATATACATTCCTTCGTATCTCTCTTGGCTTTGTAGATCAGAAGTATCGCAAATTCCCATACGCGGTGAAAGACCACGTAGTGACGGCGCCATTTGATGCCTGGGTTTCCGTGTCTCAGTCCAGGCACTTACGGACTATCCCTTACATATCTAGGCGTGTCCTCATTATGCACAAGCTTTCTTCCACCGCCTTTTCGTCTTGCGTGGATGGTGCCCCATCTCTTTCTTACACGTCTTCTTCTATTTCTTTGTTCAATGATTTGCGGTTAATGAAACAATCAATGCCTTTATGACGGGGACTTGGAGACATAACATAACAGGGAAGACGTTTTGTTTTTCGGGGAGTTACTTGAAAGTGGAATAGAAGGTGGGTCACCAGTCTCCATTTCTTTATATTGGTTTATTTACTATGCCTCATGTCCTGGGACGGGTCCATGGGAAGTATGTGCTCTATCTCCCTCTCATCATTGTCACGCCGCTTTTCGAACGAACAAGGGCTATTTGATGTCTACAAAGTTAGGTGGTTGGAATGGCCCGTTACTTTCTGACTACCTGATAATCTGACAACTGAACGTTTACTACCTGATATCTTGGAACTGATTGCCTACCTAACCTAACTATCCTGCTAACTTGACTTCGAGAATCCAGATTTAGATCTACGGTACTTACCTACCTACCTACCTTAGCAAGATATCTATCTGTCTATCGCTTACTTCCTCCGCATATACACCACCAACCAGATAACTGACCTGACCTACCTAACCTGTGCCGTGACCAATCAACCCAGACTACCTATCAGCCCGGCATGTTCATCTTCAAACCCCCCAACCCCTTCCGCCTCAAAACCAAAACCAAACCAGAACCCAAAAGAAAAAGCAAGAAATGGCCCAACGCCCAGATCTCCTGCGGCAAGACCAAGGGCCCCCTCGAGACCTGGGCCCGACTGACGGGCACGCGCGTCCTGCGCGGCGAGTCCTTCGACGCCGTGGGGCCCGCGGCCGCCGCGTGGGAGCAGGTCCGCGGGGAGGTCGAGGCGCTGTTTCGGCCGGAGAATCTTCCTGAGACGCTAAGGCAGAAGCTGGACCACGGCTATGGCCATGGCCGTGATTGTCGTGATCGGGGCGGTGATGGCAACGGTAACGGTAAGGGTAACGGCAAGCGCCGCGCCGGCAAGGATAAGGATGATACCGTGCAGGTCGCGTTCCGCATGGTCGGGACGGACAAGGCGTCCGCGGTCCCTGCGCTGCTGGTGTTCTGTGCCGACGCGAAGCGGGCGCAGCGGTACAAGGACTTTGTCAGGTCGACGGCGGTGTGGCAGGGGTTCGTGGCGAGGTATCCGGCTGTGAGGGTGTTGTGTTGTTGTAAGTAGCCCGCCTACCTGACCCAGGTACTGTACTGTACATGTACATGTACCTGTAGGAGGTAGCAAGCAGGCAGGGGAGAGTGGGAGTGAGGGGAGGACTGACTGGGCTTGAGGGCTTTGCGTTGGTTGGATTTGATTTGATCTTGGTGAAAATAATGAACGAATGTATGGATGCAGTGAAGAGTGAGAGGATGGGATTGGGATGGGGGTAGTGGAGTTTGAAGGGGCTTTTTGAGAGCATGATCTTCTTTGCTTCCTTATGAGCTAGATACTTTCCTCAGGATGGATTAATAATTTGCTCCTCTTGAGGCGCTTTGCTACATATGACTCGGATGATCGGACATTTTTTTATATGGAGAGAATATTCGCCTTTTTGTATTCCACAGTTTGATATGGATATGCTCCAAGTGAACCATGTCATATCCAAATTAAGTTATTGATTTATTTATCTACCTGTCCTAAGACAAGCAGGACAATGATGACAATGATGACGATTGTGATGAGATTACCTAATGTTGCATGGCATATATAACATAAACTCCAACAGACTCCGTTCTCGCCTGGATTGCACTGCAGAATAGGACAGAGGAATATTTACAGGAGAACAGGAGGAATAGATGGATGGATGGATGGATGCTAACGGCAGTTCTATAGGATCAACGTCAAGTCAAGGTAAATAAAACAAAGCCAAGGAGACAACACTCAACACTTCAACATGACACATGCGATCGCTGATTCAAGGAATAGGTAGAGGTAGGAGGATGAAGGTACGGTTTGGATTGGATTCGCGCTCGGCTCCGAAACTCCTCGAAAACACAAAAGCGGACACAGACACGGGCAAAGGGTGCATTGTCCAATGAACTGACAGGGGGAGAGGGAGGTAAGGGGAGGGATGGAAGATGAGGGCGAGGGGATGTAGGTCCTCTGCTTGCTAGTTCAGACGGACGTAGTTTGCTATGCCGAAGTTAGCTCTCTGGGTTTGCACGTCGATAGGTGTTGGGTAATTACCTGGGAACTGTCCCTCCACTCCGTTGATCCTGCCAGTCCACCACTCGTTCTGGTTGTCCGTCCGTTGTACGATCTCGATGATGTCTCCGGCGGAGAAGCTCAAGTCACCCGCCTGCTGCGCCTCGTAGTCGTAGAGGGCCGTGACCGTCTCCACCTGCTGGGTCAGGCGCGCGGCCTTCGGCTTCGGGGGCGGCGGCGGAGGAGCCTTTGCCTTTGCCGCGGCGCTGAGGGCGCTGCCGGCGGTGCTGTTCGCCCGTCCGATCACTGTGGTCCCGGGCGCCGGAGTCTCGGAATAGGGAGGCGGAGGGTTGTTTTCGGCCGGATCAGACGTCGGGTGGTGTGGTGCGTAGCTACTCTTGCTGTCAACGCCTAGCTTATTATCCTTGCCGGGTGGAACAAACTTGGTGCCTGGACGACGCCCCCCGGTAGACTTGAAGTGGACGATCGACAGCTCCTCCGCCCGCTCCTTGACGTCCCCGCGCTTCTTGTGGAACCCTTCCTCGACATCCAGCGTGAGATCGAAGTAAGGGATGTTCATCCCCTGCATCTTCTCGTGCAGCGTGTAGAAGACATTCAGTTGCATGTAGTAGAAGGACTGGAACAACGGCTTGATGAACTCTGCTTCGAGGGCAAAAAGCTTGGGCAGTTCCTCCTTGAGCAGGTCGTTGTAGTAGTTGTATTCCTGTGTGGCCTGCTCCAGGTCATTCTCCGCCTTGTAGAGGGCCTTCTCGTCCTTCAACGACTTGTCCTTCTTCTCTTGCAGCTTCTTCAGCGTCGCACGGTGCCGGTCGTAGTCCAGTTTCTTGTGCTCTCGTTTGACGGCGACTTTCCGGATGACCTTGATGATCTCGAGCAGCTGATCCGCAGGGCTGATGACGCGAGTCTCGATCATCTCCAGCTCCGGCTGGAGGGTCTCCAGGAGCTCGCGGACAATCGCCTCGTATTCTTCGCACGCCTTGATTCCTTCCGGGTTACCCTCTATCGTATACGTGCTGGGGTCGGAGGCGCGGCCGGATATGGGCTTGTACAGTTCCGTCATCGCCTTGGAGAACTCGATCTGGTGGTTGAGCATGCCTGTACCCTGCGGTCAGCAACCCGGAGCTTGCCTTTGACGACGACGACGGTGTCGGGGCGTCGTACCGTTGATGGCCTCAAAGTACTTCTTGGACTCATCGTGCAGCTTCTTGGTCTCCTTCTCCAACTGCTGGAACCGCCGCTCCGCATCGATGTAGACCGGGTCTTTGGTGTTGTCTCCGATGTTAAACTTGGCCTTGAAGGTCTGGGGCGCCCGAGCAATGCTTTTCTGGATCCCCTTGAGACTCATCTCGGGATTCCCCTCAGGCGGTGAGATACTGGCGGAAGCGCTGGAAACACCGGGGGAAAAGGGTCGTGAGGAGCGTTTTGGGGAGGCCGAGGAGGGTGAAGTCTGGCAGCAAGCTGGCGTTTGACGCCGAAAGCCACGGCAGTAGTGGGGTGTAAAGGGCCTCTTGTACGCGTCTGCGCCGCAGCCCAGATCCTCCAGCCGGCGCCCGTCCGTTGGCCGTCTGCGCTACCCAGAGGCGGAGAGCTCGAGTGACGATTCGTTTTCCCTCGGGCAGCTGTGGCTGCGTATGACATAAAGGGACGCCCGTAGGGCTCGGCCACCGGCGATCCACGGGGCGGCTGAGGCTGGTGCGTGGTTAGGCTCTCGAGGCCTGCAACCGTCTCGCGCGCTAGGAGACGTCGCCCTGCGCCCGCTGCAGCGGTGACTCGGCCGGATCCGAGCAGGGATCTGGGATCGAAAAATGAATCTGGTGAACAGGATGCGGATGATCTCTGCAGACAACGAGATGACGGCCCTTGGCTGCAGATGCCGGCGGCCGTCACGTGCAGGCTCAGCCGCACCGTGGCCAGGTCGGTGGCGCAGGCCCCGGAGCGGACGAGCCGAAGTGCCGCCGGAGCATGGAGGGATGGAGCATCCAGGCACCAGTATATCCATTCTGGCTGGTTCTTACGGATCGAAAAGCACTTCTATCTCATGCAGCCTGTGACGCAGACCCTGGAGATTGTACAGGACTGTATAATCTAGCACCGTCATTTGGCATTCATCGTTTGCTCAAGACATGTCGGCCCCTGCTGTTCAATACGATGATATATATCCCTCTCACATGGAGAGCTACTCCAGCCACAGACAGCCACGTTATTCCATCGAGTCCTCCATGATCAGCCACGCAGCTGATGGTGGGGATAAGGTTCCTGGGGATCCCGTATGCTACTGGGAGGATCCCTGTGTCTTATCTAAGGTACTGCCTAACGATCTTGGTATGTACTGTAGTACTACTGTATGAGATTCGTTTCACAATGTCATTGATATCAGTTCTGCCGCTGGCTCCTGGTGGCAGGTATGGCACTTCGGGCAATACTCATTCAGAGACCAGCACTTATGATTCGTTCTCAGGGCTAGCATCCCCGACATGGGTTTAGGCGGGTAGCATACATGTTTCCATGCCAAGATACCCTCCTCTCAGCCCTTCTGACATCTTAACTTTGTTACAAGATACCACTGAACTCCGCACTTGATACCTGACGTGTCGGACTGTGTGGTGTCTGTAGTGAGCTAAGGTCTCATGTCGGATTTACCCTGAACAGTTTGCCCCGCAATGGACAGCTCTTCCAGGACTACGGAGTTCTACATATCCTAAGTACTCTGTATAGGAGTACTGTCTGTAGTGGCATGGCTATAGCAGATGTTCACCGGCCTGTTCTGGAACAAGGTATTAGCGATCCGGGACAAAGAAACGCCGATTCCGCTCCCGAATGGGGCAAGTATCGCCGACCGATCAGATAAAGCCGAGGAAGGAGGCCCGTGTGTCACGCCAAGCGCGAGTGATATAATCAGATCCCAACTTTTTCCGCCCCCCAGCAGACTTTCAACTCCCTCTGCTCACCGGCTGCGTCTCAGCGCCCCCATCCACTGAACGCACTACTCCCATGGTACACGTGGAGAATCTCCTGCAGCATGTCTAGCCTGGCACCTTCTGCCTTGAGACAGGCGTCTCGAGCGTACGCTCGACGACTGCCGTCGTCAAACGGCCTGCTGAGGGCTTCCCCCCTGCGGATGCGGGCTGGGACGGGAAGCCCAGCTGCCTCCAGGCGTTCCTATGTCTCTGAAACGAAGACGGGCAACGCCCAGGTCAGCGTAGACACCGCAATCAAGGCCGAGCAGAAGGCTTTTACGGAGCAGACGGGCATCCAGCCGCAGAATGCCCAGCTCCCGGCCTCAGCAGTCGGGGCAGACGCCTCGATGAGCCCGCAAGCGGGCATCCTAAAGCAGGCCACCATCATGGACCAGGGAAACCGTCCCATCTATCTTGACATGCAGGCGACGACGCCCACGGATCCTCGCGTGCTCGACGCGATGCTCCCGTTCCTTACGGGCGTCTTTGGCAACCCTCACTCGAGGACCCATGCCTACGGTTGGGAGACAGAGAAGGCCGTCGAGCAGGCGCGAGAGCATGTCGCAAACCTCATTGGGGCCGACCCCAAGGAGATCATCTTCACCAGTGGAGCCACGGAGAGCAACAACATGAGCATCAAGGGTGTTGCGCGATTCTTCGGGCGCTCCGGGAAGAAGAAGAAGCACATCGTCACTACCCAGACCGAGCACAAGTGTGTGCTTGACAGCTGCCGGCATCTTCAGGACGAGGGTTTCGAGGTGACCTACCTTCCCGTGCAGAGCAATGGGTTGATCAGGCTGGAGGACCTGGAGGCGGCAATCCGTCCCGACACCGCCCTGGTCAGTGTCATGACCGTCAACAACGAGATTGGCGTGATTCAGCCTATCAAGGAGATCGGTCAGATCTGTCGCTCCAAGAAGGTCTTCTTCCACACGGACGGCGCCCAGGCGGTTGGAAAGATACCGATTGACGTCAACGAGTGGAACATTGACCTGATGTCCATCTCCGGCCACAAGATCTATGGACCGAAGGGCATTGGGGCGTGCTACGTCCGGCGCAGGCCCAGAGTCCGTCTCGACCCGATCATCACGGGAGGTGGTCAGGAGAGAGGTTTGCGCAGTGGAACTCTCGCCCCTCACCTTGTCGTCGGTTTTGGCGAGGCTTGTCGGATTGCCAAGCAGGACATGGAGGTAAGTCTTTTCCTGATCGCGTTTCTTCTTTTCCTTTTCCCATAGTTTAGTCCTTTGCCTCGCGGAGCCTGGATGATTAGATTGCTTTATATATATATATATGCATGGCTTTCTGAGAGAAGCTGGTGGTAGCGTGCACGCCTTTCGGCGTGGCCATGCTTCCTAATGATTGCAGTAGCAGGGGTACTGACAGGCTCCATATTTTTCTTGCCTTTTTTTTTCTTTTTTACTCCATGACGTCACTAGACACTGTGAAGATATGAGGGTAGCTGACCCGGTCTGCAGTACGATGCGAAGCACATCAGCCGCCTCTCCAAGCGGCTGCTGGACGGGCTTCTGTCCATCGAGCACACCTACCTGAACGGCGATCCCGAGCGCCACTACCCGGGCTGCGTCAACGTCTCCTTCGCGTACATCGAGGGCGAGTCCCTGCTGATGGCCCTGAAGGACGTTGCGCTGTCGTCAGGCAGCGCCTGCACGTCCGCGTCGCTGGAGCCTAGCTACGTGCTGCGCGCGCTGGGCACCAACGATGAGAACGCGCACAGCAGCATCCGCTTCGGCATCGGGCGATTCACGACCGAGGCGGAGATCGACTATGTGCTGAACGCGGTGAAGGACCGGGTGCACTTCCTGCGGGAGCTGAGCCCGCTGTGGGAGATGGTGCAGGAAGGCATCGACCTGAAGACGATCGAGTGGAGTCAGCATTAATCCGGAACGGTTTCATGATGATACACGCAAGCGAAAATCATTTGGAAGGGAGGGGATCTCCGGCGGGTTTGTAGTTTCTTTTTAGCCACGCGCAGATGTTCGCGTTGTTCTTCTTGCTTTCTTGAGTCGGATAGCTGTGGTTTTCTGAGGGTTCCTACCGGTCATGGATGGGCGTTGGAATGATGAGTACGAGCGCAGCTACTGGCAGGNGA
>JGI26051J44788_1000300_pt1 | contig 29559 bp, 32 predicted proteins | sample HigsolmetaGSP13D_FD_44788 | JGI IMG/M metagenome (IMG submission 44788) | reverse complement strand
GGGGGGGGGGGAGAAGTGTATGGTGATTAATTAGTGTTTTTCATCTACTTGTCTATCTATCTATCTATCTATCTAGATATCTATCTACCCAGGCAACAGATGTAGATACATAAGTACAGTACATAGATAGATATACCTACTTCATCCACGCACATACATACATACTACTTACCTGTACCTATGTACAGTACATTCAGGCTTGCCTAGGTAAGTAGACCGCAGGAGATACTACCACTACTACTACACTCTCTAGACTGGCTGGCTGGACTGGAGTCGATCAATCCGTCACAAACAACCAGACGGATAGTCAACAGGTAGATGACAACCAAACCGATAATACAATTAAGTAGCAAATGAGTGAATGAGGTAAGCAAGCAGCAAAAAGATAAACAGTGAAGAAGAAGAAGAAGAAGAAGAAGAAGAAGGACCAGACCACAAACAAACAGTTGTTGACCTTCTGTATGTATACATACAAAGCCCTTCCTTTCCTTTTCTTCCACCCTGCTCCCCTGCTCCTGCAATTGCAATTCATTATTCATTATTATCAATCAAGAATCTATATATGTGCTTCATTTCGTTTTTTTTTTTTTAATTCACAGCATGCTCCGGTTGAACCTGAACCTGAACCTGACCTGATCGTTCCTTTCTATCTAATATATACATATGATTCATTACTCACATCGACATGATAGAGAGCAAGTACAGGTGGTAACAACTGTAGTAATATTATATTATATTGTATTGTATGAATTGATATCTCATGTGATCATCAATCAGCACAACATCACAATGATGATGACGATGATGATGTAGATAATTATGTGTGTTTGTGTGTGTGCTGAGTAAGAGGATATATCATATCTATTCTATCTCATCTCATCATTGCTCTGTGTACTATATACACTGTACAACATGCCTGATAAATCTATATACTAAGGTTTAGTGAGGCCAAACCAGCTGAGCTGGATCTGATCAACACTGCAATCTTCATGAAGAGTTACAGAGCACATCCCCCATGTCATGCCATCTCAGATTCTGAAGTTATAAGAACTGTGCAAGACAAGCTGAGAATGATTCATGATTCTGCTACCTGTCAACCAGGTTGCTTTGACTGTATCCATACAAACAGTATAGGTAGTAACAAACTGTATATAGATAGATTATAGGCTATTATTAATAATACAGATAAATTAGGTAGATGCAGATGATGTGACGGCGCCGCGTGGACTGACAGGCAGAAGGCGGTGAAGTAGGCGGCAGAGTTCTGCCACACTAATTTGCCCATATCTTGAACTCCTACCATGCCTATAATTCTCCTTTCTTTCCTTATGCTCTGGATCTTGTCCAGACTAGCTACCATAGTTGATACATAATTTACTATGCCTGAGCGCCGTCACACATGAGAACTGGAGCAGTATGTATGAGATTGTAGATTGACAAGTGAAAAAATGACAAATAGATCAAATATATCTCGGAAACAGCCAGTAAATGCAAACAAATATGGACATTATCAACATAAGTGACTGTACCGTACACACTCATCAATCAGCGTCGGTGTCATGAGACACCACAACTAGAATCCATACCTGATGCTCCCTCTCATGCAACAACGACTTCAGCGAGCGGTAGCATATTAGGCTGCCCACTAGCAGCAGCGGCTGCAAGTGGTTGCAAGCAAACAAAGGCCCAATTCAAGCTCCCAAAAACTTCAACAACAGGGTATATAACATAAGAAAGGACATTCAAGGGCAAAAATTCGAGACAAAGCGCTCAGGCTCTCGCGGGTGTCAGGTATCGCGCGCATAATCAGAACATTTCTCATCATTCATGTCGGTCGAGCGTGATCCCATGGCCTCCGTAACTCGTGGCTCATATGGCACACACAGTCGTGAGGCCATAACCCAGAAACGACCGCTCAGATCGTGTTAGGTTCGTAGTTCCCCCTAGCGTATGACCAAAAACTCCACAAAATAACCTTATAGCTCTCAATCAACGGAAAAAGGGACAAGCGCGATGAAAGCATGAATGAGAACAAAAGGTAAACAAGAAGATAACAACGTCCGGATCAGACATATGCCCCTGTTGCTCGATCCAGCTCCTGTTTTGCTCCTTATACAATCTGGTGATACTTGCACGGACCGAGACAGAGACCACGATAAAAGAGACCATGGTAAGCAGAATGGAAACACGATGGGAAAAAAGGGATAATTTAAGGGCGAGTCTAATCAAGAAAATGGGCGGAAATAGTCGTCCGGATTCAGGGCAACAACCCTAAGTATCGAGTGAGAAGCAGTTTCTGTGCGCTGCTAGGCTTCCTGGACAGTGGTTCGTGGAGTCGTTTCAATGGCCAGAGATAAGGACGCCACGGAAGCTCTCGTTGACAGTAGACGTAATCAGCGAATGCGACCGTCCCGGATATGCCGGCTCCCATCCCGGATAGCCGGTAACGGCAGATAGCAGCTCAAGAAAAGCCTGCTCTATCGTGATGGGACATTCCACAAGATCGCACAGTTTCATCGTCAAGGACTTTAGGGAAACTGATCCGAGATCAGGACGTTCATATAGGCTAGATAAAGGGGGAAAGGAGGCAAGATCGTGAACAAAGTCTCGCAGAAAGTGTGCATGGCTAGTGACTACGTCAATTGGGGTTCGGAACCAGGCACAATATTTGGTCATGCAACGAGAAACAGAAGTACCGAAGGATGCGAGGCTCTGGCTTTCGAGGCCGCGTTCGACGGAATGTCCGTTGTCAGATTCTCCTACGCCTTGATGCGCAGCTGCAACACTCATCTGGAGTATCAAGAGTGTGGTTATGACGCGCAATCTTGCCCGCAATGCAGACAATCTTCGATGACGGTCATCCTCAGAACGGAGGGCGTCGTTTCGAGTGCCTGGAGTACCAGGCATTGACAGTTGGGCCGTGAGGGCGTCCATCGAAACGTCGCAATGAAGCAAATACTGCATCGCATTTTCCCTCGTAGGGATCGGGTTGTGCCGTATCATCTCGAGCGTCCTCTGCCCAAGAGAGACAGCATCGATTTCCGAGCTAAATTTGAAGCCTACCAACGTCAGTCAAAGATTTTACGCTGATTAGAGGGAAGAGAGCAATAGCCAGCTGCTAAGCAGAGGCCGGTAATGGAACATACCATTCATCCACTGCACTACGGATGGAAGACACGGGGACAGGCCCTCCTGCAGTTTTGAGTCGACGGATAGGAGCTTCTCAGCTTCCACACTGCACCATCTGCTTTCCGCAGCCACTTGAAGCCAGCGGTCGACCAACATACGGCTCTTGAAAGGGTCTAAGAGAGACGGATCAGCTACCCATCCTTTTCCAAAGAGCAGTTTCCAGTAGCCAAGGATGATGCGATCACGCATCACCAAATGCTCCCAGGATTTATGCCAAGTTTCCCGCATCATTTGATGAGAGGATGCTGAGAACGCTATCTCGAGTCGGGGATATACCATCGTTTCGCCTGCACTCGTTCCTGGTTTTATATAGTCTTCTCTCCGAGGAACGAGAATGACATGCGAAAAGAAATATTGGGCCGCTCTGTCAGCCAACCAAATAGCAACCTCCTTTGACGAAACCCACCTCGTCATCGCTGCAGATTCTGATTCTACCGGCGACTTGCGGTCAGAATCGCAGAATGCTGATTTCCGCTTCAAGGAGACAGCATTTTCGACTGAAGAGGCGTTCCACTTGAGCAGCACTTTCGCACGCGGCAGAGAGTCTTTCGTGACATTCAGAGAATACAAGGTCGGTGAAACGACTCGGTCGATGCTCATCACCACCTCGTGGATCTCGTCTCTTAAGCGAGTCCTGTTGGGCACTCCGTTACACGCAAAGGCTTGGAACGGGTCATAATTTGCCAAGAAGGAAGTCAACTTCGCTAAAGCCTGCTGGGAGAAATCGTCCTGGCAGTTGTGACAAAAGTCAACAGTCTGTATTTCGGGGTTGCATTTGGAGCAAGAACCAATGATGTGTCCGCATCGCCTGCATTTTCTTGGTCGAACGTCGCATTCGCCTCTGTGAGGCCGCTTTCCATCGTCGTCCTGTCTCTTCGGAAGATGAGGCGTATCAGAAACGATCGCCTCTGAAGGCAACGAGTCCGCCGTCCTGTTCCGCTTCGAAGCGCTCTGATCGCGATGCGGAGCTGGAAGAACCCCGTCGTGAGGCAGACCAGAAGTGTGGGGTCGCAAGGCAAGATCGAATTTATCAAGCTCAGAGGAAAATGCTACCGGTGAGCTGTTCGTTTCGTGAGCTTGTCGCTGACCTGAGCTCGATTGCGGCTTTGCGACGCTTCCATCGACTCTGTCAATTGTATTATCCGTGTCAAGCGAGCAGGTTGCGGCCTTGCACGCACTAGCTCTCTGATATGTAGAATTCGACCCAGGAGATGTGAATGTGTTTCCGTATCCACCCCAAAAAGTATAGCCACTTGCGGCACCATACGAGGAACCATAGCCTCCAAAGCCCGGCGTACTCGGATCAGGGGGGAACCCACCGCCGAACCCGTGGCTGCCGCCTCCATTTCCATCGTCATTTGGTCTGGCTCCGGCACCACTGTTCTCCTCCGACTCCTGCTCCTCCGTCAGACGACAGTGTTCGGAAAGACATCTAAAATAGCTTTCCCACGAGTCCGCAGGGCTCGTACACACTTCGCAGTGCTGTGGGAATGGCACGGGCTTTTCAAGAGCATCAATTTCCTCCCTGCTCAGGACCATATGTCGATCGTGTCTTGTTTTCACATGCTCATGCACCTTATCTCGCCTGGGATTCACCCAGGTGCACGAAACGAAGTAGCAACGGAAGAGGGAACGGTGATGATGCTTGTCTCCCACGTGACGTTTTAAAGATCCCAGCGTCGTAAATATCGTACCGGATTTGCAGAGGACACACCGGTAGCGTGAGCTTTTTCCATGGGGTGGGTTGGCAGTTGGGGATGAAGGACTGGTTGCCGGCTGCTCAGGCACTAATGGAACGGTCAGATGCTGTAACATCCAGGACAGAAATCTGTTCATCTCCCGCACCCGTGACGGCGGAAGGCGATGAGTGGACACAGCGGAACGGATAGTGTCAAGACGGTTTAAAAGTTCCAATTCTCCATCCGGACTGCCTGATAAAAAGCTATCATCGGCATCTGTGACTGTAACATTAGGCGGGGATGACGGACCTTGGCCCGGTATTCCCGCCGCTGCAGGATCGGTATCACTCAGGGTCTGCTCGGGAGGGAACGTTCCACCGCCAACGAAAGAAAGGTCGATTCCGGAAGGGCTGGGATAACCATGTACGGCTTCCGAATCTGGATCTTCCGCCTGCTCCTGGTGCAACTCTTGGCTCGTTTGACTCGACGGGGGAGGGTTGTTGAACAACGGCGACAGGGAGGTATATATTGACTGGATCAACTATCAGCTTCTGATGGCAGCCAGTACGGATGGAGACACCCACCGTAGACATTGTGTCTGAATTAGGGCATCCTCCACCAGGTGAACGGAGGAGTCGAGGGTCGATTGTTGGCGTGGGGCTCATGTGATAGCCGTCACAGTAATCGGGCGGCTCCATGGTAAACTGGCCGTGCTGCGACGGCGGACACGAGACGAGTCGTTAGAGGAACGATTTTCTGGATAGAAGACTGAGAGCAGGAAACGGTATAGAGTTGTCCGACCAAAACAACAAGATGGCAAAGTCAGAGGGCAGTGCACGGCGACGGGGTCTGATGGGGGGTGTAATGGAAAGAGAGCTGCAGCGGAGGGGCCAGGCGGGGCACTGTCTTCAGTGCAGGTCAGCACCTAGCCATCCGCTCAAGGTGTGATAGAGGATAGGCGACCGAAACGCACGGCTGGGGAGAGGCATCTCCTAGATTATATGCTGCGGAGGAGGCATGGCTGGGGCAGTGACAGAGCTCTGCGGAGCGGGCTGCTCGCCCACGACAAGCACCCTGCCTAACGGCGGAGGAGACGAGTCACGGGCCTGAGGACGCCGGGACTCGGGAGGCGACGGGAGGCACGATGAACAGCTCGGGACTCGAGCTCTGTCTGCTTGTGAGTAGACAGCATCGGTGAGTGACTGAAGACTGTCTGCGCAGGCAGTGAGGCAACCCCCAACCCAATGACGGGGCAGCCAGGTCGGGTGAAGTCTCGAGGTGCGGACCGCAGAGGGAGGAAAAGTGAGGCTGGTTGGAGTGTCGACAGCAATACAGCGGCGGGCGAGTACTAGACGCTGGATGTTGGATGGTCCTCTGCCCTCGCCCGCCATGGAAGGCGACAGCTGACCGACCCGGACGAGAGGCGGCGGGATGAGCGTTGACCTAACTTCGCCCATTTCTGTCCCTCGAGCTCGTCCCTGGAGAGGCCGTGACGCCAATGGGAGGCCTGACGGACAAGGACGAAGGAGGAGTTGCAGCAATGCTCCGTACCTGATAAACCGCGCATCCTCCAGGTGGGGTTTCCGCTCTCCATGTGCGGGCAGAATTGACCAATAATTTCCAGCAGTAAGTGATGAAACTTGATACGGTCCTCCGTCGTTGCTAACCGGTACGGCGTCGTTAGTGATCTCCGCCATGCTGCGGAACATGTCGTCTCCACGCCGCTTGTTGCACGGGTCCGTGGAGGAGTTTGCATCCCTTAGGTCCTTGCAGAGCATCCCCGAATTCCTAGGTCCTGACGTTTTCTTGTTCCTGCGCCAGGACCAAGACGCCTCGCTTCCCCCAACGGGCTCCTGCGGGAAAATTACAGGCAAGTTTTGCCTTATTACCGGTGAAAGACTGACGAAGCACCGTCTCGCCGTTGGCCGCGGCGCGTCGACGTCCAAGTGAAAGGCTTGATCGCGATAAGACTCCGTCCACCTTGGGGCCTTAAAGCTCTGGCGCGTCACCCTTAACCCAAATTGCAATCGGGTCATCGACATGAAGCTCTTGGCAGTGGCGGAGCTGGTCTGCTGGGCGCCCGTCCGCCGTCAGGTCCCAGGCCATAGGAGCGATTGACGGAGCGGCCCCCATCATGGGAACTGACAACGCAAATCTCCGCATGTGCCAGGGTGTATGTCCAGTACATACTACAGAGTAATTCTGTACATCTTAAGCTAGAGAAAGTTGACGACAGATAGTAATTCCGGTCGAGTTCGAGCAGCTTAGGCCCGTGGGCAGAAGGACTTGTTCGCATGAGGTATGCAGCACATATACGTACATACCTAGACAGACACTGGCCTCCTCATTCTCTGCAGGCACGCAGCACAGCATTATCTCAGTTGGGATCACGGACCACCTGGGCAGTCCTCCAAGCTCGACGTCCATGTCCGTGCGCATCGCTCTCGAGCTCGACGCGTGCTGGTTCTGTCCGTTTCGGGGCACCGAGTGCGCCTGTCTTCAGACTCTTAGCTTACGTCCAACCTCTTCCAAAGATCTGATCTAATCGTACAAACTGATGTGTCTTTTTCCAGGAGCATAAAGTGCTGACAAGCCATTTTGGAGGCTTTCTAAGAATGTGACGCCTGTCAAAAGTTTTAGATGGTGATAGAGATCTGAAAGCAGCATCAAGAAGCTGACCCCTGTCAGCGTCCGTGTCTGTGGGGCGCAAAGGGCTGCGGAGTTCGTGTCAAGGTGCACCGCCCTCCCCCTACCAACCCTGCACGCAACGATGAGGAACACTCCCAGCATCATCTCCCAGTCATTTTTCTGGCATGTTTTTTTCCCAGAGCTACGGGATCCGCAGATCCCTGACAGCCTCCAGCAGCAGTTAGACAGGGGTCGCTCGCTGAAGCGCGTTGCCAACTCATCAGCGGCAGGCACTGATAAAACTCTTTTCCAACAGCTGACCTTGCCAGATACTGAGGAGCCGCACGCTGACCGCCTTTTTCGCAGCGGAACGCCTTTCCTGGAGAAGATAGAAGTACAGATTGACTCATCGTCCACCCCAAAGCCAACTCCTCTGTCCTGACTTCGTCGATCAGCTGACGACTCGGGTGAAGTGCACTGCTGGAAATTCTCAATTGAGTTTCGGTGACTTCCTATTTTTTGACAGATGTCATGACATGACATGGCGTCGACGACAGGCGTGGGCAACTCACCACACGCCGTCAGCAGTGAGAAAGCATGTAACCACTATTACTATTGTCTACTCCGATAGCGCTGCGCTGCAGACATCAAAAAATTGTTGCTGCCCAATCCACCACTCTCAGTAGCCAGAGCAGGAGTTCAATTGCTTTGTCCACCGTGATGAATAGCATCGCCGTTGCCAGCCCCGCGCCTCCAGATAGAGCTCGAGCTCCGCGCTCCACGCGGTTAGAATTCCGCACTTTGTTTCCACTTTCTGAAACTCCTCTGCCTGTCACAATACTCAATTTCTTGCATGCACACTAAGGCACAGGGCTACTAGTCTTTCTTGCACAGCCCCGAAGATTAATAATACAACACATATGATTCGATCCCACGGGCACGGACGACCCTGATGCCCCCAGCTGACACTACTACCGGCAGAAGATCCGCATGTTGAAGGAACATATTACCGTGTACTAGACAGCCAACGGCGTCAAGCACGCCATTTTATTATCATTGGCCCACTTCTGTTCTGTACGGGCAATCCGTCAAGTTAACAATCATCTGCAAGATCCACCGTTATGGTTCTCGACCGCCCGCAACAGCAGATCAGTTCAACGGGACCATCTTCCTCCTCCCCACCAAACTCTACTCGTCGAGTCTGGAACACTTTTTGCGGCCCGAGCCGTGGCAGTGTTCTGGCTCCGGAGGCCGGTAGCCCGAGTTATGTAGTTGCCTGGCAAGCAAGGAGGTCAGCAGGCCAGCAGGCCAGCAGGCGTGGAATGGATAGTGGAGGATACAGACGACTCCTCCAGCAGCTTTCCTACCTAGAACCGAAGACAGTGTCCTGCGCAGCGCTAGGTACTACTAGACGAGCTACCCTAGCGTCACGGCGCCTACCATCTACTATATATATCGCTTGTGCTTGATCGGGCCCAACTGAAGAAAAGGTCCCATCCCATCCCAATGCGGCAAAGCCATACCACCACCTACGCGGAGGCTGAATGGAGGAACCCCAATTTCACTTCAAGTTAATGGCCATGACATTGACCTCGAGCCGTATCTAAGCGCTGGGATTGCGCGGACCCGCGCTGAGCGCTCTCCCGCTGCCGCTCCCGCTCCGCCTTACTATATTTACTTACAATAATATATCTTGTCAGGTAGAAAGAACACCTGCTGCTGCTGCCTGCTCGCTCCAGGGTTTTTTTAGCCTTCGTTTACTACTACGACGACGACGACGACGACGTACTTCATTCCGTACGGAGTCCACTGATCACCCAGCACATACTACTGAGTAGTGCTGTACGTACGTACTGTACGTACGAGCAAGCCCTTTGTCCAGTACAAAAAAGAATTCGCGGTGTTTGACCTCTCCTTATTATTATTGGACAACTAAATAAACCTACCTACATACCTCCAGCTACCGACCCATTTATGTATGCACAGTGTGTACAGGACAATATCGTCCTGAGCTGAAGTCCATATGTTACATATAGACGAGATTTTTTTTGGCGGCGCAGTCTGCGCCCGCCCCCAATCTTGTATGTTACATAACTCAGAACGCGAATAAAAGCGCAAAAGTGTACGAGTGTACAGGCATCCGTGCACAAACTACATTATTTAGATAGAACAAAAATGGAGAATAATACTCCGTAGAGAGCCAGCTGGGCCAGGTGAGTAAAATCTGCCCCTGTCCCTGTCGGAATGAAGAAATGACTGTGCCAGCAGTTTTGTATGATACGGTGTATGCTAGATACTCTCTCTGTACACAAGTACTACTCCAGGAAATGCTGTGGGGTCTGGCCTGGCGGAGGCAAGTGGAGTGAGTGGAGTGGGAAGTGCCACGAGGAAACGGGACGGGACTCCACCGGGTACAGTTACAGTAAGGTTGCATCCACTCGCACTACTGAGAGGAATTAATTCCGATCTTTCAGATACCAGCTCCAGTTCACTGTCAATATAATCATGCTCTTTTTTTTCGCAGTCAAGTTCGTGTGTCCTCCAAATTCACCTATTACGATAGATACAGTACAGTACCTGAAGCAACTCAGTACCAATTAAGTACCTAGGTGGCTTCCCCACTTTTCCCGGACCCTGCCTCTCTCAACTTTTCTCAGTTTCGGCTAAGCACGGCACGGTGCGGCGCGCGCCGCACAGTCCCGTCTGGTAAACTCCCGTCGGCGTCGTCGGATAGGTGGAGCACCTGTGGCTCGATCTCGAATCGCGGGTAGGTAGATCCTACCTAGCCTTATTATTATCTCACAAGGACGGGTCCATATCAATTGGAAACCTTGAACCTGGAACGTGAAAGGGCAAGCTTGCTTGGGAACGGTGAAGGGTTTAGGACGTTCCCGATGTAAGTAGGAGGGCTTTTGTTTTGACGGCAGAGTGTTCCTGACCCGAGGACTGCCGTGCGGCAGCAACCTTGGAACCTGCCTCAACCAACCGGCAGGCGGTTTGGCTTCAATTCTGCTTGCAGCTTGGGCAACAGCTCGCGTGTGTGCTTGCATCATGTCATGTCACATGATGCATCGAATGCATTGCTGAGAAAGTTCACTACGGCATGAAGACGAACATCGCTAACTTATTAAGGTATGAAACTCCGCTTCAGCACACTCACTCATGGAGTCATAAACAAACCTAAAATGGTCTGTTGGAGGGAGGGAAGCAGTTGGGTTTGGATGCGTTTCTTGAGAGCATAGGCAAAACAAGCCTGGATAGCAGACCGTTGGAAACAAGTCGTGCATCCATAAAACTAAATAATATATCCATGAAAATAAATTTGAAATTGATCGTGGAGACAATTATCAAAGACAAGCACTTCATGAACAGCTTCATATAAACTGCACTGCGGTACATCAAGTAGAAGCTCTCTGTTCACCAACCTTAAAGATGCAAACGTGGTGCAGTCAGCACATCAATCTATATGCATCGGGAAACACTTCAAATAATCAGAAGAATGAGGACGTTGGATGTTGGACGTTGGGGAGGTGCGGGTATGATCGTAAATAATAGCGGATAATGTTATTCGACACATTAATTGCCCAAACGAGCAATACCGATGACATCAAGGTGGGAAAAAAAAGAATTCCAGGATATAACAGAGCACTTTTAGCATATACAGTACCAGAGTGTGAGAGTACACAAGACCTTTGTACCTGACAATGGTACTGGAGAGCGCCACTTCAATAGAACCCTTATTAGATCGTAGAAGAGCCCTGGCTATGTTTGTTTGTCATGTTGCTATTTTGCTGACTTTCTCGGGACGCCGATACCTTTTGAGCTTCGCTCACGGTCCAGCTATGAGTCCAGGCAGCAAGGAGGGGAGCTGGAGCTTTCCGTGTACGTTCGTCAGATCTGTCCCTCCCTGGGGGAAGATGGTCAAGGTTGCAAGGGTAATGAGACGGCAGTGTGTCGTGGTGAACAAATTGGAATCCTATCCTCTGAAGGTCGGATTGATGGTGAGCGCTTGATCCGCTTGACAGAAAGTCAGTGATCTTGCACTGCTCCGGGACCGTGGCTGAGAGCAAACCTCTGTCCGTCTTTTGAACTACCAGGATCCCTCCTAGATGTTCCATTCTGACCGTGTTGGTCAGGTTCCTGCCATACTTGTTCCCTTCGCCCTTCGCCAGCAGTAGGGGCACTTGTATCGGATGTCTCTTGGTAACACTCACTCCCTATACATGAGCGTGTAGAGGAGCTCTCTGATTTCTGATCCTGGGAGACAGGGCGATGGTTCATTTTCGGGGATCGTCTAAGAAAATGACCTGTAATTTGTGCTGAAGCGATGTATGTGTTGAATGCGGACGCTTGCTTGTGGATCCCTGATGGAGGAGAATATGATGGATAATGACAGTATATGGTTCAAGTCTGGAGATAGACAGTGTGGAGTCCGAAAGGGAAACTGGGCAAAAGCTGCATGTGACTTTGTACAGATGAGATTAAGAGAGACGGCGAACTGCACAGAAACAACGAGGAATATCACTCGGAGAAAGGGTAAGTTGAGATTTCTTCTGAAAAGAGAGTGAGAATGAAGAAAATATGAGCCTGAAAGAAAAACCAGGGACCTCAGGATCATTTTGACAGCGCGCATTTTCACCGCCACAGGGTTTTTATCACGCCGCCCGGACGGTACCACGTACGCGGACGCTGGGAATGGATCAGAAGCAAAAGCATGACCCTGGAACTCTGTGACGCCATCAGTGGTGGTGACAAGCTTTTCAATTCCAGTCCTTGGATCCCCTAATCGCGAATTCTGCTCTTCTGGTTTGGACAACTATGGAGGACCCCATCATTCCAGGGGGGAAAGTTTTCCATCCGAACAGATCCCGCATTCGGTTTGGTTCCTGCATCACCGAGAGATTAGGAAAGGCACGATCCAGATCAAGACGCATCCAACTGGAGGTATCCAAAGCTTTTCATGTGTGACAGAAAAACTTTCATAGCCCGAGTGATGACGGTGACGATTCGACGATAGAATTCTAAATCGGGGAGGTTCTGGCTGGATACCAACTCAAGATGACTGGGAAGGAACCGTTGCAGATGGCGCGCTTGGCGCGATCTCTGCGACAAGCTGTGCATATACTCCGGTGATCCAACCGCCATACGCAGGCCTCTGACAGGATCGCTTGCTTCCATGGTCGCACGAAAAGAGGGCGTTAGGTGTGTCACTACTATAAAGAAATGGTGCCTGGACCGTCGCTCGGAACACTCCCGATGTGCCAGGAGAGCTGTCTTTAGACGAGTCATTTGTAACAAGGATCTCCGTCAAAGCTTATCTGATGCGAGTTCGACGTCGGTTCTAATTTGCGCCACAGGCAGACCAATAGAAGTTAATATCCGGAGATACATGGAACTGAGTGCAGTACATACCTGAAATAGAAAAGTAGTGACTTTCTAGCCAAGAACCAGACCATGTGGCCTTAATTAGACTTTTCATATGTCTTGCAACGCTATGGTCAACACAAGAGGCTTCAGTTATCTCGCAACCTTACCACTGCCCATGCGACCCTAGGATTGTAGAAGGGGAAAACTTCGCCAATCGGTATGTTTCCCCTGCGTTAGGATACACTTAAACAAGTACCAGGAACTTATACCTCTTGGCCGGAAACCTTTTCCGGGGATCCACCATTTAGTCTGAACTTAGATGAATCCGAGATTTAGCAAGGTCACAGTAGAAACGTGAGAGGAGAGCTTAACAATGCCATGTGAGTTGAACGAAGCGTTAGTTATTGCTTCCACGATAGTCCTGTACCGAGTAATCTTTAATTTTTTTAAGTATTCCTTCTTTGAAGAGGGTGATCAGACCCCGGGATGTCGGTAACCAAGGCAGTAGTCGTATATCATACGCGTCATTGAGATTCCCAGTCGATGTCACCGTCCACCGTGACGAGCATAGTGCATGCTATGATGTCATGGCTTCCTCTGATCATCCATGTCTTGTCCATATGAAGATAACGCTCGCTGGAACTGAATGGGTACTAGTTCAAGTCTCACACTAGCATATACCAAGATATCTTTTTTAAAGTTCTCGGCAGTTCCCCGAGCCATCCATGGATCTCAGCTAGAACTTCATATCTCCCGCACCGATGTGCCAAACCACGCCATAACAGGAAGTTATAGGACCATCTCGACCCGTCCCGGGGCTGGGTAGGAAAACTCTAAATGTTCCAGAAGCCACCGGCTTGCTAGGAATGTAAATCCGGGGCAGGGAATGTCTGCCTTTTTTGCATGAGACTGTCTGACTAATAACTCTCTCTAATGTACTCCATAATCTGAGGAATAGTAGTAGCTTCAGTGAACGCAAGAGCCCCGGATTGTTTGGTATCTTCGCATCTGATAGACCGGCCAGAAAGCCATGCGAATGGAACGTTCAAAATTCGAAAAATCAGCCCAGTTAGCGGTTCTACGCAGGTAGCTTGCCGCGCACGCGTCTGTCTTCTGCCCCCGATTTTGATCTGAAAGAAGGACAGTTTTGAGGCTCCAATACTGGCAACTGAATGTTCAAGCACCTTGTATCCTTAAAGGAAAAGGCTGATATGCCTCGGCAAGGTTGAGGTAGAAGAGTCTTTTATTTAAAAAAAATCCATCTACAGTCAAGAACCACATGGGGAAACATGGGACCAGTAAGACTGTACCAGGTACCTAATCTACAGTACGGTTGTTCCCATCATCTGTTTTTGGCATACGAAGCTTCACACCTGGTGCCACTGTCACCGCAAGCTCTGGGAATATTCGCTAAGTACAGTACCTCGGGTTAGGTACCTGTTCTATTCTGCTGTATAGGGACTGCCCTTCTCCCTCGCAACATTACCGTCGTTCAGTCTCGACTGATAACAATGTAGAAGGCACTCTGGCGATCGTTGCGACAAACCACGGTGTCTTTCCTCCCCTTTACTCTCGGGAAATATTCAGGGTTAGCACTGATCGATATCTCAGGTGTCAACTAAATTCTTTGTTGGCCGAATCCCGTTTCGGGCTTTGTGACAGTGGTGATGATAGCAGCAATACAACCATCTAGGCTGGAGGTAAAGCTATTCAAATTCTGGATGTGAACAGCACAATGTGGATGATGATGATGATGATGCTGTGTACGTACTCCACGTCAATCCGTATGTACATGCTACGGAGTACTTGGAGTTGCGGCTCTTTCTGCTAACATGTACGTCGGAATTATTGCGACGGGAACGCGGATCCCTCCGTGCTGTAGGTCACGTTGGCAGTGTGCAGTAGCAGTAGCTCTGTACCAGGACGTACATCTCATCCAATGAGGGTGATGATAAGAGACTTCAAGACAACTAGGGTCAATAACTATAAAATATATGCTGATAAGACAGGCATAATATTGGTGATACTACTCGGATAATAATTGTAATAACAGAAGGGCGTATAGTAGGAATAGTGGAATAGTACTGTACATGCATCAATTGGCGGATATCATTAAGTACATGTACAGTCTCATAGATTGACTTTGCATACGGAACAGATGGCAGCGCGTCGTCTTTTATCCTTGCAACTCTTTTGTCACAAATACCATTCAGGAAGCGTTGCTCTCATCGCTGTCGTTGCTCGAGTCTTTTTCGTCGCTGTTATTGCTGTTCTCGCTGTTATCGCTGGTTGACAAGGGGATCTCTTGGAGATGTTCGGTGGTAGGAGATTGGGCGGTTTCAAGAGCCCAGGAACCGATGCCTTGGAGAGATTCCTCCTGGTCCAGGTTTGAGTTTGTCGTGTCTAGTTTAAAGAATTCTATGTTAGTCGAGACGATAGGATACCCTAACCATATTGGTTCGGGAATAATGCATTTATATGTGAACCATGTGATATGTGGTAGACAAAACTTACCCCGCATCTCCAGCATGATCAGAGCCTTTCAAGGAACTAGTCATGCGTATTATCGATAGAACGTTAGGTCGATATGGTTCTAGTGAGGCTGGAATAGATATCTGCAGAGAGACGGTTAAAATGGGACAGGAAATGACATATTCAGGTTAGGGCAAGTATACATACAGAGTGCACATAGAGTGTGCTAGGCTACCCGATGTGGATATATGATGAGAGAAAAGCAGAGAAGACTGGCTTGGGGTCCCTGAGAACAGGTATCTCAGCGCGGGAGAAACACCGCTTCGAGAGGCTTATTATATAGGTATGATTCCAGCAGGGACAGTCTTTCAATCCAGTTGAGATGGGAAAGGCGCATGGTAACTTTCTATCAGGTGCTCATGAGTAGCATGTCAGTGTCTGCCACGTACGATCTCTCTGCTCTCCAGTAGAGCACACGGCAGCGAGTCTTTCCAAGATCTTCTGGATACGAGCCAAGCGTTAGGGACCTGCGGTGAAGATCACTCAGCTTTCCCTGATGAAGCCATAAAACAACAGAATACCCCTGTAATCAGGGTAATTGATCTGAAAAGTGGGACCTACGAGACGAAAGCAAATCACTTCTCTGCAGTGTCAGCCAGGCACCGGACCACTCTCCACCATGGATGTGGAAGGACTGGATGGCCCTGCGTCATGCTTGAGACAACGACCTCAGGAGAGCATTTTCGATCCCGCTTCCATGCGGCTTTAACTCGCGCAAAGCTGCAGATTAAGGAAATAGTAAAAGCTTCCAGCATTCATCGTGCAGCAAGGCTGGCTCTTTGGATCCGCTGCCATGCTGGCACTAGCTAGCGGCTTTGCCCCTCGTGACCGGACGTGGATAGGGTTTAGCTAGAGATCCTTTTGCAGAGTCTGGGGATTGATCACAGAGCTTCGTCTCTGGGTTGCCTGCTAAAGGCGTCACGGGACAACGGCGCGCCTGCTGCCATCATTAGACGCGCTTCGAGCAATATGACCAATATCCAACATTCGAATCGATACTCACTTGCAAGTCTTAATTTAGAATCAGCATTTTTTTTTCTGGAAACACGTCTCGGGACCACTTGATTGGGGAATGCCGTGTGATGTACTAAGCTGTGTGCTGTACTCTCGCCACACTATGGAGTACATACCTCTTACTGCGTAGAATGAGCGCTAGGCTGGGGTATCGTCTACCCGCCGTTCCTGCAACGCGCCCAACCGCACCTAGACAGTAAACTCGATCTAACCAGCACCCCTCGCAGGGCTTAGCCGCCCTTGATCGGTCTCGGAACGCTTAGTTGAATCGGACGTTGGTTGAAGAAGAACGCCGCTCGTCGATCCTGCTTTGATCACGGCAAGCTTTGCCGGCCGCCCACCTGACGTACCTGCATTTCCTTCTTTCCTTCTTCCTTCGGTGAACCTTTTCGGCCCCTATTTAAAATTAGTAACCCTGATCGAAGCCCCGCTAGCTGGTACGCCTTGATTAATCCTGCTTTCTGACCGGGCATTAATATTATTGTCCCCCACGCGAAGAGCGATGAACTCACTGAGCTAGAGACTTCGTCCATAGTAGACAGTCCAGTTTGAAATTTAGGCGGTGAAGCGTACAAGATGCAACTGCAAGTCAGGAGGTACCTAGGTAGGTACTAAAGTAACCCTTTTTGGCATCTTGCAGAAAGAGCCGCATGCGGCGCTTCCGCAATGGTCTCGACTAGGGTCAATTCCGGCGGCAACTTGTGTCTCTGTGACAAGATGGATGATCTGAAGAGACGGGAAACAAAGGAAAACAAGCGGTCGTAGGTTGAACCCGTGGACAGCTGCGACTATGTCGTTTAATTTCGCTTGCTGTCCTCTAAGATTTTAGGAGACACGTAATTGTATAGCGTTGAGGGATCCTTCCAGACAAGTCCACCTGAAAGTTATGTACAGCCTACTGGTACGTGTGGGAGGATAACGGAAACAAGAACTTCCTTGACCATCATGCCAAGATGGACCAATTGAGCAATCGATCCAATGTCGTCCGGAAGCAGCTTTGGGCATGACCGCCGCCTTTTCTTCTGTGTATATGAGTGCGCCTCTGGACTGACAGCTTCGGAATAGTGTCTGGACGATGACCTGCGTTGCTGTCATGCTCTTATTCGAGGATGGCGACTCACGAGGTCAGGGCCGCGACCAAACAGGTGGAATCTTCAGTAGAGCAAGATATCCCCAGCCTGAAGCAGATCTTGGTGCAAGTGTGAGCGACAGGTCGTCAGTCCCTGGTTTTTATCGTAATGGAATCATTCGTGCCTACGTATTGTCGTTGGCTTCAAGGGGTCTCTCGGATCCTCCTTGTGGATCAACTGTGTGACGCCCCGGGATGCCGAACATGCACTGTCTGTATGTACAGTACATACATACATACCTACTTTTTCTCTGGAGGGTAGAGGGGTGAAGGAGGCGGGTTCTACTTGCATCAATAAGGAAAATTTCAGACAAATAAAAGTCGCGATTTATACAGGGTGCATCTGCATCCCACCTCAATTGTACCGACCCGAAGTAGTAGGGTATGCGGAGAACGCGGGAACCATCCATGGATCTTTCCATGTACTCCGTACAGTACTACTAGTGTGCCGCCTATAAGCAAATATTGGACAGGAAAAATCTTCATTATGTCATTATGTTGAGAAACACAGTGCCAAGCAAGATAAATACCTGAATTTGACTGCAACTGCAATTAAATGTCATCCACATACTGGTACGGAAGAAAAATCAAAAGAACAATCAATAGAAAAAAAGAATATGGATAGACATATTCCTTGAACTCCTCCGGCTCCGACCGGCATCTTCATCCCATTTCCCGTTGCGGAAAAATCCTAGAAACAAGAGATACCAAATCTCGCTGGAGAAAAACAACATGCATTCCCCACGTTCGCCCATCCATAAATAACTGCCTTCCTGTAGGCGGCCGCAAAGTAAGAATCAATCCTCATCGCTTCGAGAGGGAGAAAGAAAATCCTATTTCGCTTGAGCGGTAACATGCGACCAGCTGGACTCTTTTGGGTGTTCATCCAGGAAAGCCTGGAGCATTGGCGGAGTGTTGTTTATGTTGTCGCTGGTCGAAGAGGCGGTTTGTCGGAGCTGACTCGTTTCGGTAGTCCAAGCCCCGATACTCCTGAGGTTGTGTTCCCGGCCATTTGGGGGACGAGGAGCGGGCGGCGAGGACCCTGACAGGGCGTTGTGGCATCTATTGGTGGGTTTAGATTTGGGCATGTAAAATATATAAGAAACTATATGAGATGCATAAGAGACCACTGTTTGACGGAGAAAAGATATACGATAAACAAATTAAATGCAACGTTAAATATGTAGGTAGTAAAAGAAGGAATAACCTCTGTTTCATAGTGATGCATTCAGCTAGACATAAATGTGAAAACTTACCGAAGGCCATGGTCAACTCTGCCAGCAGGATTGTTCGATGATGGGTAAGCCATTTCAAATAATGACTGCAGAGATATGAGGTGAATATGACTGTGTTAGAACCTGTCTCTTAGTCTGCCGTATCATTATTCAAGGAAGATTTCCCCTTCCTCGTGGAAAATGCATCGGGCTTTATACCTACTAGCCTACCACAGGGCTACATAGGTAGTAGATCCGTAGGGACAATCTTCAGACCTAAGATCAACCGCCCATTCGACTTTGTCGATTTCTGTTCGGTTGCCTTACGCCAAGGCAATCCATTTGCGACCAACTTTGTCGCCTTGTATTGTCGGAAAAAAAATACCTGGCTACAAAAAGAAGCAATATTGCAGTCTGAAGTGGTATTGCTGCCCAAATCGGGACCTCCTGGAGATGAAATCATGTGACTGTAGGTACTGTAACGGTTTAGTTAAGGTCTATCTAGTTAAGGCCCCTAAGTCTTAGCTAACTTTTAGTTAAGATTTCCCCCTAAGACCAGTAACGCTTCCAGGGGACGATACCAAAGAGTATCAGAGCCACACGATTCCAAATCGTAGGACGTCCCAATTCGACGGAAGGTTGTCAGCAATGGGATATCCATGATTTCTAAACTGCAACTTTTCAGACAATGAGTAGTGGAATCGTTTCTGTGTCAACAGAGGCAACTTTGTTCAGATGGCGATTTCAGGCCGGATTTGGGCGCAGTACATCATTTAACAGTGTCAGGTTCTTAGTATCCATATGCTGAATGCCGACCTGCATCATTATTGTTGATGAACCTGACAAGCACCCCGAAATGCTGCCATGTGCCTGCGAACTTCGAGTTCCGAAGAATACACACCTGGTCCGTGCATCTGCGTAATATGGTAGTAAATCACCGTCAGGACTTGCAAATTTGCTGATAAGGACAAATGTACAGTACACACTGTATGCACGTAATTTACGGAGTAGTCGCAGCCCTACGCGTCTGGACCCATTCGAGCGTCTGCCCGATCTGGTGGGCAGTGTAGATATGGATGGACGCGGGGCTGAAAGTAGCTTATGCGCCGGTCGGCTCCAGCTCACCGCCTGACTTTGTTCCGTACTCTGAGTACGGATCCTGCCAGCCCGCACCAGACCGTATGGGTCTGGGGTGCTTCGGGACTCGGCAGCGTACGGACTACGTACCCCGAGGAGCCGCCGTGGTGCCCGGTCCTGCCCAGCACCGACCGCACGAACATCCCGCGTGCACCTGTGGGATCGAGATTCTTCTTCGGGGCCCTGATGAACAATCCGCAGTATGAGCTGTTGCGCGTTTTCTCAGATACAAACAAGAGAGGAGACCGTTGACTGTGTCTGCAGGGTCCAACACTCAGTTATCAGCATGTGCCCTAAAACTTCTTTTGCGATCAAATAGCTAAAGATTATCTCATCTCCTTCATAGGTACAGTACCTAGGTACACAGACCTAGGCACCTACCTATGGTATCAGGAATGACGACATTGCATGGATCTCAAGCAGTCTGAGAACGTTAACCTTGTTCAGTCGCGGCGATGCCGACGATCTGCGGCTGGAAAAGCCCCATCGACGACTGAAGTGACAGATTTCAACCTCTCGGGATGCTGAGTGTGTTCTCTGGACTTTCTCCCTCCTACCTTACAAGAGAGATGATATCGAATAGCCCGTCTCCTGGATGATGTCGCGTGACGCGCATAAGCATCTCACGTAAGCGCTAGATACTCTGGGGTCTATTATCATGGAATTATCTACGGGAGTAGGTATGTCAGAGGAAGATCCCTCCGAGAAGGCCCGGACCTTCTAGAAGATTACCCATTGCAGTTAGTTATACGGCAGACCTGGCCGGATCGGCGTGCGGCTGCTCCAAGAGCACCAAATCAAGCAGCCTGTTCAATGTAGAGTAAGTAGATGCTATGAAGATGTACCACGTGGCTTAAGTGGGTGGGACGGCCACTGGTAGTACCCTTTTTTGAGCCCGAATAATTGCATGCTGCACTTACTACGCTGTTACTGCATGAAACATGTGACATAGTGCAAGGGGTTGAAACTTATGTACGGATCGACCAGCGTCTGTAACAAAGACCAATACAGTGAACACCCATCCCGAAGCAAGCACCTACTTAATGTACTTGCTACTTTATATGTATACACATTCTTTGCCGTCCAATGAAATTCGTACTTGAAATACAGATTTTACGCCTCACTCTTAACTGATATATAACAGGGGAGGTCAGATACTCAGGTACCTCCTAAGTACGATGTAGTCTGGATCACGAGATCCCTCGGCCATGCGGGCACCTGCCTGATGTGATATATAGTTGGCATTTGTTGTATTTCTTCTGGAAATTTCTTTTCGGAAAGAAATATGACTACTTGTGTAAATGATCAACATACGATTATCATACAAAACTAAATTGCAACCATATGGCTCTGCGGAAGGGTATGAGAATTGTATTGTTTTACTAATCTACTGACTCCCATCGAGCCATAGCAGATGAGATACGAGAGCACTTTTCTAAACGAAGGTCATGTGCATAAGATGAACCAATCAGTCGCGTCTGAAATTTTTGGTTTCAGCCGGAAAGACCTTTAATTCATGGTTGCAAGTCAGAGCACACTTAACAATAGAACCAAGCTCGGTAGCACAAACGTCCACATAGTAAATAACTTGAACTCCAGTGCCGCCGACGATCCAGTCGTCACAGCCCCCGCAGAGCCCGGAGATGAGGCTCCTGTATTTCCGCTTCCGGTCGCATCTACAGTTCCAGTAGCTGCCACACCAGCAACAGTCGTTCCCGCCGCTTGCACGTTCTTGCCATTGTAAGACGCCGCCGTGACGGTGAAAGTCGCAGTCGACTGATGCCAGGTGAAGACCTTGCCGCTGGGAGGAACCGTGAGGCTGCCACCGGTATTATACAGCGTCTCCGTACCGTTCTTCGGGAAGTCACCGGGGCGGTAGAACTCGTTCGACTTGTCGGATGGTGCGGAAAATCCGAGATCGTTCATGCAGTTGAAGGACTCGAGGACGTTGCCGCAGGCGTTCCAGTTGAGAGCCACACCGTATAGGGTGGAGTAGTGGAGCCAGATGTCCGCACCAGCTCTAGCGGGGATCGTCTTGGGGCAGATCTCGTAGAAACTATATTTGGTCCGTACAGTTAGGGCTGCCGATGGCTAGGATGGATATTCATGGATGTTTGACGCTTGAACATACGCAGATAGACCAGCACTCACTGCACAGCAGGAGCAGCCTGTGCTGTCGTGCGTGATCTGGCTGAGGTTGTCAATATCTGTGTCTTGAGTGGCTTTGTCGATGCAAGAGGCTTCCTCCTTTGTGGCTCTGAACGCGGACTGCAGGACCTTGCCCAAGTTACAGGAACACCCCCCGGGCGCGTTGTCCGGCGCGGGCCAGAAGGGGATCGGCTCCGTGGCCACGGGACATGCTACGAAGTATTGCTCAACGAAGAGCTGGTATTGGCACGAGTATACCTGGATGAAAATCCCGGAGCCAGGATCAGTCAAAACGGTAACCACTAGTTTCAGGTAACAGGTACAGTACAAACCTGGTTCCAACAGCTCTGACCAACACAGTTGAAGAGTTTCTGGAAATATACACAGCCGCAATCAAGGACACAGTTCGTCAATCCTCCACAGGTGCTCACACAATTATCCCCTTCAGCCTTCGCCTTGCTGTTGCAAGAGGTGAACCCAGAGGGGTCGACACAGAGATCAGCGGTGATGTTGGTCTGCGCCCGCGTAGTAATCGCCAGACCGCCAAGAGCGACGAGCGTGAGCAATAGTCCTCGTTTGCCGCCGTCCATAATGGATAACCATATATGTATGGACGCCGGATTCTTTGAGAGCGGCCCACGGTCCTATCGGCGTCCTTATATGGGGCAATTGGCTTCAAGGCGCTTCCCAAGGCACACTCGTGGATTGCGATATGCCCTTTCACTTGAGACAAGCCACCCTGCATTGTGTAACCCATTGTTCCTGGGAATATCCATCTTCCGCTAGGCATCTCTGGACTCGGATAGGTTGTGAAAGAACAAACGCTAAACAGTTGTGACTGCGATGTCTATCAGACACGGGAGATATTCCCGAGATTCAGCGGCGTTTAAGGCAGACCACTGGGTCTTAACATGAGGATGTGGTCTTTCTACGCCCAGTAGTCTCGAACATGCGGCCCAACCCATCTCATAGTGCTTGTTCTTGAATACTAATTCTCATGAACCACACTCAAATTGCAAGAGCAGAACCAGAGCATCATATCATCTTTTCTTCTGTCGCACACAAGAGATAGTAGTAGGTGTCATCGGAGAATATTAAAAATTAACTGTCAGCTGATGAAAAAGCAAAAAGGAAACAAAGGTGGGGTTTTGGTAACAGATCTCGGTTGCAATTCAAACCTCGAGTCAGAACGGAACTAGATACGAGTTGCATCTCTCTGTGGACTGGACTTGAATGAAATGCCCCTCATGAAGCCTATAAAGCGATTCACAGTGAGCATACATCCAGTTCTCTCCCCAAGCACGTCGAGGAAAATCATCTCTATCCAATGTGAGAGATCAAACGCAGCTTCTACCAGTTGCTCTTCTCACAGAATGCATCATCCATAAAGTACAATGCCATGTGGTTGATATGCATTTAGTAAGCCATTACCTCATTCTGCTGTTCCACAACAGCTCTTGGACATAATGTTTCAAAAGCTGCACAGTTCCTGGTGGCAGTGCAAAAGAGATGACTATCCGTCGCACTGTCTGCTGCATAACTTTAATACACATTTGTGCATCTGCTGACTAATAATGCAGGCACTGCGAGTCATCTGATCTGATAAGACAGATTGATCTCTTGGCACCCACCTGTCCACAAGGCTGCACCTGTTATTAATGGTCCTCCCTTCTGAGCCTGGGCCCTGAGACCAGCTTTGATGAAGATCGTCGCTTCGCACGGACGTATGTACAGTTCGTGAAGGGCTGAACTTGAAGCTGTGGTCTCTCAAACACTTACTGTCCTAGAGCAGAGACTCCCCGATGCCGTTCCTCATCCCGTTCAATTCGTCGTCCGCAGGCGCTTTCATTCTTACTGGTCAGATTAGCGCATCGGAGAAAAAGCAAACATGACAAAAGGCGCTACATGGATAATTGCTATACGCAGTACGCTGAAGCCCAGACTCTCAGGGGAACTGTACCCTGGAATACAGCTGGGATCTACGCACACGCTCTATGAATCCCGGTCAAGGATTTGAGGAAGTTGATGCTCTTTGGAGGGTTCACAGCTACATTGTCGCCCGCAGCAGCAACCTCACCACAATCGTAGGTAATGGAGACATATTGCCTGATTAGGAGATGATACCTTGTTCCCGGTCGGATCCACTCGGCACTATGTCTTGTCCTGGAGTGGGGCGCAACAAAAAGCCTTGCGGTGAGGTTGAGATGGAGTACGAGGACCTACGTACGGAGTACTCCGGAGGTAATGCTCATGATAAAGAAGACATCGGGATCTGATCTACTTCTTGCGCGGGAGCACGGCACAGAGTATGTATCCATCCCTAAAGCCTCAACTTGGGCTTGATGGCTAGGCCTCGGTTGCTTGGCTCGGCAGCCTCCATTTGTCCCGAGACGCGCTTCGTCTCACGATGCGTGGAGTTCTGACGCTCGCCATTCGAGAATGTCGTCGACCACTTCTTCTAATTTTCCCACTCAATAGACACAGATTCGCGATTATGAGTAAGGAGCCATGACGGAGGAGAAGAGGACAGTCGCTGTCGTCGGCTCTGGTTTGGCGGGGCTGGTGACGGCGTACCTCCTGCACAATGATCCTCAGCAGCGGTATCAAGTGAGGCTCTTGGAGCAAGTACGTACCTCTGCACATCAATTGAGAGATTCCCTTCATGGGCGAGGCTGACCATGATCTGCGATCCTGTAGAGGAACCAATTTTCCCTAAGTTCGGAATCGATCTCAATTCCCTCGCCTGACGACAAAAAGGTCATCTGGGCAGACGTCCCGATGCGCGCGTTCGCCGGTGGATTCTATAGCAACCTCATCCGGATGTACGACTACCTGGGCGTGCGATATCGCCCGCAGCCGTTTCTGTTTAGCTTCTCCAGACTGCCTCGGCGGGGGGCCGTTGCGAAGGGACAGAGCGTATGGCCGCACATGACCCATGCGTCGAACTTTCATCAAATCCCTCCGGTGCCGGTGAAGATGGGCCTTGTGGAATGGATTGTTGAGGTGATCTATGTGATTTTCTGGTATCTATGGTTCAGCATTTGCTGTCATCTCGTGCCTCCCTACGACGAGTCTTCCTCATCGCCATGCGAATCGCTCGAGAAATATCTACGACGGATATATGTCCCGCAGCGCTATACTGCGGACTACCTGCTACCATTGATGTCAAGCGTCTGCACCTGCTCTCACCAAGATCTGCTAAATTTCCCAGCCTCAGATGTCTTGGCCTACAAGAGACGCACGCACCGACAACCCCACTACGTCGTGGATGATGGCGTCCAGAGCGTCCAGGGAAAGCTGGCAAGAGGAGTCGACGTGAGGTTCGGGATTAACATTACGCATGTGGTGCCAGGATCCAACGGGGTCCAGCTGCGATGGCTCGACTCAAAAAGCGGGGAAGAGAAAGCGGAGGTTTTCGACATCGCGGTCCTCGCCATCTCGCCAGATGTCATCGCATCCATATTCGAGCCGTTGAAGTCCACCCTTAGCAAGGTTCCGATGACCACGGTAGAAACTGTCGCGCATACAGATCGCTCTACCGTGTCCCCCTTGTATGGAACCATAGTCGAAAACACATTTGTACCCAGAAACCCTTCTCTTTCTCATCAATCGGCGCAAAACATCCACTTCCGCTCCAACGACGAAACCACAGAAGCTGTCCACGAGCAGCCCAACTCGGTCATCGTCACCACGAACCCACTGACACCCATCGACCCCTCAAAGATCATCCGATCCGCCAAGTTTCCCCGGGTCCTTCGAAGCCCGGAGAGCCGGTGCATCATCAACGATATCTTCCGCGATGACGGGCGCGTGTCGTCGGGGTCGAAAGCCAGCTGGCGGAACGGGGACGGCGGGGTCTACCTTGCCGGCGGATGGTGCTGGGATGGCATGGTGCTGCTGGAGGGCTGCGTTGTTTCTGCCATGCGGGTCGCCTCTAGCTTGGGCGTTGAGGTCCCCTGGGCGGAGTGAGGAGTGGGAATGAATTAAGGAGGAGATTTATATATCATGATTGGCAGCTATCTGTGGATGGATAGATTTCAGGTCTGGCTATTTGATGATTGATTGATTGATTTATTGTACAGTATGTACTGTACATACATGCGCACATACCTGTACAGCTCTATGACTAGATATATAGCTAATTTCGATACCCTTTATACTCTGTACACGGTACAAAGAGCATCTTGCATACAAAACACTTTGAATCTAGCTATCTGCGGGGAATAAAGCTTCAGCACTGCGCATACCAATGGCACCATCCCCCCCACTAATCAGTACATCACGTAGTCTATACTATACCTCCGTCTGTCTCCCAACTTACCTACTGCGATTCAGTCCATCCGATAAATCATTTCAGATCCCTTCCAACTTACCTCCCCGTCAACTATTGGTCCATTTGAAGAATCCCCACTGATTCAGTGGGACGATACACCATGGAGACCACGTGACGCCGCTTAAATGAAAGGTTACGGATCAGTTTTGGCAATCCATCAAGTTGGTACTACTACTTTGCAACTGGCAAGATGAAACCACAACCAACCAACCATCTAAGCTAGGTTATGTTCGCAGCCATGCCTCCTAGAAGAAATCCCTACTGGCAATGGCGCATTATCGCTTTCTTAGGAGCCATAGGAGGGATCGTCCTCGCAGCTTGCCGCTCGTTCATTATCAATACGAATACAACAAGCGAGGGGCAGAGCTCGACGCTGCTACCATTATTCCGAAGAAGCTTTAATGATTTAACTTCTGCGGCTCGTTCTTATTCATTCTTTTCGCAGACGCAGTATGGTTTCCTCATCGGATGGATGTCGGCTACGGTGCTGCTGCCGATCGGGAAGTGGTGCGCTAAGCGCCTGTTTCGTTGGCTTTTCAGTAATGGTGACGGTAGTAATGATGATAATGATCATGATGATGATGATCGTCTGTATGGGCTGGACCATGCGATTCTCCAAGTTGAGCTTCCACCTCGGAGTACCTTGTGGATAAATATGGGGTATTGGGAGGTATGTACTAGACATTTTCAACCTGTGTAACCTCAACAATGGACGACTTGATTTGACAGTATTGTGTACTGGCAGCATGAGACGGAATTCCCAGATGCGTGCAGAGCGCTTTTGGCTCGGGTTTTCCATACTGCAGGGTTGTTGCAGCTGGATAACTATGGCAGAGGGGTTACTGTTGTGTCTAAATCTCACGAACGTCCTCGCAGTGTCAGGCTTGTGGATGTTGGGTTTGGGTGCGGCGACCAGACGCTCTACATAACGAAGGACTTGGACTGGATAGATGCCGACACCGGAGACAGCCGTCCTCTGTTCGACTCGTACCTGGGAATCACGATCGTCCGCGCGCAGGCGGAGTTTGCTCGTGAGCGGCTGTCAGGGTGTGAGCTGAGAACGCCGGAGGTTCAGCTCTACTGCGCAGACGCAGCGGATCCCAGCTCATGGAGTCCCGAGCTAAGGCAGGCGATGTTTGGAAATCAAACCAGCAGCTGCACTTGGCTACTTGCCCTGGACACCCTCTACCACTTCAAACCCTCCCGCGCACCTCTTTTCGACAACGCTTATTCCAACATCCATGCGTCGATCATGGCGTTTGACCTTATCCTCTCTGACTCCGCGTCCCTAATCGACCGGCTCCTTTTGAGGATTGTTTGCCTGATGGCTTCCACACCGTTCTCTAACTTCGTGACGCAAGCGGAGTACGAGAAGATGCTTGTCGACGCGGGCTATCCGCGAGAGGGCATCGAGATCCGGGATGTCTCGGAGTATGTGTTCTCCGGTATTGCAGCGTACATGGAGAGAAGGGAGAAAGAGTTGAGAAAGTTTGGGATGGGGCTGGGGAAGTTCAAAGCGGCCGGGCGCGTTTTCGGTTGGTGGGCGAAGAGCGGCGTTGTCAGAGGTGTCATCGTGGTTGCCAAGAGGCCGGAAATGCTTTGAACGGACAGATCTGGTGGAATCAGCGTCGAGGACCGCGCAGCGTGTCAGGTCCAACGCTTCATCCGGACGAGAAAGGCTTCCGATACGGTCTCATAAAGCACGCCTGCTTACCATAATGGTCCCGTCCCGACATCCTTCCTATTACCATTCATTCATCCTTCTCCCTCATATCCCCGCTCTCGCCGGCTGCTTCTCCAAGAATCTGCTTCGCAGAGAAGCCATGTATCGCCGCCCAGCTGACAAACTCCACAGTACAAAACACCACATCCCAGCTCACGCTGCTAACGGCCGGATGCTCGAAAATAGTGCCGATCAATCTTCCCCACGGTCCATTAGACATCCCCTGGGACTTTTCAAACGCACAGGAGTCCGCTGCGCGCCTCAATGGCACAAGCGAGTTGTCCGTCAGCATCAAATATGTCGCTTTAGCATGCAGCAGAAGCGCGATCCCAAGCAGCCACTTAAAAATCGCGATATACCGCTTCGTAGCGGCTTCGGAGCTGCGGTGAACAGTTCCCAGGCCCTTAGGCAGGATTCTCGGATTGAGGATCGCAGGGATGAAGAGCAGCAGATGGGGCACGATGAGGACGGGCAGGAAGTAGGGCGTGCGCGGGATATACGGGACGATGGCGGTGCTGAGCAGCGAGATCATGAGTGGCAGAACCTCGAGGGACGGATGAGGCGTCCACAGCGCCTGTGAATTCCTTTTCTTGCTGGCTGCAACAGGGCGATACAGTAGGACGGCGAGGTAAAACAGGCTCTGGGCGAAGGATATGGCGACGATCTGGCCCAGGAGCATGTATGTCCACACATGTGGGATACTGTAGCGGCGGCCTAGATAGATGAAACGTAAGTAAGCAACTACAATCGACCATGGACACTTTGTGAATCCGATATATCGCTCTAGCCTACTGGTAGCAGTACTTACCCATAACGCCCAAAAACAAACTCCACCCCACCGTCCAGAGAAAGATCTGCCCGCTCCACCAGAACCGCTGCGGCGTCTCGGAGACCGTCTCCCACGCCTCCTTGAACAGCTTTGTATCTCGCAACCACATCTCCAACTTCCTCACATCCACGACGTCCGGGACTATGCCCCTCTCACACGCCCAATCATGGTACGAGTACGCAAAGAACGAGAACATGTAGCACCACGTGAACCCGAGACTCAGGGCCGCCAGCGCCGTGAACACGGCGACATGGCGACGCCAGCTATGCCATTGCTGTTCTCGCACTTGTGCTTGCGACTGAGACGACAGGTATCGGTACCGGGGATACATGGTGCGGATTATAGACGCTGTCAGGACGAGGGCGAGGAGGAGGTAGGAGATGAGGATAGGAAGGGATCGGTAGTTGAGGTCGGTCGTGTCAATTGGAGTAGTCATTATTTGCGGAGAAGAGTGCTGGTGGTGTAGGAGGGGTAATAAAGGACGTAAATAAATTGGGGGAAAAAAGTTTGTCTATTCTGTCTCTCGTAGGATATGTCACATTGGCATGGTGTACCAGTAGATAGCTAGACAGATAGATAGATAGATAGATGGGCAATTCAGATATCAATCAAATCCAGGACTTGTTGCAGGTTAGAA
>JGI26051J44788_1000296_pt1 | contig 29754 bp, 28 predicted proteins | sample HigsolmetaGSP13D_FD_44788 | JGI IMG/M metagenome (IMG submission 44788) | reverse complement strand
TGGATCCAGGTAGAATCAGCGCATTGGGGGGGGGGGAAGCTACCTGGTTTATGCAACGTTATGTGTGTATACTATAATGTTCAGTACACAAGGATCTACTGCGCAGTCCCGTATGCAGTACCGTAGATGTATGTGAATATATATATATATGAATTGTTTAAACAGACCACACACGTGGGACGCGGTACATACAGATTTCAAAGGTCCTGGCATGCCAGTAAACAACTATACGTATGTATGTACATGTACCTATATATGGGCGATAGAAGAAGAAGGTTGATTGGAATCATTCGCCGTCTTATTAGCGCCGAGATCGTGATCGTGATCCCCAAGACCAGGTTTTTTGTCTCTCAAGCCTGGTATTAGTGCTTTTCTTCTTCTTCTTCTTCTTCTTTTATTGGACAAGATAGAAGATTGAATTCGAATTCATACTGTATTTTGGGAAGGTGTGAAAGAGAAAGGAATAGGTACTTAGGTGCAGTGTACATATATATAGAGAGAGAGAGAGAGAGCATCACCTCATATCTGGATGGATGTTGCCAGAAAAAAGACCAGACCGCAATGCCTGCCTGCGCTGAAAGCAGACAAGATACACTTAATCTCGGCCCTAACTGACCATATTGTTAGCAAATAACAAAGACGAAGGGGGAACCCCTTGGAAAAAGCTGAAGGCAGACAGAACAGACTGAACTAATCACAGTTAACTCTGTACGGCTCGGAGAGAGTAAGAGATTACTTCAACTCAGGGATATTGATGAAAATAATAACGTGGCCACAGGGGGCTAAGAGAGAGAGAGAGAGAGAAGGTAGCAGCGAACAGTTACAGTAGACAGAGAGAAACAAAGAAGAGAGAGAGAAAAGCCTTGTATCGCAATTTTCCATGCGAGAAACTGGAGTACTGAATAGCGTCCATCACAGGTGATGACAATGGAGTCGTAAAAATAGACTCCCACAATCGGATCATCATCTATCAGTTTAGATTTTATTGTCAGGGCAATTCTTATCGTTCTATCGTATGATACTTCGTACCCCCCTTGGAAGAGCAAGGGACCTGCCCTGACATATCCTTCGGGTACCTTTGCCGATACCTTCCCAGTTGTAATCCTGATATATCTATCATATCTAAAGCAGGATGGATGGATGGAAAGATGAGAGACCGGATAAACAAAAAACGTTTTCATGGCAGCCTACAGGCTGTATGTACATGTACTGTACTGCAGGCTGTCAACGGGTAAATTAGGTAGGTAAAATTCAACCTGTGATTTCCAATGCATGCGTTCAAATTCTGATGCAGCGGCAGCTGCCCCAAAATGGCAAAGACATCCCTGTGAAGGGACCCTGTGGAGGATGAGGATGGCAGCTTGCGGTTCCAGGTTCCATGATGCGGGATTTTGTGATTGACGAGGAGTTTGATGAAGTATACTTGGATAGAGTCATAGCAGCTCTATGTATGAATGTAGGTATGAAGGTAATGAATTCTCGGGAGAAGCCGGATCAAGACGGTCTGGGATTGAATGGCGGGTCACAATTATTTTTTATATAAAAAATGCAGGGCTTTCCGGGCGATGGTATCAATTCAAGCTTCTCCAAGAGCCGGACCTTTGGGTAGGTAGACATCTCATGAGCGGAAGTTCGCATCTGCTTCCCTCGTTTAAACAGCTTCGAATTCAAGTTCCGCTGCAAGCATTTCATCCATTCATGGGAATGTGTGTACGAAACGTGCTGTAGATGTACCGGGTATTATCAATGACTTCATTCGAATCCCACCCAGACTCGAATTCGATTTGAATCCCGTCCGCAGATATTATATGTGCCTTGGAAGAAAGATGATGGGTAGCGGGAGTATAAGTATGTATGTCCATACACAACCTCCTAAGCAACTTCCACCTAGTTACGAAAATGCTTACCTATACCGCCGCTCGACAATGATTGATTGCACCTGTTGATGGACCCTGTTCTTGTCGAGCACCCCCTAGCCATCCTAACGTGCATGTTCCCGCTCGACTCGGCCACCCCGTCGGTTCGAGTCTCTCTCTTCATCCGTTAGTTCGCCTCGGAGGCAATCCTCTAGGGTCAACAGTCGACGGCCATCTGATTTTTCGGGCTGTTCCATTGCAAGGCTGGACTGTCAGACTGTCCGTTGCAGGCGTGGAGTCGAACAGTTGGTGGGTGGTTATACGGCCGCGCTGACTGGAGCGTCGTCCGGCCGTCAATGTTTAGATCCCGCCCCCATCTTATTGTCGCGTGGGGGCATCGAATCTTCCGTGCAACCTACTCTAACTGCTGTTAATACCACTACCTACTCCGGACAGAGTACGTCGCTGTTCCGCGTCCAGGGCGGAGTTGGTCTTGGCCTAGGCCCCTCAGCTGGCGATTAGAGGAGTCTCTGATTGGCCTTGGTCGTCGGCTGAGCATCCGCCATCCTTAAGCTGTCTTTACTAAACTACTCCCTGGCAGAGGTTTGTGCTGCGGCGACGGAAGAAGCCCAAACAAGAGCTAGCTTATCTCACTTCTCGTTGGGATTGACATGGCCGGTCGTCGCAAGGCGTCTATTGACAGTATGGAGGAGGGCGCCTCTCTATCCATGAGCTGTTTGGGCCATCCTGGCTTCTTTCCACGGCTAACGCCGGGGCTGACTCACCAGGAATCCCTTCGGGGAGGCCGTCTATTAGCTGACAAGAAAAGTTTGCTGCTGGCACTTGAGCTCCTGCAGAAGGCGAGTCATGCGCTGTTTGTCTCTTGTGTTACTCGAAATTCGAAATAATGGCCTACCGTCCCACCTGTTCAAGAGACTCGACGGTTACTACTGACATTCTAGCCTGGGAGCAGAAAGCCAGGGTGACCTGTTTTTGGTCAAGCTTTGATATCTTCGCCTGCGGCCTTTATTGGTCGCCCGTTCCGCTGTCATGACTCTGTACATCGATGGGTTTCTTTGTTAGAAAGCCCCCTTTTGCCACGGGAGACAGGGTGTTGGTTGCTTCGCCATGCACCCAATGGACATGGGAAGGTGTCGTTCAATGTGAGACTAGGCAGTCAATTGTTGGCTGCGCCGCAAAACTACAACACCGTGCCCCTCTTGCATACACCTGTGCATCGTGGCGTGTCCTCTATCAAACTCTTGTACGATGGGCCGATCAGGTCACATAACATCTAGTCTCCACCTAGGAGACTCCGAGGGGTCTTCTCATTCTTCCCCTTTTTCCTGCTCTGTCGCAGAACCCGTTAACCGTTGGACTGGCCCTGGTCCCGCCAGCCTGAATACCCCAAATGTTATTAATAGCTTCAGAGTTGGTAGGCTGGGGCTCTGATACCGTGCATGAATGTTGATCTCGAGGGCGGATTCTTAGCCGTTGCGGAGAAATATCTGTCTTCTAGTTGCATTGGAGACGTGACGTGTACATCCATGGTATTCAGATGGATACATGTTAATCTCCGTTGAAGCCTCCCCTCACCTGTCTTGACTGCTCACTCTCGTTTTAACCAGTGTCGTCCAACTTGTCGAGAAAAAGACTGCCCGGAAAGACATTCCTAGACACCGCAAGACGTTGTCATCTGCTCTGGTCCGCTTTGTTCGCGGATGGGACTTGCTGTTGGTCGACGTTCAAAACCCTCTCTTTTCCGCGCCATGACTGCAATCCTTCGAACATTTGGGAGGAAGCGAAAGCTTTCATCGGACATGCACTCTCGATGGGGTGACGTCTCCATTACTTCTCCCAACGAGGGTTCCTGGAGCCAGCTTCCGTCGAACGTCAATTCCGGGCTCGCGAGGAACGCTGATTATGGGGCTCGGCATACTCGAGGATATGACACTTTGGAAGGAGGCGGGGACTCGAGGCACCGTCCTGGAAAGTCGAAACCAAGCAAAGCTTCTCGATTTATTTCCAGGCTCTGCTCAAGGGACCCCGGCGTTCAAGAGTTCCCGCAAGATTCCACGGCGGCTATTCCGAGGGGGCACTATGAGAATGGGTCAAGATTTCAGTCGAAAGCCAGGGCGGAGCGCGGTCCTCATAGTTTCAGGAATGAAGAAAGTGGACGTGCCGTGAATCACACAACTTCGGGTGAGCCCGTCTCCAAGGAAACAGGGGTGTTCGACCCAGGAGACCGGTTTAGCAGCAGGGCCGATGACGGCGATGATGAAGCTTCACCCACCTCGAACATAGAGAAAGCATTGAACGAAGTTCCGGGAGTCGAAGAGGATGGTCACAGACATCACAAGACGGCAGAGTCGCCGCAAGACGGCCACGAGTCTCGACTTCCAAGGACATCAAGATCGCCTCCGCTCTCGGTGACATCTCGAATGCGTCGCGGCAGCGAACAAAACACCGCAACAGGACAGACGGCATCATCAGCCGGGACGACGAGTTCGAGACATACCAGCTTCACATCCTCGTCGCTCTCTTCTCCGTCCCCTCTGCCCGAGCCTCCTCAGATCACGAAGATCGCGTATAATCCTTCCTTCCGCGACAAGAAGCATTCGGGTCGCTCCAAGCGCCGGAACAGTGAATGGATAGGGACACAGGAGTTAGTGCCATCGTATGACGAACTTTATGGATGAGGCATTCCCTATGACGGAGCTATCGCAGTGATGACGGGCGTTGGTACGCCTCTTATATCGCAACTGGATTCAGCTGGTAGCTTGTTTTGCATCGGTCTTTTGGGTGCATACAGCATGTATTAAGTGCCTGCCTACAGTAGGTACTTGACTGTTGCGCTTGACTCAGCCAAGTTGGTAGCAGTCGCATCGAGCGATGCTCTTGGAGAATGGAGATCCGGTCTCCCCGCTTTGGTATCTACTGGGCCGACCGCAAGCAGCGGGATCTTGTGCGAAGGCATGGAAACATGTTAATATATAATTGCTGCGTTCTATTGTGTGGTTGTTTTCTTGATGATCGTTTCTTGGCTCTCTGGGTATACACTGTTCCATTTTGGTTAGTAGCAACTGGAGCGGACAGCGCGCACGGTGATTGGCGTTCGCTGGGGATCGCCATCGCACGGCCCGTGATCCGGACAAGCATCGCCTAGCTCGACGGCCCCCCTGTGCGCCCCTCAGCAAGGGTACATCTCACTGTCTCGCATCTGCCACTGATAGGCCCAGCGTCTGCGCATCGCTGCTGTGACTAGCCGGTCTCACGTTCCACACGGTCTGTCGGTGTCTTTGTCCCTCCGTGTCTAGCGCTTTGCGTCCGATAGTCTCTCACCTTTGAGTGAGGGGCTGCCTCCTGGGCACGAATGAGCATGCTCAGTGGCACCAGACGCCTGAGATCGGTGAGGAGATGCAGCAGCCCATTTGCCCTAAAATGCAACGTCCTGCAGCCAGTATCACTGTGACAATATCCGATTTTCCGTGCATGGTGCTCCCGCCCGGTAGCCATGTAAATTAACTCCGTTCAGTGGCTCGCATGTGTGAGAAATACCAGGTTTCTCTTGATACCTTCTGGGATCGGTCGATGGACATGGTACTCCGTTCCCTCCAGTGCCTCTCTGGCAAGGGCATCTTATGTGCGATGCTCCATTAGCGCATGCAGGGAGATCGGCTTCATGGCGTGTGCTTGATTTTTCTTTGCTCAAGACGGTCTCTCGTCCTTCGCGGCCTGTTACCCGGCACTCCGCACGCATTTATCAGGTCCACCAAGTCTTCCAAGGCCGTCAGTGTCTCCTGGTACCCTTCGGGCTTCGCAAGTATCCCTTGGGAAACGAGGGTGGACCTGTCTGAAGGTACCATTTTCAACGTCGATATCGATGCGAAGGCTCTCCATATACAAGCGCCGCGTCCGATCCCACTGGGTGTTGTAGCTAGAAGAATCCTTTGCAGCGGTCCTCACCAATGATTATGCCCGCGCTTTGGAATCGAAGTCCCACCGTCACGACAATTCTCGTACTCCTCCTCGGCCTTGCTCCCGCAACTCTTGGTCTGCGAGTCACATCGGGCTCACCATGCGAGGAAAAGTGCACTGAACGCTCGACGAACACCACAACCGCGCAGATCGTCTGCCTGGATTCCCAGTACGGCGGCACTGCGACTGGCATAAATTTCCAGAGCTGCGTTGAATGCGAATTGCGGAGCACATACGGAAATGCCGAGACCGGGGAGAGCGACGTTTTGTGGGGTCTATGTATGTAAAGCTTGTCTCGGGTCGCTAAGAGAGATTAGATCTTGAAACGCTGACCGTGCTGCAAGACAATCTCCGATATGCTTTCTCCACCTGCGTTTACGGGTTCCCTGCTTCCGTAGGGAATACGTCGACGCCGTGTTTGGTTTCCTGTCAGCCAATGTCCACGGCGATCGAATTTGACTTACAAGCGCCAACGAGCGTATCCTTCGACGCCTTCTGTGGTGTCTCTTCTTTCACAGATAATCTCATCGACCAGTGTGAATTTTGCTACTCGTTGACATCTGACCAACTTTACCTAGCAAACTGTCAGTGTAGTCTCTGTTATACTTTTCATCTACAGTACTCGATAAAACTGACATTGTCATTACTTGCAGTCCTCCAGGCAATTCGGTATGGTTGTCGTTATAGAACGCCGTCTGGGAGCTCGTTCGCAATCGATCCGGACAGGATCTTCAACACCACGGTTCTTCCATCGTCTACAGCGCCGATAACAACTGCTTCCCCTGGGGCCTCTTCCGGGGGAGTCAAAAACTTGACACTTATAGTCGCCCTTCCCATAGTCGGTTTCATCATTCTTCTCTGCGCTACCTGTGTGGGCTGCTTCTTCTTGATCCGCTACCGCCGCAAGAAGGCTAGAGCACGGGGCCACTCGCAGCATCTCCACGCGCGGTGGAATGACACCACAATCAGCACGCCCGGACAGGCAAACTGGGGCGAGCTGTCCCCCTATCATAGTCCCACCAACCACGCCGTCGGGTCTTCAGCCTTCGGGACGGGCTTTGACTTCGACTACAACGGGCGTAGAGAGGACGTTGGCTTCTCCAAGACGGCATTCTCGCCGTATGCGTCGCCAGTCTCACCGACTGTATCTGCTCCAGCGCAGGCTCACTCTCCTGAGAATGAGAAGGTGGCAGGTCGCTAGTCGGATCTCCACCGTCTTTCATATCTCCTCAACATGGAGGACAGGCACCTGGACAGGCGAAGCATCTTCCCGCTCAATGTATCACCTGAAACTGAAGGTGTTCGAAGGTGCAGTCCTGGAACATACCCTCGTGACTGATTCTTTGACACGTCTCCTGGTTGGGTTTTTCGTCTCGCTTCGACAATGCCGACCCTGCTCATCGTTAGCAGATCTGATGCGCCTCTCCGGTGCAGGCGGTGCTGGACACTCCTTAACGTGCTTATTATATGATGGCTGTTTCGGCAGGGGAGCATGAGGCTGCCATTTCCACGCAATGTCGCTTTCTATATTTTCATGATTTCGACTGCCATTTTTTTTCGATTCGACTGCTTAATAAGTGATACCCTCCTGTGACTGCTCTTGTGTTGCTTGCACGTCACTCCTTGTCTCTCTCCTAAAGCTCTGGTGCTCGATATTTCTTGGTGCAAAACTCATTCCGGTAGTAATATGGTGCAGTCCCATCTTGAGGCCACGTATATCATATGTTCAGTGGCTCGACTGCGTGGACCGCAACTGTTGTCTCTAACCAGTTTCATGTGACGAGTACATCTGCTCTTGGAACATGTATAGCAAGCAATGAGATAATTCAACAAGATGAGGTATTTCTCGTCTGTATAATGAGACCGCTTTCTTTGTTTCGGGCTCTTTCCTTGCCAATAGGTAATCACAACACCATGGACGAGAGTCGACAACAGTGACAGGAGGACGTAGTCGAAGGAAAGGGGCACTTGGTCAAGGCAAGGGCCAAAATCAGGTAAATAGATGGTATTGTTTGCATTTGAGAAAAGCAAGAAAGAAAAGAGAAGATCCATGGAGAAGACAGACGGTGAGGTGAAGGGCATCCACGCGTGCCGGTGAGGTATGATAAGGATGAAATACGTAAGAAGCGAAACAAACGAAGGAATTGACAAAGGACGCTCCAGTTGCAGAGGGGATATAGTAAATAATAAATAACTGCGGCAACCGAAGGAGAACAAACAAGGAAGAGTACAGGTAGGAGTCATTGAATAAGAAGGAAGATGGAAGGTGGTACAGCATGTGGTCTAGTACAGGACAAGTACAGACTGTCCGACAGAGTCGAAGACGGCTAGGTACCTAATACCTAGTACCTAACATGGGGCATACAATAATAATAGATTAGGTAGATACCGTCTACCTAGGTATACTGTGCCTAGGTAGATGATATCCCGGACCACGGGAGGTCAAGGGAGGGGAATAAATATTAGCAGAGCAGACGCCGAGGAGAGGGATGTAATCAAAACAACAAGAGAACGAAGCAAGATATCTGGGTAGGTAGTACCGCCCATGTATACAAATGTAGTGGATAGTTTGGAGGGGCGGTGGACCTCGGTCGAATCAAAGACGTGTACAGTACATCGAGTGCTTAATAAGAGAGTACAGATAGAATCAAATAAATCTCCATGCAGGATCAGAAGTACACTGTAGAGAGTAGAAGATTCCCAGGTTGGATGTGGATGGATGTGTGCGAAGATTCCCTCCTCCAGGAAAGAAAACCCTCAGAGTTACGACGCGGGAATCCAGCGCCTTTATCTACCATCCATCCACCCATCCGTCTGTCTCAGTCGATTAGACAGATATTAATAGCAGACAGGGAAAAAAAAATTAGTACTCTTGGTACTATTACTATTATCGTGCCCACTTGCCCAGACGCCGCCGTCCCTCTCGGCAAAAGACCATCATCCATCGTCATTCGGTGGTCTGAAGAGTCTTCCACTCTTCTATCTCCTACTCACTACGCAGTGTCGCATATGAGGCCCTAAAAATAACATTCCTAATACTCAGGCATGCAGACATGAAACCGCCGGGCCCGGGCCACCTGGTCAGCCCGAACCGGGGCCGACCTCAGCGTGACCTAGGCACCTATGTAGGTAATAATGCACCTACTCATCATAGGACTACCTATGGATGGGTATGGAGGGGTATGGATGTAAGCGCTGCCAAGAATAGAAGAACGCGTGGCTCCTGCCCGGGCGTTCCGTCTGGTCTGCGTCAGGAGCTGTTGGTTGTTGTTGACCGTGAGGGATTGATTGATTGGACTTGAAAGAAGATTAGGACTAGATTGCTGGGCAGATGGCCAGGTAGTTAGATAGCCAGTGGTTGTGCGGGCCGTTCGTACTTGTGTCCGGGGATAATGTACTGTACTCCGTGGGTATGTTGGTTGGGTTGGTTGGTTGGTTAGGGACTGGTTGAAGAGAGAGGCGGGGAAGAGGATGGATCGGGGATCTCTCGGCCATTTTTAGAGGTATCTACCGAGGTATCTGTATATATTCGGGTAGTATGTAGTGTGGATGTGTGTAGATAGCTGACTTCCAAGCTGCGTCTTGGGAGAGAATAATAGAGATGAACTTGAAATCGTGCATTCAGTTCTCTTCCTCAGGGGTGTTCTTTTCAAAGTGATACCTGATGATAGATACCCAAGGCGTGGAAAGGTCCTTGAGGGTGTCTATAATGAGTATGAGAGAAGAGAAATGGGGATGTGATGTCATGGATTTAGGTGCCCTAAGCACTGTATGCAGTAGTAATACCGCTCTAGAGCAGATGGAACACATGCCTGTCTGAAAGAATGGATTATGTATAGTAATAGTTATTACTCTGATATCCAATGGATTCAACGCCAGTTGTGCGCGCCGGCTGAAGAGGAGTAGGACGAAACAAAAGCACCCCGAAATGGCTGCTACTTAGTGGGTAGGACGCGATAGAGGGGCGTGTCGCGACTCGTGAGTTCTCCGGGGTTGGTTTGTGGAGACTTCAGATCTCTGGTTCTGGCCCATGTCCAAGCAAAGCAAAGCTTGGCCCAGCTCTCCAGTGATCACCGGCATACGGCTCGCTTTTCTCATTTCCGACTCTACTCGCCCAGTCAAGATCGGACATTCTGTCAATTCACCTTTCCCCCCGCAAGACACTTTATATTATTTTCTCAGTGACATTACTCCGACCATGGCGACTCTGACCCAGGACCAGATCAAAGTCCTGGAGCAGACGCGCCAGCGGCTCGTGCAGCTCACGCACTCGTTGGGTTCTCTCGCCGCGAGCTTGCAGCAGAGCGACCCTCTCCCGTCGTGGTACGCTACATTTATTGTCCATTTCCAATTGGCAACACCACGCAAGCGATTTACTCATGCTGTTTTTTACCCGTACAGGTCCTCACTCCAATCCCAAGCGAGCATCATCTCCAACAACCTCCTCAGCGTCTCCGAACAGCTCTCCGAGCACCGCGAGCTCCTCTTTTCCCTCGTCGCCTACCCGGGACCCGACTACCCGGGCAAGACGCAGGCCAACGTGCTCGAACAGCTGCTGCGCACGAAGCTCGACCCGCGCGTCGAGGACTGGGTCGCGCGCGGCCGGACCGCGGGCGCCTCGGCGCTCGAGAACAAGGAGGGGCAGCTGAGCGAGCATGAGCTGGCGGAGCTGTGGGAGTGGGCGCCCATCGAGGCAAACATGGAGGCGAGGAGGAGGAACTGGGGCGGGAATTTCACGCTGGAGGAGAAGGAGATGGGCATCCAGAACGTGGTGACGGGGTTGCGGCGACGGTTGGACCTGGAGGAGGAGGAAGAAGCGGAGGAGGATGAAGAAGAAGAGGAGGGGGAGAAAGGGGGCCTGGATACAGACAAGATGGAGGTGGTCGCGTCTGAGGGCAACCGCGTCCCGCCCAAGCCTGTGTCGCCTGCCCTGCCTCTGGACGAAGTCCTTCGTTATATGATGACTGGGGCCCCGCCGAAGTCGCGGTAGATCTGGAGAGAGGATTTACATTACGTATGCACATCTATCGAATCTATCTAGGCTAGATGCCTTGCCTCCGTCGCGCGAGGTTTTGAGAGCTGTAAGGCTATGTTCTTGTTCAATCGCCACTGTCGATCTTTAAGTGCTGACATGTCTACAGGACCTTTTGAGGTCTCCTACAGACAACACCAGAGCCAGACGGTTTCAAGATAGTCAACCGACTTATCCCCAGGAACAGCGCTTCCTGGCCTGCGAAATTGCCTTCGCTGTTCCATACACAGCGGAAACATGTTCCGTTCCGCCAATGCGGATTGCTCATCATCGGAAAGTCTTCCGCTTTTCTCCAGACTGTACGGTCTACTGGAAAGCCTGCCTAATCCTGTCTAAGGCAAATGCTTTCTAATCGAGTCAAATGCAGCATATCAAAACTGAGCCGTTTGCGGCTTTTATGCTCTCTCGAGCCATGGCAAGCCTGTGTCATCCGCAGCATCTCCATCTCCCAGAGGATGTTCGGCAAGTAATGCCCTGCATATGGTTGGGCAGACATGTACGGAACTCTCGAGCTCGACTCGTTCTACTTTGTCAACACAGAAGATAGGAATATCATCGAGATTTGGCCCATGCACGGTGCAATGGGCTTCTAAATCTTAGGCTTCAGCAGTTTCCATAAGCTCCTCGTCTGGAACGCCCTAGGCTCTTTCAAGAAAGAGCAGTTATTGCCGGACACCCGGGCATAATACGCCGGCCGACATTTGAATACGGTGGAGCAGTTGATAGTGGAAAAGTCGGAAAGTTTAATTCCTCTAAATAAAGAAATATCATGTTTTCAAAAGATCTAACCCCTGCGCCGGGTTGTGGGCGTCTTCCCGGACGGTCTCGCAGCAACTCCGGTGCTTTCCGCAACCGGCACCTTCTCGACCGGTCTCGGGGCCTTCTCAGCCTGCGCCTTCTTCTTCGGCTTGGCAGGAGTCTTCCAGTAGTAGAGCATTTGCGCCGCAAGGATGAGGTTGAGCGCAAAGCCGGCCAGGTACCCGTACAGGATGAGCGGGTCGTCGACCTCCTTCACGGTAGTGAAGATGCGGGAGAGAGAACCGGCGAGGTAGTTGAACACCTTGGAAGACAAGTCAGCACTCGACGCACGGTGGAGATGGGTTCTTCCCGGGTTACATACTGCGAAGGCGCTCAGCTGCCCGGTGCTTCCCTCGCGCCAGATGGTGAAGATCTGGGGCGCTTTGCTCGCAACCCCCAGGATTCCCGCCCCGGCTTGGAGATAGGCCATGGTCTGTGCGTCCACCAGCGACGGGTCGACCAGCAGAGCGTACACGCCCGCCGCGACGACGGCGATCCATGCGGCGGCCGCAGCGGGCTTCCCGCCGAACGTCAAGACCAGGATGCCAACCACGACATCCTGCACCGCGATGAATGCCGATTCGCCGTACGTGCTGAAGGGGAATTGCTGGCGAATGCCGTAGGAAAGCGTGATGAGAAGGCTGGCGGTTTCAAGCGCATACGAGGTGAACGAGACGCCGGCCGCGGAGCACGAATTGATCAGCTTCACGATCTGGGGCACCTTGACGACCGCGCTGGCGGAGACGATGCCGAGCCCCAGGGCCTTGGAGATGGCGAGCGACGTGCACTCGGGGTCTTCGGTCACATCGAGGTCGATGAGGAGGGTCCTGTGGCAAGACCGCCCGATGAGGGAGATGATGGCATCATTGACAGGCTCGGGCAGGTTTTTGGTGATGGGAACGAGGTAGGGCTTGAGCGGGTCAAGCACGACTGCCTGGAGCTTGTCCATGGGGGACAGGGGATGAGTTGGCTGAGAAGTGTATTAAAATAGCAGTTGTCCAATAAAGAAAGATGGAAATGAAATGATAAAAGAACAAGGTGTTCAGATAAGGCTTGTGCCTGTGGCGCGACGGCGGGCTGTGGAGGTGCGGCTCTGGTCCGTGCCGCAAGTCCGACTCGGACGGCGCTCTCCACGGCCTCAAGGTGGGATTTCTTCGCCGCCCACCTGCGCTCCTTCGACAGCAGCGCTCCCATGCCGACCCCGCCAGGTCGCTGCGGCCCAGATCTGCCATGGTGCTCCGGCCCTCCCTCCTGAGGCCAGCGTCGGCGCTGGACTCGAGGGTGCTGTGTTCACGATACCTCTCGAAACTGGCGCGCCCGCCGTCTGCCCCTCCGAAACGCTGCTTCGTCGTGTCGGCGTATCTTCGGTCAGGCGTTGCTGAAGGACAGGCGGCTCCTCGAGCCTTGCACAAGGAATATTTCTCTTCGAATGGGTCATCGACCGGCGTTGCTGCTGGGAAGGGGTTGTTTGCGTCCGTTTCCAACGCCAATTCCGTGTCCAGAGGGGAAAATGCATCGATCAATCTGGCGGCATCATCGGCGAGCGGAACTACGCTGGACGAGTCCGCCAGCCAGCCAATTGCTTCAGATCACTCACAGGAGTTGCCTCGGAGAAGGAAGAAGCGTCTAAAGGACGAGTCCAAGGACAATGGAGCGGAACCGGTCATTCCTCCAGACGCTTCCGCGCAGCTCTCCTCCATATCTTCCTCCCTCCCGGCAACCTCGATACGCCGGAAGCTGGCCGCATATCTCGCCCTCACGAAACCGCGACTCTCCTTTCTGATTCTCCTGACGACCACATCGGCATATGGCCTTTATCCCGTCTCATCACTCCTTGCCCTCGATCCTTCCATGACCCAGCTCCCGACGCTCTCGACGTCCACACTTACCTTCCTGTATCTCTCGACGGGGACCTTTTTGTCTGCCGCCAGCGCCAATACGCTGAACATGTTCTTCGAGCCGCAGTACGATGCGCGCATGTCCCGCACCCGGAATCGGCCATTGGTCCGCGGATTGCTCTCTCGTCGTGCTGCCCTGCTGTTCGCGATCGCAACCGGAGTCACCGGCGTTACGCTCCTTTATTTCGGAACCAACCCAACCGTCGCGGCGCTTTCTGCGGCAAATATCGGCTTGTATGCGTTTGTCTACACCCCGCTCAAACGTGTTCACGTTCTCAATACGTGGGTCGGTGCAATCGTCGGTGGCATACCCCCCATGATGGGCTGGGTTGCTGCAGCGGGCCAGACCGCTACGACGGGCCACGACTCGTGGCGCGATATGCTTCTGAGCGAGGATAGCATCGGTGGATGGCTTCTCGCGGCGATCCTCTTTGCCTGGCAGTTCCCGCACTTCAACGCACTCTCCCACACCATCCGCGAGGAGTACAAGGCCGCCGGCTATAAGATGCTGGCGTGGACCAATCCCGCCCGCAACGCCCGCGTTGCACTGCGCTACTCCATCCTCATGTTCCCCATCTCCTTCGGGCTCTGGTGGGTCGGCATCGTCGACAAGGGCTTCTTGGTCGGTAGCTCCCTGGCCAATGGCTGGCTGGTCCGGGAAGCGTACCGGTTCTGGAAGTTCCAGGGCGCCAGAGGGACCGCGCGCGGTCTCTTCTGGGCCAGTGTCTGGCAGCTTCCGATCCTGTTGGTCGGCGCACTCGTCGCGAAGAAGGGCCTCTGGGACGGGGTATGGAGGAGAGCCATAGGCGAGCCGGAAGATGATGACGACGACTTCTATGATGAGGAAGAGGTGGAAGAAGAGACGGCGGTTCGGGACGCCAGACAGGGCAGCGCTGTGGCGCTTTCGTCATCGGCAACTGTAAGATCTACAGCATGAGGGAAAATTCTGGTTCTGTGGACGGGTATTGGGTGAATCTATCTCCCAGGTAGGCGGCTGGGGCGGGCGTTCATTTCTGTGCTGTACTATACTATACAACATGACGGTGATCATCTGATTTTTGCATCCTGTGTATATAGATAGAGATGAAAAAGATCCAGCTCATTCTCACCCGTCAGAAAAATAATCCGTGATCGACCTGTCTTATCGCATTTCCCAGCAATTCTGCCCCTATCAGATCAGTCAATTTTGGTGTCATCGATCCTTTCGACTTGCGACACATGTCCAAATCAACCGGGCAAAGCCTGAGCTTCGAGATCCTGTGAAAAGCCTCGGGCTGAGCTATGAACAGACATCTGAACCAAAACTACTTGGCCGCATCCACTCTGGGGTTGACCGCGGACTTCTGAAACACGCCTCTAAGCGAATGCGAGGGTTGCCGTATGAGGCTACCAAACGATGTATCTGTCTCTACGCAATGTACCTATGTCTTGACATATATACAGTATAGGCCATTGCTGACAGAGTAATAGCATCTGAACTGTCGCTAGCTAGCTAGCTGCCATGTATTGAGCCGGTTGTGGAAGAAGCATATTCCTCCCACACACCGACGCAAAGTGGCGCAAAGGTATAGGTAAGTACGGGACGAGGCGCTCAATGCTGTCTTAGATGCAGTACACTGTGTACGCTGGTCATCAGCGGTGCTGTAGTTGGTTATGCGGAATCCATTCGATGAAAGGGGTCTTTTTTCTTGCGAACCAAAACGACTCGCATTTAGGGGGAATAGCTCCTATTATTTGATTAGCATAGACTCAGAAGGAGTAAATTTGCCCTCACTTCATAGAAATAATAGTTATGTCTTGGAACCAATGACAAATTCGTGATAGGAGGCATAATGAAGATTGGAGACTCGATATGTAATAGTTCCAGGGTAAAATGGACTGGTATTCCCGTCCAGCAGTGCTGAGATCAAAAAGGAGGAAAGGAAATAAGACCAGAGATCAAGTGGACTCATGTCGCGCAAGTGAAAAATGAACAAGGTTGGACTAATGCCAGTGCGCAGCGAGGGGGCAGACGATGCCAGCAGAGAACACTGACTTTGCAGATATATCAAGCCATCTCACTTTCCGGTTTATCTTCATAAACGTCCCAGACTATCTGTGAAAGCTTAATTGCGTTGGTTAACATGTCGTTAGGTGGGATGTTCCAGTTTCAGGAATTAATAAAGAGAGCACGCTGGATAAACAAGACTTTTGCAGAAGGTTACATTCGTAGTGTTAACCTATGCTGCAACTCACAGGTAAGCCTCCAGGTAGTGCATAGTAGTAGTAGTTAGTGTCTAACTAGTCATGATGGGACATACCTTTATAGTAGAACACCAAGCAAAGTCTGGATAGATCAATATCCATGACTGAAGGCTGCAACCTGATCACACATGTCTCCTTACAAGAGGTACTTGAGTGGTACTTTGAAATGACATAGTTTTCTTGTTTTCCTAGACATTAGCCGCAGTTGAAGTGTGGATGATGTTATGATGCACGTACAGCTAACGGAAGAACCCATTGGCGGAAGATGAGTTTTGGCTGCATACACGACCTCTATCTCGTTGACCGCCGCAGACCCGTGCCGCCTACGCCGCACATTGGACAATCAGCCACGTGTTTTGTGGAGAATGTGACACAGAGGAGAAAAGTATTCCGGGGTCGACTTCAGACTGAATTATAGCAAGCGTTGTACCCGTCGAATCCTAACTGTCTTGACATTATGACAAATAAGGGCACTAGCATGCCACCAACTGTCAGAGTCCACTTAGCTGCTGAAATATGGCTTTTCAACCCTCCGGGTGGCTTGGTCAACTCTTCCATTTCCTATCTGTAATGTACTATCTCTTTGTTTATTCTGCTTGACAGCTGGTCCTCTGTCAGCCGAGCAGCTCCAATGGGACGTTTCTCTCAACTGTTTCTTCCCCCAAGTCACCGTTGTAAGAGTGACGGGGTCGGGAGTTTGAAATGAATTGTCAGGGCCTGCAATAAGCGGTGGCTGCAAGGATGCCAATCGGTGATATGGACGAAAACATATAATTTCACTATAGTTGATTAACTGGTGTGTCTCATATGTGGTTGATAATACGGAACAAACCCATCATTCTTCTCTTCGTGTGAAAGGATCCCATTTCCTTGCTAACTAGGCTCCTGCTATATTTCAATCATAGTACACCTCGCAGCTCTCTATCAACTGTCGAATGCACACCCATTATTATTTCATTCCTTAACCGCTACTTGATCTATTGGTCTGCAGTATGAGTACGACGACAATGGATAGTAAGGGGTCTCAGCAGCCAATGCAAAGGAAATTTCGTTCTGCATGCGACATCTGCCACAAAGGCAAGATTAAGTGCAGCGGAGGAAGCCCTTGTGAGGGATGTCACAAGCTGGGAGTCGTGTGCAGATACAGCGTCGCCAACCGGATTGGCAGTCCCAAGGGAGTAAGGAACAAGAAAACTCTGGATCGTATTAAAAATCTCAAGGCAGCAGATCAAACTAGATCGACCGTGGAGAGAAGGTCAGAAGAGCAGAGCGTCTTACCACCCTGAAATGTGCTGATGATATGCCAGATTGACTCAGCTGTATCCCCTTCTGAACTAGATCAAGGTACGGAATAACTGAACACGCATTAACTGCACCTTTTATGGGGCTCAGGAACATTGAATGCAAAACGTACATTTGCAAATATACCTGCTGCAAGTATCAGCAGCATAGAACATTTCTGGGCCTTGTTCAACCCATTGAACTCCGACCACGACCGGCCTGATATCGATCAGTTCGCATCAAAAGAGGTAAAAAAGTTCCACACTTCTCCACTCTTAATACTCATTCTTGCTGTTGGAATTATCGTTCATGTCATACTCGAATAAGGAAATATATTCTCTGACGAGTTTCTCATAATGCAGCTTGATTCAACAAACCATCTGCTGGGGGAAGACCCCCTCCGCTCGCTTATATTCGAACCATCTTCAACAACAGCCTCCATGCAAAACGAGACACCTCATTTTTCGTCGAATAATCTCCGTAACATGTGATACGCCGCTGGTCCTGTGTCATCGGGGAAAGATGCCACGGCTGCATTCAACGGAATGACGTTGAGGAGATCCATATCATTTCCAACACCCAGGTCTCCCACACCCCCATCCCCTACATGTAACTGCGTGCAAGAACAAGCAGAACAGCTTGCGAGGCTCAAAAGTCTGAATAGACTGCAGAAGCCATTGCAAATCGACACAGTCCTCCTTATTGCACGGGACGTAATTACCTGCTGGAGACGGCTCATTCAGTGTGTCACTTGTGAGCAAAATGAAGACCATGAGGCTTTTGTTTTGTCTGTGATGTGAATTCGCGCGATCCTGGATCTCATCAAAGAAGTCGGCCATGATCCTGAACACAATGGAATGCCCACCGGTCAGAAAGCGGAAGAATTCTCGAAAAAAGCCCAGGTTGCACCGGATGAGATTATCAGGTCGTCCGTTGGCACGTATGAACTTGTGGAAGACGAGACGCAGATGGTGATAACTGCCCTCTTGTGCAGGACCCCGGAGAGTATAAAGCTCGTGGTAGTAAGTATCGAAGAGCGCAGCAGTAGGACTGAGAAGAGAAATCATTTTGGCGTGTCGAGGAGTACAAACCAGTCCTCATTATTGTCCTCTTCCAATGTGACTTCCCCGACTCAGATGCTGGTAACAGCCATCGGAAATTCAAGAAGGAGCTCCTTCCCCGACACACTGAGCGGAGAATTGGACTCGGAAAACGCGCGTGGTACAAAGGACGAGGATCATGACTACTTGCGACACTCGTTGCAGAACTTGAAGGAAATCATTGAATCTTTATAGGAAACATTACGGAGTTCTCGCGGTTTCTTCTACACCTCAGTACAAGGAGAAAGAAAGATGAATGGCAGTGTGGTTGAATGGATTAAAAGCATCCTCTCTTAAATGCACCGCGGCCGCTTCCGCTGGAGTCTGCCATTTGGTTCCTATCCATCTATGCAGATTTGAATCATGTATTTCTAGAGAGTTGCATTAATATATCATTCACGAAGGAGCTGAGGATATGTATGCGATATGCCCAGTCTACAGTAACGCTCCTAAAGTGTAGAAAATACAAATAATTAGAGATTAGGCGATGGTAAGGATGTATGTAATGTTATACCTAGGTAAATATATGAACCATAAATAGAATATGTCCAGCATATGCAAAAGGTCAGCCGTGCTAGGGGTCAAATATTTCTGTAGAACCTCCAAGCTTGGGAGAACGGTACCCCGGAAAGGCAATTATATCTGAGTGAGGAAAGAAAAGGGTCAGTTAGAATAGTTGAACGCGCTTAGACCAACCGTCAAACGCCAGGTGCGGCATTCAGGTAGTCTGGTCATGTGAAGTTGAGGGAGTACTTGAAAAGGGCCATGAATCCATCCATTGGTTGGAGGAGCCTATTTATTATCATTAAGTCCACCCAGATCATTGTAGAAAACCCAGTTTCAATCCCACTTCCTTTTTTTCCCTTCTCATAGAACTCCTCCGTATGCACCTGAGACCCGAAATCCGCTCTGCATCCCAGCGAAAACGCAAGAAAGGGAAATGAAATGAAGAGAACGCCCCAGCGCCATATGAACAACGAGCAAGAACAGACGCCGCCCTGACCGTACAGAATACAAACCAAAGCATCCAAAAGCGAGAACAACTTTAACAGAGGGTAAAGGATGTAGCTTGCCTCCTTGGATTCAGGGTCACATATAGGACCCGCCTTCTACTCTCAAAGTGTAATTGAGAGTATTCGTTTAAAATCTTTTGGACGCATAATCTCGAGGATCGGATGGAAGAATAAAACACGATACACGAGGACATTAATACTTTTCCCGCGGATGAGCCAGCGGTATCGATGAGGACAAATTTTCACCGACTCTCCCAGGAACGACGTCGTTGCTGAAGATCATGGCTAGCAGGGGCCGCATTCGCCGGAGCACGACCAAGAAAGTCGAGCTGTCGAAGCACGGGTTGCGGTTGGGGGATATGGATCATGGGAGGCGGAGTGATAAGCGATGCCTCCTCCGTCCCGGCCGTGTAGAGCGACGCATACGTCGTACCTGTCCCCTGCATAGACATAGACTCCCATGGAGGGGGAGAATATGGTGGGGGCGGAGTCTCCCGCGTTGCTGTCGAGGTGTTGCCATAGCTACTAGGAATAGAGACGACGGACGAGACAATGGAGTTCGCATCCTCGTTTGTGGGAGAACACGGCTCCTTGACATCCTGGCGGTCCTTCTCGTCGCGAGGACCAGACATTGAGGAAGTGGAAGGGTCCCGCGGGTGCCCCTGCAGCGTCTTCTCATAGCTGCTCATGGGGCGCGGAGTATACCGCGGCAGCGGGACGACGGGAACATAACCATCGTCAAAGTCGATGCCACTGCCAATGTGGCTATTGTCATGGCTCAGATCCCCGTTTCTTGGTACAAATCCTGCCTGAGGATCATGCGGGACTTGCATCATCGGGCGCGATGGCCGACGGGTGCTGTGGCAGGCAAAACAGCCGCAGAAGATGTTTGTGAGGAATGACATGACGGTTGGAGGATGTATTTGGGGAAGAAGAGTTGAATTGACTCTTGGACAGGTATGATGATTCTATAGATAGTGAAAAGGCGTGTTCTATACAAAATCAAATGGAACTAAACGGCTGACACGGGTGGGGTGCCTGCTATCGGCTTCAGCTGCACAGCAGGGGGATAAGGCTGGAGAGAACGAGAGATGGCGAAAGGACAAAGCGCGACACAACGATGGTTCACAGTGCCATGGCTGCATAAATCCTCGCCTCGACGAGCTGGAGAAACACGGCGAAGGGCGGAGGAGAAGAGGAGAGATGGAGAGAAAGCAGAGTCAATGGATACGAGGTCAAGATGGGCAGTGCGGGAGACAAGAGGCCAGGTCGGAGGTCGGAGTTCATCAGGCCTCCCGCTCAGGCATCCGGCCCCAGGCCGCCCGCCCATTGGTTCGTTGACTGCAAGGGCACACCGCATGTGTATTGTCCATACGACCATTATTACATACATACTTACCGCCCGCTTTTCTCTGCTTCACGCCGTCGAGTCCACTCTTTCTCCTCCCACCTCTCTTTAGCATTTAATCTCCCCTCATCCTCTGCTGCCAGAGGATCCCACATTCTTTTTCCTAGCCAGCATGGCCCCCGCCGCCATCCCACCTGACACGGACGACATTGCCACCGTCGCCCAACTCGTCGAGCCGCCCCAGGTTCCCCCGCACCGTTCCCACGACCCCGCCAACAACCTCAAGCGCAGCGACCCTTTCCAGTTTGGCTCGCGTTACCTCGAGGAGGGCGACGACGTTTTTGAGTTCAACGCCTGGGACCACGTCGAGGCCGACCCAGAGTACTGCGCCTACGCAGAGCTTCAGTATGCCCGGCAGCGCGAGTCGCCCGTCTCGGACTTCGACCGGCAGCGTTTCAACTCCGACCCGGCCAAGTGGTGGAACCTGTTCTACAAGAACAATGCGGCTAACTTCTTCAAGAACCGCAAATGGCTACGTCAGGAGTTCCCTATCCTCGGGGAGGTGACGCGCAAGGGTGCGGGGAAGAAGACTGTGCTTGAGGTCGGGGCCGGCGCAGGGAACACGGCATTTCCCTTGGTGATGAACAATGAGAACGAAGAGCTGATGATACACGCGTGCGATTTCTCCAAGGAGGCTGTCAAGGTAATGCGTAACAGCGAGTACTATGACCCGAAGCACATCACGGCGGACGTGTGGGACGTGGCGGGGGAGGGGGAGAATTCTCTGCCTCCTGGATTGACAGAGGAGTCGGTGGACGTCGTCATTCTTATTTTTATTTTCTCTGCCCTAGCACCGGATCAGTGGGATCGTGCGATACGCAACATCTACCGTGTCCTGAAACCCGGCGGGGAAGTCTTGTTCCGAGACTACGGCCGGGGCGATCTTGCTCAGGTGCGATTTAAAAAGAACCGATACTTGTCGGAGAACTTTTACGTCCGGGGAGATGGGACAAGAGTGTACTTCTTTGATAAAGATGAGCTGGCCGACATGTGGGGGAGGTGGACGCCCAAGAAGGGGATACAAATCCGTCAGAAAGAAGAGACGGATAAGGCCGAGGGTAAAGGTGACCAGGCTACACAGGAGGAGAGGGGTACATTTGAGATCCTCAACCTGGGGGTTGATCGGAGACTTCTCGTCAATCGCCAGCGGAAGTTGAAGATGTATCGCTGCTGGATTCAGGCACGATTCCGGAAGCGTATTCCTGAGGCGACTGAATCGACCACCGAAACTGACCAGGATGGAGCCTCATGAATTATCCGGATCCAGCATTTCGTCATTCGATGTCTTCTCAATTGCACGAGACAGGATTTCGTACCTTCGGGTTCCTGGATGCAATGGAATCCAACGCAGGAGTACAGGTATAAAAAGCAATCGCACTCAAGATCTCGCACCGGCGGACTACGGGAAATCACATCATATTCACGGAACCAATGCGCAACAAAGAGCCAGATACAGCCCACTGAACAAGGCACATCCCACCCTGATCGTTAATTGCGTCTCGTCTGGTTTGTCTAGGGGCACCCCTCGGATTCTTTGCCCTTGAAATGAAATCAATCAGGGACAGACTACACCGTTCCACCGAGGGATCTGGATAATCCGAAGAGAACATCGATTCCTATCTCCGGCGAAGGCAGCAGAAATACCAATTAGACCCTAATTTCTTCACACGAGGATAGCTCTCATCCTCGCATAAACTGTGAGGCAGCACTGGATGAAAAAGAAACATATTCCCTTTCTTAATCCTGCCTCCGGTCCTTGCGCCGCTTCTCGCTCGCAACTACCTACCTGCCTAGGTAGATGTCATTCTTGATACCCATTGCAAAGGAGTGACGATATGCATATGAATATTAGATTCGAATCTAGATAAATTCGAATAGAACAGAAATACGGATTACACAGGGTTGCGAGATGTCATCACTACAGTATAAGAATCGCGTGGCCTTGCCAAGCCTCGAAACGTTGCGAAATCACCTGACGCCATTAGCCCTGATTAGTTGCCATTGGCTGGTGCTTAAGGTTCGCGAAGGTGAGATAGTGAGATCGGACCATTATCATTGGCTAGGATACACGTGTTATGTGGGGCTCGGTGCTTGATCAGGCGGTCAGCCCTATAAAAATACTCGCTACAGAATACATACGTACTGTACCGTACACAGTCCATACCTTACGCAGTACACTCTGTACGGCTGTCACGAAGTAGAAAATGCAGTTTAAGAGCAGTCGATGCATCAAAATAAACTACTATTATTTATTATTATATGGATATGTGTTAGAAGGACAGCTTTCCTGACACTATATCAAAGCAAATCTTATGTACGCCTCCACTCTATGTATGTACCCAGCGATGATATCCCCGTAACGAAAAGATAGAAATATGCCTTGAAAAGTTGAGCCTGTCAATGACTCGATGCGCTTTCACAGATGCTGAATCTCGGTCCAGAACAGCTTTGCCTGCCGCAGCCACAGTGAGGTTCAACATCGACGCTAATGCCAGTCAGCTCCCTGCGCCAATCATGACGTGTGCAGGAACTCAAACCAGTGATCCCCCGCTGTGCACGTGCAAGGTCGTAAGACGAATAGAATAAGCGGCCAGGCAGCAATTCCAGGACTCCTATTCTCTGTGATGGAAAAAATGACATCGCTTTGGTCTATGGTCTGGAAATCCGAAAGAAATGCGAGACCTCGTATGGCCCCGCTTGGAATTTATTCTCTATAATAACACCCCATGCCTAATTACGCCGCGCTCGGAAGGCAGACTGTCGCTGCAATCGATGTTGGACCAGCAGTGTTATGTTGGACATAATATAATCAACAAATCTTCGACAGAAACCCAGTCATCTCACTTAGTCAGGTGAGGACATTCTCCCTTTGCCCTTTGAAATGCGCCGGCAAAGAGATCCTGCATGGCACAGTAATGGAACAGGATCCCTCCCAGCACGGCGATATGCCAGATATTGTGGCTGCCACCGAAATAATCGAACCATCCAGGCCGCCACCGCTCCGGTACTTTCGATGCGTATATACATGCACCAAGGAGGTAGACAAAGAGGCTCTTCATAACCGGCGCATAGAAGTAAATGCACCAGGAAAACCCACGAGTGTAGCTCAACTGGGCCAACGGAGCGAAACCCGTGCAGGCAAGGGTCACATAGAACGCCACGCGGGCCCAGGCCATATCGGCACGATTGAAGGTAGGGTTCCAGGGAAGAATAACCCCGCCAACACCGAGGAAGGAAGTGAGAAGGATATAAATCCACCGCGAAGTAGGCTCGCAGTAGAAAGCGGTGTACTCTGTAGTGACAATCGAGGCAGCAACCAAGAGGGAAATCCCAGTGTAGTCGACGCAAGCAAATCGTTCCATTAACGGCTGGTCGGCAATGCTGTTCATGGTGTGCCATAAGGTGCTGCAGACCAGGCACTTGCAGGCCGCAAAGAAGAACAGAGCTGCAATCATAACGTCGGTTTTGGTGCTGAGATGGAAATTAGGGTTGAGCGGGTAGAAATAGAAGGCCACCGACAGGACGATGAAAAAGCCAATCAGATGCGACCAGATATTGACCAGTTCGTTAGAAAATGTAAAGACTGATGTGACACATTCAAGCTTCGAAGTAGTAAAACGGTACCCTCGTAGAATATGGGGGTTTACCCGCCAAGGATGTGGAAGATCGGAATAATGTATCAGACGGTTTTTCTGGGCCAGCTGAATAGCTCGATCGATGCTCTCACGGAGAGCATCCTTCGCTCGTCGGGCACGCTCAATTCCCTCATCAACTACTTCGCGGGCATGCGTGAGGCCCGAGTCGACCGCTTTCCATCCGTCATCCAGGGCACCAGAGAAGCCCCGGTCGCGGACTGCATGGGCTCGTGACTCGAGATCGATTAAGAACGACTCCATGAGGCGAATGCCAGCCTGGGCCTTCTGCTCGAGCGTTTCCTTTGTCGCAAGAACATCGTTGTACCGGTCCTCGAGAGTTTCGACCAGGATCTTTGCCCGTTTCTTGCCTCCGCCCATCAGTTCTCCTGAGGCATAGGAGCAAGCATCCCTAACAGCCTCCAGTGTGGCATATCCCCTCTTCAGACTGGCGTCAATTTGGACGATATGGGACTTCCTGTAGACTTCAAGCCAGTGGAGCCGCCTCTCCAGTTCTGCGAGGAAGAGCTCAACCTAGCCACTGTTAGAATTCAAGTTGCTTCAAACACGGAAATAGCGAAGGTCTCTGACTCTCAGAAAGATGGCATCCGCATCATAGTCGCACGATAACCTTCTCGCCGCGTGAAATGAATGTCTTCTTCTTCGATCGCGCAAGAGGGATGTATGTTCGTTTGGAGTAGAGCACGACGTTGACGCGGCATCGGGGTACGACTCGACGGTCATGGACGGCGCCGTACACACCATGCTGGCCCTCATTTTACCTGGATCAACCTCGAGAGCTAATAAACAATATCCCTGCTCTCTTGTAGTCTTGTGAATGTGCCGTTCGGTTCAAGGGACGGCGAGCTCTGTTTGGACGGGTCTACGGACCATGTGCCGGGCGAAGAGTGCTTGCGAACGGAGCGGGAACGTAGCAGAAACCGTTTGAACTTGAAATTGTATACCTCTATCTATGTATGTACAAAGAAATTGAAGAGGGGAGAATGTTTGGACCAGCGCAAAATATCCCCCGAAGAAAGAAAATGGTAAGCTAAGAATAAGAATAATGTTGGGGAGGGCAAAAGGAGAGCGACGGAGCTTGAAGGGGAAGCCCGGCGCCGAGTCGGGAGGGGCGACTGTTCCCAGAACAGACCAGACCCTTTGTTCCACCAACGGTGCTCTTGTTCTCGACCACGCTTGGCCTCGCAAGCTCACAGACATCTCTTAACCAAAACACGCCGTCTGGCTCCGGTCTTTGTGATCTACAATCAGTGGTCCAAGCCGATCACGGAGTGACGGATCACATCCTCCCCTCGACCCGTCAGCGACGTCGTGCGGTCCACGCGCGCCGTTCTATGGCTCATCGTTGAGGCTAGCTTATCGTCTGCAGAAAACAACATTTGCCTCAGATCTTCGCCCACCGCTGCCCCTCCATTAGCATCTTCCTTCTCAAGTCGCCTGTGTCGCAGCTATGGGTGTCACCGAGATCGTCACAGATCCGTCCCTCCTTGCCGTGCTGCGCACCAGCGCAGAGACGCTTGCCCAGTGCCAGACGCTCCTGTCTTTGCTCGAACCGTCGTCCTCCCCCGTGCTCTCCCAGGAGACCCTGTTGGAGATCTCGAAGCAGCAGAAGCTGGTTTTCTCGCTGCTTGCCCGACTTCGTGGCCTCAACCGGGATGCCATTCTTAGAGTCCGGGAGACGAAACAGGCGACCGCGGAGGCTCGCCAGGAAATCGACCGGTTGCATCTGCAGCTACAAAACTTGTACTATGAACAAAGGCATCTGACCGGAGAGATCGCAGCATGCGAGTCCTATGAGTACGTTCATCCTTACTCCCTGTCTGGATATGGACGCTTACTGTTTTCTATCAATAGTCACAAATATCTTTCCCTGCCGCTGATTCCCGTCGAGGAATTCCTCGCCCTCCACCCGGAATATAAAGATTCCGACCCTCATGAACTCATGATTGCACGCATAAACCATGAGCACGCCGAACGGGAGAAGCTCGAACAAGCCAGACAAGAGCTGCTGAAACGCAAACAGGCTTTAATTGCAGAAAATAAAAAGCGGAAGGATGACCTGGCGAATCTCGACCAGGATCTAGAGAGATTCATTGATGTACGTATCTTTCCACTATGCCACCAGGTCGAAGACATTACAGGGGCAATGCTGACTGAGCGGGAACGTCTTAGGCTGCGAAACCGATCCAGAAGATATTCGAAAAGGAATATTGACATTAATACCTTGCCTTTGTTATTCAATACCACTTGCATTGGTCCCATTTGTATGCTTATTCTTCCACCTCCAGGAATTTGCGAAAACTTGAGATACCCAGGCTTAAGGCCTATGTGTTGGTTCGGTGTATACATAAATGGGGCTTCGTGCTGTACTATTGCTAGAGGTTCTTCACTACGCCATCCGAGTTATGTGCTATGAAACTAGTGTACTGTACTATACGACTTCATTCTAAATAAAGGTATGACAAACAACGGGATGTCTCCGATGCTCCCTTATACTGTGTAGTTGTGTATAAGTAACGTGCTATTTCCCTAAGTCACCCGGAGGCAACTCTTGCTGCCGGGCTTTATGATGAAGATACTGATTGTCAACCGCAGATCTGACATCACCCATTATTATTTTGTCCATAGATTCATCTTTGTTCACATTAGATTCCCCTGTGTAATTAAAGAGCTAGATTCAATTAAGTAGAGAGATGAACGCTAATTGAATAAGGAGCTAGCAGGGTGGACGTCCCGCAGCCAAGTTGACTGGAGAGATGTCTTTTAGGTAGATTTGCTCTTGATAAATATAATCGGCATCAAGAGAGTCCCTGGGCGTCATTCCATTCAAATTTGAGCTCTTAGAGACTTTCTTCGTTTTTGGTGATCACTTGGTAATTGTAGCACCGCGGCACGGCCTAGCCAGACACGGCCGAGATCGATTATCCCCGAGCTCTCTGCGCGCGGAAGCTGGAACCACCTCTCACAAGTGTCAATCATCCGCCGAGACCGCCAGCACAACCGTGCCTCCAGCTTCCTCCATGACTCCGATCGCGTTTTGGTCTCGGGAAGGAATGCCTTGATCATGTCAAGTAAGGATGGAGGGGTACAGTCCTCGAGAGATTCTCCAGGGCCCAACAGTGATACCACGAACCGCGTCGCAACCATGGCCTCCGCGACAAGCCTCAAGCATGGTCTTCCCCCAGAAAATCCGGAGTCTGTTCGGACCAGATCAAAGGTCATAATTGCTTTCTGGGCGGTCATCATATTTCTGGGATTTCCCATGTGGTGGCAGACGACGTCCATCTACAGAGCACGGTTACCTATACAGGAGATGATCGATTGGGCGGATGGCAAGGTGCGGGATGCGTTCTGTCTTGAAACCACGAGGGCTCTTGTATATGCTGATACGTCTGGATTTGGTTATAGGCCTGCCGTCCTGTTTTTCCGCTGGAGATCTTCTTTAGGACTCCGTCGATGCAGATTTCGGAGGCGCAGCAGCTCATTCGAACGACCCAGCATGCTCTCGATGATCTCAACGAGTTTTCCGCACACCATCTGCGCCTGAAGCATGTTGATTCTTCACAAATAACGGATATCTCTGCAGGCGACAATGTGGCTAGTCTCGAAGAAGAGGGTATCGAAGAAACGTCCGACGCTGCGCTGACCGTCAGATTAATACCTCAGGAGAATGCGGCTGCGCCGAGGTCCGAACTGCACTCGTCCGCTACTCGTCTCGATATCTACTATCCTCCAAGCCAGACTGCCGCACTATCGTACTCTAAACCACCCCTGGCTGCCTTTATCGCTGGTGAATTGCAGAAACTCTTCAGCGAGGAACAAGCTACCATTGCGCACATTCTTTCAAGCAGCAACGCAGTTGGCCCAAACCTGCAACCCTCTGGGCCAGGTGGTCAACAATCCGTGGGTGGTCAGCAATCCGCGGGGGGCACTACTCTGAACTCAGCTTCGCCGGAATTAGTGGAAAGCATCAGTCGCCGACTGACGAGATCCTTGAAATATGCTGAGACATATCACTTGACGTTTTCCCTCTTCACTCCTGGCTCAGAGCCGTCGTCTTGGGATGTTGAGGCAGCGATCCAGGAGTACATGAACCCACTTCTGGAAGCATTTGCTCCCATCAGCAACTTTTCCGTGGATACTCAAGTCCAGCTTTATGCGTCTTTCGCTCCAACGGCTCCACAGCCAGAATACGACGAATCTCAAGGAGCATGGACCTTGAGAAAGGAAGACCTGAGTGCGTTCATCAATGCTGCAGAATGGCCCCTGAGTCCCAGCATTGGCAGTGGACCGACAATCAACTTCGTTCTCTATGTGCCAGCTCCGTCGCAATCACCCTTAATCGTGAAGGAGAATCAAGCGACCAGCTGGATAATCCCCCAATGGGGTGGTGTTGCGATTCTCAATCCCCCACTCTCAGCTTCCAACCCGTATAATCCCCCATATCTCTCTAAAGAATCACTGCGGCCGGCTTTCATGACCTTCTCGCACCAGCTCCTTACCTTACTAGGGACACCCTCTACACCGTCGTCTCTTCCTTTCCGCCTCCAGACTCTGATCCGTATTCGCGCCGCCACCCTTCTCCTTTCCGCATCCTCGACGATGGGTTCCCTAGCCCGGCTTACTCAGTCTCTTCCGTCCATCCCTATTCCTGCAACAGTGGCTACGTCTGTTTCTACTACCCTTTCGCATCTTGCATCGGCATGCTCCGACCTCAAGGAAGGCCGGTTCTCTGCTGCATTGGCAAGTGCTCGAATTGCAGAGAAGGAGGCCGAAAGAAGCTTTTTCGACAAGAGCATGGTCGGCCAGATGTATTTCCCCGACGAACATAAGGTGGCTGTGTATCTACCTCTCTTGGGACCTATCGGTGTTCCGCTTATAATCGGCCTAATTAAGGAGTTGAAAAGGGTGGTAGTGGAGTGGAAAAAGGGAAGGAGCACCAAACAGAGAGATGCAAAATAAGAGATTAATATATATATTTCTTTTTCTCTCCCGGCCTCTTAAACTAGTTCCTGTGTAGTTCGATTTCGGCGTTGCCATCTGCGACGCTCGTCCGTTTGCCTGGCCAGTGGTAGATACCTAACCAAAAATCTACGATCATGCTATCTATCTGATGCTTTCGGTGCATGTCGACTATGTGCTAGATTTCATGCCGCTGATGAAATAGAATGAAGATAACTTCTCTGAGATTTGAGATTGAGGTGTTATGACAGAGGTCTGGCTACCTAATAATGTACAGTTCCCACTAAGTGCTGTCATATCCTAATTCACTTGTTAAGCAATTGAAGGAATCATTCAAAAGATTGCAAGAGAAGTCATTCGATACTACCCAAGGTCGGTATGATGATCTAGAGGGAGAGTTCCTAACTATATGAAGTGGCTATTGTGTCAAGGCCTGGCACCTAGGGTGCATTCTAAGAGCTAAACCGCTGCGCTAAGGGCAAAAAGACCAGGATTCTAGGACAGAGTCCTAGAATTGCACTCACTATATAA
>JGI26051J44788_1000295_pt1 | contig 29808 bp, 33 predicted proteins | sample HigsolmetaGSP13D_FD_44788 | JGI IMG/M metagenome (IMG submission 44788) | reverse complement strand
GGGGGGGGGAGGGGGGAGCCGAACCGGAAGCGGTCAAGTCTTTTTGTTTTTTGTTTTGTTTTGGGGAGAGTTGTCAGCAGGTCAGGGAGTGTCCGCCGGGCTCAGTGAAAGAAAAAAAATCAGATAATAGAGAATGATAATTACTTAGCGAATGTGGCACAGCAAAAGCGTAACACGAAAGATGTCAAAAAGAAAATCCGAAACCAGGCACAAGAAAGACGCAGGGGCAAGGAACGATCGAAAGAGACTCAGAGAGAAAGAAAGAAAGAAAGAGAGAACAACTCGCGTCTTCGGATCCCAGTATTAGCCCTGATGTACGCATCGATGCAGGCCCAGGTTGAGTGAGCACCTCCAACGAACAGGGTGGACGACCCGCTTAGCGCAGCGGCTTGAAGTACATGTACATGTAATGTACATACCATGCCTAGCGCTTACTCCTCGAGAGTCAAGGTATGATTTCAAAAAGTTGCCATCGTTTGCTGCCCAAGTCCTGTCCTGGATGTATCATGTACGGTATATGTGAGTACATACATACATACTTGGGTGTATATAGGGCTGTCACTGAGAAAGGAGAAGGAGGGAGCGAACGATGTGTAGTGTAGTGTACGAGGCATGTTGGGATTCAACATGAACATATTATATAGAACCTAGATGTGTCACAAACGTAGGTAACGGTCAGGAACAGAAGAAGCCGAATGAACGCATACTACTGCTTACGAAGAGGCCGACAAAGGTGTTCAACGCTGATACTGTAGATGCGGACGCCTGATAAATTTCTCCGATGACAGGCATCTTATTATCTATCGTACCACATCTACATCGATCATTACCTACATACCTACATACCCAACTTTGGTACTAGAGAGTCCGACAATAGCAATATGATTCGAATACAGGATTCTCTCTCTCTCTATATGTACATACAAACCAGAGAGATAGATACCCGACCTAGACGCAGGACGCCTCTTGCAGGACATTTGAAATTACGCCCTATGTGCAACGGATATTGGTTAGTCCTCCATCGGGAAGAAAGGACAGGCTGCATACTGATACTATATACTAACTGCTAGTACTGAAGGGTTATTATAATTTCCCAGGTCATCCTCAGTTCAAGTAATCATTTGAGCAGAATGAGTTAATTAATCAATAGTTCACTCTCATGACTTGCAGTCTATCGTACAGTACATGGTAATTGAAAATAAAAGGATTATTCTCATTAGTCACTCGTCGAGTTCCAACATCTCTTTCCGTCGACTCGAATAGCATAGCATAGCGCTGACTACAAAAAAAAAAAGAAACATTAACAAAATTAACAATGTAAAAGATTATTAACTAAGCTAACAGACAAGCAAGCAAACAAACAAGGTATCTTACTTATCTCATCATCTTCTCTCTTATCTTAACTGCAACAAGGCTCGGGTCTGTATCTCATCTGACAGAACTGCACAGGACAGGATATGCGAGTGATATCGATGGGCAACAATGACAGCGACATGTAGGTACATCGGCAGGTAGGTATGTGAGAATGGCGTGTGGGTATGTTAGGTACCTAAGGTGCGGCACGGTATGGAGGAATATGGTATGGTGGGTATGACATGGCATAGAAATGACATGGTTCAAGGTTCGGAGAGATCGAAGTCGAAAAAAAAATGTTCAAAAAGGACATTAGTAATGGCATGGCGTGACCACAGAGGCATGAGCATAAAAGGCGTGAAGCGTGCAGTTGTTCGTTATCACAAACGTTAATGGGCCTCTCCCTCTTTTTTTTGCGTTTCTCCTCCGCGCCAGGCAAAGTCAATGGACTGAGGCCACCATGCATCTCAAAAGCTTTTGTACAGTACCACGAGGGATCGTATCGAATCGAATCAAGGGTATCTCCGTCCAGGACGGACGGAACCGGGGGAATCGAAGCAGTAGGCAGAGCGATCGACGAGAAAAAAAAAAAAAGGAAAACCAAAACCCAACGCGCAAGTTGCAAGAAATTAAGAAAGAAAATGGTAATATGACATGATCTTCGAGATCCTCTCGAACTGCTGATGGACTCCGACGATCGGCCGGGTCAAGGGTAACGTCCGCCTACGACTGGCATCGGCATCGGCCAGTCGTCCTCTGTTATGCTGCTCCAGAAGATCCAGACCATCACGACGGACAACAGCGTAAAGAACGTCTCGAACAATGCGCCGTTGATTTTCCCGTCCGTGCCTTGGCAGATGTGCGTGCTGATGACGAAGGTAAAGATCTGGCCGACCGCGAAGAGGAGAGCGGCAGCGGTGAGGTATACTATTTATATCGCATGTTAGTAAAAAGAAGTTCAACAACTAGGACTCTCGTGTAGAGATCAGATTATCAGACGAATCAGGTCACGGGGGAATACGTACGCATCGGTCTGGTCTCCCCAAGGATCCGAAGGACCAGGATAGCTTCGAGGGCGTAGAAAGCGACGAGGCAGGCAAGCGGGAAGAGCAGGCAGAGGATGTAGAGCGCGATACTTCGATTCTGGCCCTCCAGACTCGAGGCGAAGTGGCCCGTCCAGCTGAAAGCGGTGTCCAGGGCGATGTAGCCGGTGCCGATGAAGAAAACCAGCGCAGAAGCAAGGAACAGCCCGACCGAGACGGGCGTGCCGTCATCGAGGAACTGGAAGCCCACGAGGGCGTTCAGAAAGAGGACCCAGCACGTCGCCGTAACGGCCGCTACATGGGCCGCCGTAAATCCCTGGACAGGAGTGTCAGAACACCGCACCCACAGGCCAATGGACGCCCCGACCAACCTTCCGAACATCAGAATCCAGCGGAAACCCGCCAATTGTGAAGATCGTGCAAATCTCAATGACTATGTAGCCGACTAGGAATATTTGTATCTCTCTGGTCGGCGCCATGGTTAGCATCGACGGGATGACAACCGAACCGAACTCCCCATCGCGTACCTTCGTCCCACCGCAGCCTTTTTCTTCTCTGATCTCCATAGCAGAAAGATGGCGACGAGTATCGAAATGAATGCCAGCAAGATCGATCCTGCGACACGGCCATCAGCAACCAGAATCCAGATCCCGTCCACCGGCGCAGTCCACCGTACCGAGATTGCTGAGATATTTGCCATTGCCGAGGTCGATGCCCCGGAGGACGCAGCCGCCGTAAGCAAGGTTGGGTGGTTGGTTACTAGGGACGAATAGCTATAGATTCCACGACCGCATGTTAGCATCAATTCCCTTCGCCATTGCGCTGTCCGTCGGGTCAGATACGAGCGTACGTTGCATATCGGTAGTGTCGAGTCTCGACAAAAGTCCTGTTGCCAACCATCTCCGTCAGTCCCCCCAGATCCCGCGCATGGATCGAGGTCTGCGCCGACTCACATGGAAATTACCGAATTGGGTGGAACCCATGGTGGAGGGTCGAAGGAGAGAGCGTCAGGGCCGATGTGATGCTCGTCGTCGCTGTCCCCGCGAAGATGATGACTGAGGTATCACTGGGCCTGGACCGCGGTGAAAGATGGACGGCGACCACGCGGCGCCCGGATCCAAGGTCGCAGCGTGACCTGGCGCAAGGGCGTTGAAGCAGCCGGAGGAGGCAGCGGAAGCGAGGGGCGCAGAAAACGAGCGGCGAGAGAGATCGGTCGCAGCGGGTGTTGCAGGAGGACAGGAGGTGACGCTGGGGAAGAAGAGGTCGTCGTGGACATGCAACAGGGGATCAAACGGGAAACGAGCGCGGAGCGGGCCAACCCGGCGGGGGGGCGCCAGGGCTGAGCTGCACAGACCTGTTAGGCGATAAACGGAGCAGGACGCGATGAACGATCGGGTGGACCGGTCTCCAGACATGGACATGGTATACTCAGCAGCTACTCTGATCACTACGGGAACGCTACCGGTGCCCAGAGAGTACGAACTTCACTCATGCTACAGTCCATGGCCCGGGTGTTTCGTCGTCAGGGTCCAGGGCGCTGCTCTCCGGGTCCAGCACTCTCCTTGCTCCAGCCTCAGCCCTCGTCCGGAGATGAGCTCTGAGTCTTCTCCCTTGTCTCCGCAGTCATCTGGTCTTTTGTCTTTTCTCTCGTCTCAGCCACGGAAGAAACCCACGGAACGCGCGCACGGGATCTGCCGCCGGCCTGTTTGAGGTTTCGCCGTCTCATCCTCGGCCCCCATGGCGCCGTCGGTCGGCACTTGCTCTCTGTCATATTGATATCGAGATGATCCTGCAGATACAGTACTCTCGCTCTCAGCGCCGTGCCTGGAACAGTGGACAGTGGACACTCTGCCCAGCAGACCACCCCTCGCTGCACTCCAGACTCCGTATTCAGCACCCGTGCCCGCAGCCATCCCCACGGGCACCGGTGGGCCAGGGAACCGACGCTCTTAGTCTTTTCTCGTCCCAGGTCTTCTCTCTTCTTGACAAGAATAGCCACGAATGAGATTGTGTGATCCCGTCGCCGGCGGGCGGTGAGATACATTGGCGGCGGAGGCCAGAGCTCCACTTTGCGGGCACCCTCTGATGCACACCGCATGCCATTATGGACCTTTGGATGGCATCATCATCATCATCATCATCATCCTACTTTTCGACCCGTCTTTTCGACACCGCCTTCCAGAACGTCGTTCATGCAAGGGTCCCGGGCTGGCTGTCTCTGCGGGTGATCATGGATCATGGCACCGGGAGGACGGAGAGCCCTGGCCGGTTGGTGGTCCTCGGGGAGGCTGGGCCGGAGATCTGTGCAGGAAGAGTGCAGGTAGAAAGTGTGCAGACCATCCTTCAGAACTGCCGCATGACGCAGAAAGAGCCTGCTTGGTTACCATCCCTAATGCAGCCGCATAATCCCAGAGTTGCTGTACTAGGTTCATTGTTCAGCATCTCGAAGATCCAAGGCTGCTTTGCAGATGTTGAACACGCTCTTCTGAGCTGACGTTGTTCCAGTATCATCCCAGTATCAAACCAATAGGATCCACATGTGCGCCTGCCTCTTATCGAGAATACATACGCATACAGAGGTATCAAGGCAAGGAAGAGCGGAGAGTGCTCCGCATCAAAGTCAATGAAATCAATAATCGTTCATGCGAGTAGCACGCATGCATGTCATATTTTGCTTTTGTTTGAGCGGCTAAGGGTACGGTCTAGGGGCATGCCAATAATTGATCATCTACCTACCTACCCTTGTTCATGTTTCAGCTAGGTTTCATGATGCGGGCTAGGGACCTAGGCGTAGGTAGGCACCTAAAGTTGCAGAACGATGTGCGCGAAGTCATCAAAAAAGAGAGCCCTTTACAGCACCCTGCAGGATCTGATCTGTGTGTATGATGCCGGATCGAGATCCAGTCCGGTTCTGCATCATATGAGATCTGGCATCTCCGTAGACATAGATCGTAAGGCCTGCCAGCCAGGTACTGTACATCGGCTGGAAAGTTACTTATCTGAAGATGAGAGAATCCACAGTATTTCCGTATCTTAGTATTAAGAACAGCAAAGATGCCAAATTATGCCACAAAATGTAGCTTATCTCTCTCTCTCTATATGGTTCTCTTTTCCTTGTTACTGACTTAGGCTTATCCAGGCTGCCGGCTGTCCGGATAGTGGAGTTGGACTTATTTATTTCGATCTTTTGCTCGTATCCAATCTTTATACCACCATGCCTGTGTATATATTCTACCAAGGGAGCTAGGTAGGCTAAATGTCAGAGAGAGAGAGAGAGAGAAAAGAAAATACCGCTGGACCACAAAAAGAGGCCATGACCGTTAATTGCAGTCAGGTCAGGAATTCCCTCTCTTCTTTACCTGGAGTCTGGGCGCATTGTAAAATTGTCTTTATGACGCTGGTGGTAAGCTTCCTTTTCTTATTCGTGCTATATACATACTACGGAGAATAGATCAGATAAGATTGTTTACTACAGCATACATACTAACTTTCTATACATACTAATTTTTCTATAGTGTATCAGGTCCACAAATCGACGGCCAATGCTGCACTTGGGCTCCTCGTGATGGGGGATAGTCCCGAACCCGTATTTTAGGCCACAAGAACCACGCGCTTCACGAGACCCTCGAAAACTGGGAGGGTTGCTTTTTTTTCTTTACTGCTATGGCAAAGAAGTGGGATCCGATGTGGCCGCTATCACTAAGAGACCATCGAATGTACATACTATAGATATCTAGATGAAGGACTTATCTATTCTGTACAAATATCCTGCTAGCTGGATTATTTTTCTTCATTTTTCTATTCTCTCAATGAGGACGATTCGAATAGGTTCGATAATGCAGATGCTACTTCTCCTTCGTCATCTGCATCTCGGAACATTCTTTGGTGCAATGGTGTCTGTGCTTCCTGCAGAGAAGAGCAGAGGCCATACATTCTGCAAGGAGTAAGGTAGCATAGCGTACCCGCGACGGAAGGGGACGGTACTTCAGTCAACAGTGAGGCTGTCCCGAGGTAGCACCCGTTGCTTACCTACCTGTCTAGGTATTCATCTATTGCAACTATGTACGACGCTGAGAGACCAGGTCCGGTTTTCTTAGCGCCTAGATCGGTAGCTTGCACTCCATATTTCTATTGAACCCTATCTAGGCAAGTATCTAAGCAGCTAGGCCGGCGTAGGCACGGGTGTATGCTCTCTTGCACTACTTGTTTGGAGTTTCAATTTTCCAATCCCGTATCCTGATCGACTCGCAGTCAGGGGAACATGCATAATTTAATTGACTGAAGCTCCGCTCGTCCTGTGAATAAGTAGGGCGAGCAAGCAAAGCCGATCCGCTGTGGGGTACGAGGATTTCCTCTAGCATACTTACCTGCCATTCTCATTTTTCTCCCTCTGTCCAGAGAATGCCAAGCCCTGTCACTGTCCATATATTATTTATGTAGTATTTCTGGGGGAACACCAAAGGACTCCTGCAGGGCCCATGAAGCGGACTTGGCGAATCAGTAAAATGACAAACGAGATAGACGATGCGAATGGCCGAAATTTCAGGATAACAGATATGCGTCTTTCCAGTAACTTCGCACAGTACCTGTACCTTGCTACCCACAATCGGATATATGGTGTGATCAGTCTATTGTGAGTGGAGGGAAGTACCTTTATCTGGTTGTATCTGTGTCCGTAGATCCGCTTTATGCGTATCACAGGGTTGCATCTCTTGAACCGAGAGGTGACAAGGCTCTGGAGCTCCGGCGCCTCAGTGAAACCGCAGCTTTTCGAGAGCTTCATATGCTTGTGATCGATCTTTGTCTATTTAAACCTGTCTCTTTCCAGGTTCTTTTCGCTCTGGATCACATCAGATCTCCTTCGATCGCCGAGCACCTACTGCTTATTATATTTGATTGAGAAATAAACTCACTGGCACGGATCCATTCCTGAATCCATACTTTTATCCCTGAGACGATAGCCGAATTCAGAAAAGATGCGCATCAACCTCGTGAAGACGCTCCTCCCGGCTCTGGCGGCCACTGCTCTTGCCGCCCCCAATATGGGCATGATGAATGATTTTCCGAAGGGTATGACTTTTATTCCCTTTCCTTACTTCCTTCGCTGGCCTTTAATGGTTCCTGTTCCCGCTAACGCCGCTATGTTTTCTTTTCTTCTTTTCTGTCTGTAGAAAGGGACACCATAGCCGAAGCGATTATCTACGCCATGCAGGGCGACTGCAACATGTTCAACTGCGCCGCCGTCATCGCAGGCGCGGCTTGCGCCACCATGGGGATGATCAACCAGGACCCAGGCAGCGTTCTTGGTTGCATGTCGGGAGGGTCCCAAGCGGTTTGTGAAAACCTATCCCCTGTCCATCCATCGACTCCACGGCTTGTCATGTCACGTTTGTGGGGAAAACTGACGGTATTTTTTTTCGAATTTAGGCATGCTCGTGCATGAATTGCGTGCCTAACATGGCAACCTTCTTCAAGGATCATGGAATTTGTCCGACCTAGTTGAGTTCTGCAGGAGTAGAAGCAGAAGTGTGGCCTGCTTTTTTTTGAGCTCTGGCAAAACTTGATTAACTGCAGGCTGAGTGAAGCATGTGAGGTCGAAGGGAAGCGTGTCTGGTCGAAGCATTCAGGGGTATACGCAGGTACACAAGGTGCTCACTGCAGAGGCTGGCTGGTGGAAACTTCTCTTTCTGCTGTGCAAGATTCTCTCTGTTAAGCTTAAGAGCACATAGAGGGAGATTCCATTACGCAGTCAGTCATTGGCTATCGTCTTTCTGCACATGTTGAACAGGTTGTACCTTGTGTGACTGCAGGGTGCCTCAGAATATCTAATAGAATAGTCGCTCTCTCACATCAGTGTTTGTCCTATGGTGCTCTCACCTAACTTCCTTTTATGGATGTGTGTAGAAGGTTTCAAGTTGCAGATTCGCCCCAAACATATGCACGTAGCCGATGGACCTGTAACTGTCCGGATCGGACAGGAAACATGAACCGAGCTGCCAGGCCATTGTCTCGCGCCTGCGACCTCGTGGAAAATGATATATTGCCTCGCCTGTCTGGAGAGTAAGGAAGTTAGCATGAGAATATTCGTAGAATGTCAACATCACGTGCTTTGGTTGCCCTAACCGCCCCACGAAGGAGCGTACATGGGAAGTGAATAATTAGATAACTTGTGACTGACGCTGTACGAATATTCGATCCTTAATCTCTTGGTTCATTTCAGGGTAGCAGGAATGCCACGCCCATAACAGAAGGCCAAACACACAAGCATCACAGAGAAAAATAGCTGTCTTTCCTGTGAAATTTCCTCCCCTTCGACTTGCCACGTATGTATGAAACATTTATATTGAATGTAACGTGAATGATGGAAGGAAATTTATTTTGCGGGGGAACTTGTCGGATTTTTCCAGACAATTGGTTCTATTTCTAGATGGCGCACGAAATGGGAAGCACGAGTACAAATCTTCTCACAGTGGAATTTGCAATCCTGAGTTGAATTCAAGAGGAAAATCAGTATCCTTACGATCAGAAACATAGTAGAAGGTCAAATTGGAGTTGATCTGACGAAAAGATGGCGCATGACTATGGCCATACATGTAATTTCGGATGCCTCAGAGTCTTCCCAATATGACGTTCCTGCATCGATATTATTCCCTGGCTGGATTCGTGTGGAATATCATGACAACGGTCTGCTCCTATTTATTCACGAACGAGAGAGACGTATCACTGCCCAGCCGTTTGCAGCTGGCCAGATCGGAGTAGATTCCAGGAGGACTCTGGGCAAGAGCAAAGCAATAATGGCCAGCGGTTGAAGCCCTGCGAAGTGCAAACAGAACTTGGTGTTCTATTGGGCATTTGTTTTTGGGACTGCGGAAAGAAGACCGACAGCTCACCGGTGTTGACATGGATCGATGGCATGTAAACAAAAAAATATCCTTTTTTTTCGAAAACAGAGCCGGTCAACAACGCAGCCATGTGCTGATAGGTGTGATTCTTGGGAATTTTCACGTACTCATGAGATTGTTCCGAGGTGGGTTGACCCCACGGTCCTGCAAAACCGGCGGAACAACCCCGGATTTTCCGCCCTGTAAAGACCAAGTGGTGCCAACACGACGTTCCACTCAAACTCCAGACTGGCTTCATGCAGAAAACCATATAACGGAATAAACAGCGAGGTCTTATTTTGGAAAGACTAGCTGCATTAGTATCATCTCGGCTAATGTCCGCCTGTTCAATTTCCCCTCTCCGCCGGACGAGACACCCCGCCGGAATGTTCTCCGGCAGCTCAACATTGCACTGCGGCTGAATGGGCTGATCGATGAATGGATAGCAGGCTGCACAACTATCGCCGACCGTCACGAGTCATGAGTCGTCACTTTTTTCCGGCGGGGAAACTTAACATGCAGTGCCTCTCTTTGCCGCACTTCATAAAACATGAAGTAGTGTTAAGAGGACCCCCCAGTGCGATACATGGGGAGTCCAGCTGACCAAGGACTAATTACTGGAACCCAGATAGAGACCGCATTTCAGGATTGAAAGTGAGATAGACTAGGGTCAAGCCAAGATGCTGTACGCACAAGGCAATCGTCTTATCTTCCATTATGACGCCGAAGACCTCTGGATTGAGCCCTGGGGAGCCAACGCTTTGCGCGTACGAGCAACCAAGCAGAGTCAGATGCCCTCGGAAGATTGGGCGCTGCAGATGAAGCCTGTTGCAGAAGAACCTACCATTGCAGTCGGAGCAAAAGACGCATCGATCGTCAACGGCAAGGTCAAGGCAGTTGTCACCTCTGGCGGCAAGCTTATGGTTTACAACTCCAAAGGCAAATTGCTACTGGAGGAATACGCTCGCAACCGTCGAGATCCCCGCGACCCAAAATGCAGCGCCATCGAGGTCCAAGCCCGTGAATTCAAACCCATCCCTGGTGGTGATTACTATCTTACACTGCGGTTCGAGTCGTTGGACAAGAATGAGAAGATATATGGCATGGGCCAATACCAGCAGCCGTACCTTGACCTTAAGGGCCTCGATCTCGAGCTAGCGCACCGCAATTCCCAAGCCAGTGTACCATTTGCTGTGTCCTCTCGAGGTTACGGGTTCCTTTGGAACAACCCTGCCGTGGGACGGGCGGTGTTTGGCAAGAACATCATGAGCTTCGAGGCGTACTCGACCAAGTCCCTCGATTACTGGGTCGTGGCCGGCGACACTCCCAAAGAGATCGTCGAGGCATATGCGACTGTAACGGGCACCGTGCCTATGATGCCCGAGTACGGTCTTGGATTCTGGCAATGCAAGCTGCGATATCAGACGCAGGAAGAGTTGCTGGAAGTGGCCCGCGAGTATAAACGACGAAAGCTGCCAATCGATCTGATTGTCATCGATTTCTTCCACTGGCCGCTGCAGGGAGAATGGAAGTTTGATCCGACGTACTGGCCGGATCCAGGTGGGTTGATTTCGAATTCTGGATGGATAGACAGCTGATGCAAGTGCAGACGCGATGATCCGTGAGCTCAAAGAGATGAACATCGAACTCATGGTGTCCATCTGGCCCACAGTCGATAAGCGGTCTGAGAACTACAAGGAGATGCTGGAGAAAGGCTACCTGATCCGAACGGACCGCGGTATCCGTATCGCAATGGATTTTCAGGGCAACACAGTGCACTTTGATGCAACGAACCCCGATGCCCGAGCCTACCTCTGGGAGAAGGCCAAGGCAAACTACTACTCCAAGGGGATCAGAGTGTTCTGGCTCGACGAGGCAGAACCCGAGTACACGGCATACGATTTCGACAACTACCGGTACTATCTGGGTTCGAATCTCGCAATCGGCAACATCTACCCTCTGGAGTACGCGCGGACATTCTACGAGGGCATGTCCGCCGCCGGCCAGACCAACATCGTCAACCTCCTCCGCTGTGCATGGGCCGGATCACAGCGCTTCGGCGCGCTCGTCTGGAGCGGAGACATCGCCTCCTCCTGGGAGTCCTTCCGGTGCCAGATCACGGCTGGCCTGAACATGGGCCTGGCCGGGATCCCCTGGTGGACAACGGACATCGGCGGCTTCCACGGCGGAGACCCGAACGACGAAGCGTTCCGCGAGCTCTTCGTCCGCTGGTTCCAGTGGGGGGCGTTCTGCCCCGTCATGAGACTCCACGGGGACCGGGAACCTCGTCAGCCGCAGCACGGGACGACGGGCGGTGCGACATGCCGGTCTGGCGCTCCGAACGAGGTCTGGTCCTACGGCGAGAAGGTCTATGAGATCTGTGTCAAGTACCTGAAGATCCGGGAGCAGCTGAGGGATTATATCCGGAACCTGATGAAGGACGCTCATGAGCGAGGGACGCCCGTCATGAGGCCCTGTTTCTACGACTTCCCGGAGGATAAACAATGCTGGGAGGTCGAGGATCAGTACATGTTTGGCGCGAAGTACCTATGTGCGCCGGTATTGTATCCTGGTCAGCGGAAGAGAAGCGTGTACTTGCCTGCAGGGCAGAAGTGGTCTATATTCGACGGAGATACGACCTACGAGGGTGGTCAGATCGTTGAGGTTGATTGCCCGATTGAAATGATGCCCGTACTTGTGAAGCAGGAGCCGTAGGCTCTTTTCCTTTTGTTAAATGTAGGCGCTAGGAGAGATGATTTTTATCTATGGACCATGTAACAGAGTTACTCCTGAAGACAATCACGTTTTATTGAACTATTAGGGAGCAAACAATCCATAAGTAGCTACCTACACACCTATACCAACAATAACTTGGAAGAAAAAAGCATCTAACTAGTAATCTAGAGCATCTCTATTTATTTTATAGATATCCGATCTATCTCCACTAATTCTCCATTCTTCGGTTCCGATAGTGTCGGTCAGATCAAAATCCGATGAAGCTGAATATCTAGACAGATCTCGGAACAGTGCAGATACCTACTATAGATACATCCAGATATCAGTTCTGTGTGGAACTGAATCTGCTTAGGTTTCGGCACTCTACCCTTAGGTGGGGACCTAACATATAGAGAGGGTCTTTGTTGACCTGAGACTGTAATGCTCCTCATTCTCTGCACGTCCCGTTACTGTCAGTAGCTGTTACGCCCGAATTCTGACACGCATTGATTCAGTTGATACTGTTATGGAAGACCTGACCCAACCTTCTCGTCCCCTTGATAATATGTAATTGACATGGAATGTATGTATCTGTATAAAAGAACCGCCAGATCTCTATCTCCTAGGGATGCTACCTTGAAGCTGAAGCTGAGAATCACTTCGTGACTTGGAGGAAATAAACATATGACCCATTGGCGGTGTATTTCACGTTCTGGAAATTGAGCAAGCAAGAATAACTACTTATGAGCGAATATATATATGACGGATTTAGAAGAATAGACATGTTGAATTATGTACAGTCAACGCCACAACTACCAACTAGGCTGTGTATCAAGAAAGACATATGTATGTACTGGACCTCTGTATAAGTCGAAGGGCTGTTCAGAAAGAAAAAAACAGAGTGAACAAAACCTCTTGCCTCCGTCACACCGGTTCCTGATCCAATTTCCGTATGCATAGTAATCAGGTAGATGCAAGTTTATCCTAGCCCCGCCCGATAATGCCAAACCGTAGCAAGAATACAATTGTGCCAACGCCACCTTTCTATGCTGAATCTCTTCCCCTTTCCCAAACTTCCTTCTCTTGGGTTTTATAGTCGGACCTTGACGTCGATGCACGGCAGAGTCCATTCCCGACGTCCGATGAGACTCCGCAACCACTCGAGCCCCATGCCCGTCCATTCCTCCTGTCTGAATTCAACTGGGAGAGACCCGTTGTTCAGGAGTCTCCGCTTCGCCTCCTCAAAAGCGGCGCCGGCCAGCGCTGTGGCTGTCGTGTTCACCGTGTCGATAATGTAGCCTGCCAGGCTCTCGTCATTGGTTATGGTGGCATTGTCCGGTGATATCGACGTCGTCGAGTTCACCGGTACGGTGAAAGTGGTAGGGTGGGAGGCGAAGCGCGGAGAGAACCAGTCCCCACGGAAGTCGAAGAAGCAGCGGTCAGACCAATGGCAGGAGGAGATGAAGAGGATGAGCAGGAGTGCGGAGCAGTAGATGCATGGGCGGTGGAGGATATAGCTAAGGGTCACGAAGGAGAGGATAAACAGGGGGGAGGCGTTTGTCGGGATGAAGAGGAGGGGTAGCCAGCTGCAGAGAACATTGTCAGACAGTGACCTTCAATTGGATTGATGCTGTTTAGGTGGCACTGGTGTTCCTTACCTCCTGAGACAGAACATGGCTGTTTAAAGCTCGGGATAGGGAGATATGGGTGGTATTGATCTAGGGGACAAAGGAGGACCGGAACCTGCTTGCGCAGGAGAGACCGGGAAGGGCGGGTGAGTCAATGCAGATGCAGACCCAGCCCACGGCTAATCGGGAGGAAACAAGAGAGGAAGATGTATGATTGCGTGAAGATGGGGATCGCAGAGCTGACAGGTGGTGGTGAATATGCCGGCGTCCTGTAGATCCCTAAGTCATGCCGACGTCCGTGCTCAGCCACAGTGCAGCCCAGCCACACGGTTCTTCCGTCACCTCCACGAACACTGGAGATTTCTCTGGCCTCGCGCTCTGCCGTATCAACATCTCAATCGCCACACTTTTCGCACATTTGTAGCTTTCCATTCCCTTCTTTCCTGCGACCCTGTTGCTTCACTCTCTCTGGTGAGCTCTGCTCTGCTAGTCACTGCAGCTCCTCCTTGAAGCTTGCTCTCGAAAGAGAGCTTGTCTTTCGCTCTGAGCTTGGATATCGTTTCCAGGGCGCCTGACGACGGCGAGCGACAGAAATGTCCACCCCCAGCGATCTCCAGGCTCTGTTCGCCAACATCAAGCCGCGTCCATCTCCGTCAAACGCGGCTCAGGATGCTCACCAGCCGCAGAATCACCAGGGCTTGCGCCCGCAGCCCTACGATGGACAGAGCTTGCCGCATCCTCACTTCCAGCAACACGGTTACCGCCATCCCTCTGTCTCATCTCCAATCTACAGTCCTGCTCCCAACAACTCCACTTTCCACAGCAGCTCTGACATCGTCAGCCCGAATCCTGCGACTTCGCAGAGTGAGCAGCAGCAGCAGCAGCAGCAGCAGCAGCAGAACGCTGATCGCACGGCCAACCTGCTGAACCTGCTCCGGTTCAGCCAGGGAACTCCCTCGGTCGGGCAGCAGCAAGCTTCCACCATGGGATCCGGCCCGTCCAAGGCGCGTCAAGCCCAGGAAACTGGGCATGACGAGGCGCACAAGAGACACAGCAGAGGCATTTCTGCTTCTGATCTGGTTGCTTCGTTCATGGGAAAGCCAGCTGCGGCTCCTTCCCCTTCTACGCCCGGCGTCGGGGCGGGACCAGTTACTCAGCAGCCTGAGCCAAGCACCGCGCGTGATGGACCATCGCCCGCGGCTCCTGCGCCAGAAAACACGCAGGAGATGCTGCTTCGGCTGCTCAACCGCCCCAAGCCCGCTCAGACCCAAGCGGAAGAGCCAGTGAAGCCGACAGCGCAGCCGCCACCGAGCGCCGCTTCACCTCCCAAGTCTCCCGCCATTCAAACTCCGGCCACGGATGAGAACGCGGCACCAGGCAAGCCTGCGGAGACATCGGCTCCGGAGAGCAAGGATCCCCGCATGCACGTACTTGGCTCGGGTGAGAGTCCTGGACCGCTTCCGTTCGACGTCCCGAAGCCGTCAGTCCCGTCGAAAGACACTATCTTTACCTACGTCAATCCTTTTGAGCAACTCGCCGCTGCGTCTCCTCGGAACAGGACGCCGCAGCCCAAGTCGCGCTCCCGTAGTGGGAGCCCTGCCGTAGAGGCTATGAAACCCAAGAAGGACACCGCTCGCGTTAATGCCAAGGCCGAACCGGTACCGTCACCCAAAGCGCCTACGCCGGAGCAGCCTGCCGTTAGCTTTGACGGGAATGTAACAATCACTGCGCCTGCTCCTTCCGCGGAAGAAAAGAAGGAGGCAGTGTCTGAGGCCGTTGGTGAAATCGCAGAGCAGGTGAACCGGGAGGTTGAGGACGCTCTTGCCAGGGCCGGTGCAGAGGAACCGGTCCAGGTGAAGAAAACCGTCGAAGGTGAACCCAGACCCGTGTCTCCTCCCCTCGCCGGCAAGGCCCAGGAGACTGCCGCCGATGTGAAAGAGCGCAAGGACAAGGATAAGGGCAAAGAGGTTCTGGAAGAGAAGGTCCCAGAACCCGCTGCCGAGACTACGAAAGAGGATGTTGCCGACAGCTGGGAGAGTGCGGAGGATAGCGCGGCAAAAGAGGGAGAACGGGTTGTTCCTGTTCATAATTTCCCTCTTAAGCCCTTTATTTCGATCACCTTGAAACCGCATTCCGGAAAGCTGCCGTCCCTCCGTGACGACGGCATTATGGATGTCGCTCGCCTCAAGAAAGATTTCGACCAGCTGGACCGCTCCCTGACGTCAGCTACGTCCGAGTATATCGTCTACGCGTTGGCCAAAAACGGTGGCATACGGATCATCCGTCAAGATGATGGTAGCGACAAGCAGGTCTTCCGCTCTACTCGCGACCGCATCTTTAACGTGACCCTATGCACCACGGCCGCAACTGCCGCCGCTTCGAAGGAGCAGGCGGTTCTCGGCATTGGCGTCAGCGGCACCGTCTACTGGGCTACGATTTCAAGACCGGACAAGGACTTGTTCGAATTGGACGCTCTGGAAAGCGAGAGCCTTATCTTCCCCCCGTACCCGGCCTCGGACGAGAATACCTCTGGTGGCCAGCTGAAAACGCGTGCCAAACGGAGTTCTCGTCACCCCGAATTCTTCGGCATCGGCCGTGGCAAGAATATCTACGTGATCTGTCCTCGGGCAGCAATGAATCCAAACTACGGGGTGTCAGGATCTCAGCGCACCGTTGACACGGAGAAGTTCTTCAAGGAGCGAGCTCTCAAGATCTCCACCGGTAAGGCTGGAAAAGACTTTGTGTTCAGCGAGGACGACACGGTTATTGCGTCTCTCGACAAGACTGGCAGGCTGCGGTTTTGGGATATCCGCGACTTGACCGACAACCCAAATACCGCCACTACTCCTCAGGAGGTCCGTGTCCCTCTCAACACCTTTGTCACCGGCTCGCCCTCGGAAAAGTCGTGGCCCACTTCAGTCTTGTTCATCGATAAATTGCGGCCCTATGTGAAGTCGATGGCTCTTCGCTATGTTCTTGTTGGACTGAAGCAGAACCACACGTTGCAGCTGTGGGATATTGGGCTGGGCAAGGCCGTGCAGGAGTTGAACTTCCCGCACGAGAATGAATCGGATGCCATTTGCAGCGTGGCGTATCATCCGGGATCAGGGATCATCGTTGTCGGACATCCTACAAGGAACTCGATCTATTTCGTTCACCTGTCCGCTCCGAGGTACAACCTGCAGCCGATGTCGCAGGCCTCCTTCATCAAGCGCTCGAACGAAAAGGATGGCCACCTGCCGAAACCCGAATCGACCGCGTGCATGAGTGGCATACGGGAGATCTCCTTTGCATCCAAGGGCCAGCTGAGAAGCTTGGACCTTCTTCCCATCACCAAGACTCCTGGCAGCCCTCGTGGCCAAGAGGAAGACAACGGCCTCTTTGAACTCTACGTGATGCATTCGCGAGGCGTAACATGCCTCAACATCAAGAAGGAGGATCTGGGCTGGACTGCCGATAACAAGATCATCCGCCCTGTCAACGCCTTAGAGGAGGGTTACATCGAGATCTCTGACCTTCAGACTTTCCCCAGCTACGTTGCAGATGAGCCATCCGTTAACGGTGACGCGGCCCCAACTCCCCCGAAAGCCGTCACCAAGGAGGCTACCAAGAAGGTCCCAGAGCTTGGGGCTGAGTCGAGCGCTGCAGTTGCTTCTACACGCAACCAGTCGCCCACGAAGCTTGCCGCAAAGAAGAAAGCAGGTGAAGAACAGGCAGAGGTGGCGGCGAACGGTGTCGAAAAGGCCGAGAAGAAGAAAAAGAAGAAGGGCGCTACCGGTGACGCGGCGGCTAGAGTGAAGGAGACCAACGCGAAACCGACACCACCTCAGACCGCAAGTGAGTCCACCCTCGAACGTCGCGCCATTTCTCCGCACAAAGCCGCCAAAGACGGCGACCTTTCACAGAGTGACCAGTTGAACGGTACTGAAACGCCAGTTCCTTCTGCAGCGATCAACGCCACACAGCCTGCCGCGGTCCCGGTCCCTCCGGCCTCTAGTGAGCCGGTCACCCTTGGTGCGGAGATCAAGAAGATGGAGAAGAATGTCTCCACGGAGTTCACCAAGACCCTCAGCCGCGAGCTTGAGGCACTCCAGCGCCGCTTCGATGAAGACCGTCGCGCTTGGGACGCTGCAGCCGCGGCTAAGCAGGATCAAGTGTTACGCCTAGTGTCGAGCACCCTCTCTGACAACGTTGAGAAGAACCTTGCGCGTATCATCTCGAACAGCATCCAGACTGAGGTTATTCCTGCCATCACCAACGTCACCTCAACGGCCTTGAATAAGCAGCTCAACGATGCCATTTCGCAGCAGCTTGGCCATGCGATCCCTCGAGAGGTGCGCCAGGCTCTGCCCGAGGCTGTTGCTCGCGCAGTGCAGCAGCCGGACGTCATGAAAATGATATCCGACATGGTTGCTCAGAAGCTTGCTTCGCACATCGAGAACGAATTCACCAGGTCGCTGCACACTACGATCACTCCTACCTTCAAGAACTTTGCGCTGCGTGCCGTAGAGAAGATAGGCTCCGACATGGAGCGCCAGATGCAGGTGCAGATGAAGCAGTACGAGATTCAGCGTCACAATGACGCCGTCAAGATTGATCAGCTCACCACGCTGGTCCGTAGCCTGTCTGACACCGTTGCGTCGATGGCAGCAGCCCAAACTGGCTTCCAGAACGAAGTTCTCCGGCTCAACCGCCGTCTAGCTTCCCGCAATGGCGAGGAGGAGAGCAGGCGTAACTCTCAGCAGCACCAGATGACCGCCTACTCCGCTACTTCTAGTGAGGCAACTCCGGCGAGAACTCCAGAGGACATTGAGCTGGCCGAAATCGCGCAGCTTATGAACGAGGGCAGATACGAGGAGGGATCGGTCAGGGTAAGTTCTGCACATTCTACGACGACCTAGTACTTCCCACGGCTGACATTGTTATAGTGGTTGCAATCTTCCCAGCAGGCTGACCTGTTCGATAATCTTTTCGTTCGTCTGAACCCTGCGTATTTGACCGGACTCTCTCCAATTGTAGCCCTCTCGGTTGGCGTTGCTGTTACCTCGTCCCTTGAAACCAATGTGGCGGAACGCCTTAGCTGGCTCGATGTCGCCCTCCAGACTGTCAACCTGATGGTTAGTCAGATGTCAGATGTGTCGGTGTCTGCGTGGATCAGTTACTAACATCATTCCTTTGGTACAGGATCCCGACATTCGCGAAGTCGCCCCCAAGATCATGGACATCCTCATTCAGCGTCTGGAGAACCTATACATGTCTATTGCCGAAAACACTCCACATGATCCTATCCTGCGCAAGATACCGCCGCTCTCCCGCCGTGCTCGCGAGCTGCGTGGCCACTAACCTGGACCCGGAGAAGATTTGACTCGTTTTGGACGTTATCTAACGATGTGCTGATCTGACCTCTGGCTTGTATTTGATGTGTCACGATACCGGATGACGGAGAGCAGTTGGCGGCCTGGTTTGGTCTTGGGATCTTTACGGTATCATGCTTGGTGAAGTGGATATGACCATTTCCTATTTTCTATTCTTTCCCAGGGACATAGCTCGGTCTGAGCTTCCCGTGACGAGCCTGCTTTATTTGCGCTGCCTGCGATGGATGGATTCATGTGGATGATCTGTTACGATTTCTTCCCGGTCTTGGTCTTGTCTGTCATGAAACGGATCCGAGAGTGACTGGCGTAATGATGGAAGACGATCAGACGATCAGTCATCCGTCGTCTTGCCGGTTGGTCATGGAACTGTTTCTCCTGGGCAGGATTCGACCTGATTTATGACCTTTCATCTGAATCCGCACCGTGGAGTATGTAGAATAGCTTTCCGTCAAAATCGATGACTATGAAAGTCAATGATCCTCATAGTGGTATCTTGGTAAAGGAGTGGCACTCCGTACTTTGGTGTCCAAACCAGCATCTAGCATGTAAGAATATTGATCTAGAAATCGCTCAGACCTTTTAATCACAGTTTTTTAGTGAATTTCTATCATATGCTATCGGTCCCCGTCTATTCTATCCGCCATTGCGTATGTACACCCTTTACAGCAGTACAGCCCACAAAAGTTGACCTGATCTGGTATCAATCAAGCAGCGGACAGCTATCAATCTCCAACTGAACAATGTAGTGTACAAAGTGACGCCGAACTCCCTCGTTCTTTCTTTCCCCTTCTTTTTCCCTGACGAAGATAAATAAATATACATATATGTATGTATCCGTTCCATTTATTCATTCACGCATGAAACGCAACCTCCACTTTCAAATCTTCTTCGAGCTTCTTGTTGTACTCATCATCATCTTCGACGGAATGGGGATCTTCAACAAACTCGAACCCCAGCGCCCGCCAGTTCAGCTCCTTGCGCCAGTGCAGGCCGTAGTAGTTCCTCTCGTTCTCGCCCCTCGTCTCAGGTTTCCTTTCACCTGATTCCTTGGGTGTGGTTTCTCCTGTCCCAGGTTCTTCTTCTTCTCCTTCTTCTTCCTCAGAATCGTCATGGTTAGGATCCCGCACCGGAGAAACGACCGGCTCGGAGGCCAGTCCGCCCGTGACCATGCGTCCCCGGCGCGGGAAGACGACGGCCCGGAAGCGCGAAAGGAGCATGCCCATGCAGCAGGAGAGGCAGGGCTCGTGGGTGATGTAGACGTCGAGGCCGGTGCAGAGGTAGCCGCCCTGGGAGCGGGTGAGGATGCGGGAGGTTGACGTTGTTGGTTTGGGATCTGGTGATGATGTGGAGGAGGGTGGATTGTCTGATGGGCATGGTCCCTCTTCTTCCTTTTCCTCTTGCTGCTGCTGTTTCTTCTGGGTAGATCGTGCCGCTGTTAGCGGAGAGTAGAGAAAGTGTCGCTCCAGCGGCGTCAAGTCCGGTGCCAACAACGACGACAATAGACCAGCAGGGGTATCTTCAAAATCATCCGCGCGGCGTCGACTCGCGACCATATCCACGGCGCGCATCAGCGCATGGAGTTCCGGCCCGCCTTCCAGGTCAGGATCGTACTTCTTGCAGGCCGGGTTCGGCCCAGGCCCATTGGCAGCGATGCTAGACTCCCACAGAGACGGCTGACCTCCCTCCCGACGAGCGTACCTCGCGTCGCCCGCGACCGCGACGACACCGCTCATCCAGTCCTCGTCGTCGTTGATCTCGATCTCCGGATCGACGACGACGGCGCCGACGCCCCGCCCGCGGCCCGAGGTGATCGCCTCCTGCGCGACCCTGCGCGCAAGTGCCAGGTAGCGCCCCGCGCGGGGCTGGATGGAGTCGCGCGCGCTGCGGAGGATGTGCGGAGGCGGCACGACCATGCCCCGCTGCGCGGCGGGGTTGAATGTCACGGGCCACAGGTCGCGGGACCACTGCTCCGCCTGGCGCAGGTTGATCGGGGGTTGGAGGGGGATGCGGGTGGTTTGGATGTTGAGACGGGGGGTTGATGCTGGTGAGGTCGCGGTCTGAGTCTGAGTCTCGTCATCGTCTTTGTTAGACGAGACCGGCGCAAACGGCGCCAGGACTGTCTCGAGAGCAGACTTTTCAGGAAGCGGAGGCGGTATGAGGACGAAGATGGTCGGCACGACAGCGGCAGACTCCTCCGGAGTTGCAGTCGGCTTCAGATGGTCCGGGAGGGCGTCGTGTTTCGCGAAGCGGCGCAGGTGTTGGAAGGACAGGGAGGGATCTCGTGGGAAGGCGGAGTCGAGGGCTCTTTAACCGGTAAATAGTAATTATTCGTCAGCAATGGATTTATATATCTTTGTTGTAGATTGGTAAACCATAAAAATTGATCCAACGGAGTTATTCTCACGTACTTGATAACCTGCGCCGCAGACTTCATGTTAACTTCCACGACGTATGCATCCGCTATTCATTTCAGAAAAATGAAGTCACAGTCAGCCAGATATAACCATCTCAACTGGAGATAGAATAATTTGCGCAAGTAGCAATAATGATGTTTGGGCCATTCAGCACTAACCAAATTCCTCCTTCACCCTCGTCTCCTGCACCGTCTTGATGGGCACAATCTGCCCATTCAGAGGCCGCACGCCTCTCAAAATCCCCGTCGTGTCCGTGGCCATGGTATCGTCGACGCGCGCAAGCAGTAGCGCTTCGCGCGGGGTACGGTATGAACGGTGGTACGAGATAGATGAAGCGGGGAGATTTCGGTCCGGACTAGAGCAACCATATGGCTCTGTAGGGCTGATTCTTCGTATCACGGCTGGATTTCAAATCAGACCGGGGATCGAGATCAATTGAACGAAAAGGGATAACAGCGCAAGAAGCGCGGATAATAATGTTGCGCCGGGAGTCGGAGAACTGATGTCGAGAGCGTCCGCAGCTCCAGCCCTTGCTCCCGCAGCCCCGCAGCAAGCCCTGGCCCTAAGACCTAAGCCCTAGTCGATAGCCTTTGGGAACAATCCTATATCAGATTGCGCAATAACGGGTACAACTGTCGTCTACCTTACAGCACACGGCTCAAGAAATAATAGAACGAAAGCACTCGCGGAGATCCGCAAACTCATAGTTCAATTAACCCCGTAAATACTGACCAGTAAAATTAAGAACATCTGAAAAAATGTACCGTACAAGACGCAGATAGCCTCCCGAAACGCTTTGGGAATCAAACAAACACCATCCCCTTCCAAACAAACTGCTGCGTGTACCAAATGAGACAAGACAAAAAATATCCACAAAGACCAGACAACTGATGTAGGATAAACAATGTGATAATTCGAGAGCCGGTGATACTCGACCGACTCGGGTAATAGATACTAGGACGGGAAGAGAGCTAGAAAAAAATAAAGGGAGGATCAGATCAGAGATAATTAGATCCGTCCATCCGCCAAGTGGATCATATGTGCACTGTGGAACGATGTGCCTTTCTAACTCCTATAATACCTTTGCCCGGCTTTGGTCCTTCACGGATGGTCAGTGGCTGTCAACTCAAAGCAACTACCCCGTTATATCCGGTCATTGACGGGGTGAGATAGCGGGATCCTCGCTCCCGGCCATCCCCTCCTCCGGCTCAATCTGATATCCTTCGCACCTCTCGACGAGGCTCCGATAATAATCCACAAGCACCTCCGGCTGCGGGACGATTCTCCACTCGACGCGGAACAGGAATTCGAGTTCCAAGAGGGCCAGCTCGGCGACGCTGATGCCGCCAACCCGGGCGTATGTCTTGTTGGTCCAGAAACTGTCGCTGAGGCCCTTGCTGGCGACAGTCGCGCTGGCGATGAGAAATCGGTGGACGGTGAGACTGGAGACGGTAAAGGCGGGGTACAGGGCGCAGAGCCGGTCGATGTAGTAGACCATGCTCAGCAGGATCGGGGGCGAGAGGGTCGCGTGGGTGGTCAGTCGCTGGAGGTAGTCGTGGACCGAGATTCGAGGGGGAGTTCGGGAATGGAATCGCGTGAGTCGCCCCTCGTGCAGGGGGATCTTGTCGTTGAAGCGGATGAGCTCCATGAGCATACTCGAGATCAAAACAACCAGGTCGCGGGGGTTCGCGAGCTCGTAGCGCCGTGGCAGCAGCTTCACCGGCGGCTTGGCCGGTCGAAGGCGCTTGGTCAGCGACCCCTCCGTCTCAACGTCCGGCGGCTGCTGCAGCGCGGCATGGTTCGAGCCGACATTATTCGCGACGCCTGGCGTATTCCGCTTGGCGCCAGCACCCGGTGCAGGCATCGGGGGGGCCAATGGAGCAGCGACTGGCGCGGCTCCCGGTCTGGCAGTCGAGTTGTTCGAGTCGTTGGTGTCCGCGTCTTCTGCGGTGCGGTTTCCGCCCCCGTGGGTGTTCAGCCCGGCGGACATGTGGCCGCGAGGATGATCCCCCGAGGGCCCCGGGCGGGAGGAGGAGGAGTGCGAGCCTGCGTCGACGGTGTGTCTCTTGAGCGCCGATCGGATTTCCTCTATCCCCTGGGCCAGCCGCGAGCGGGAGGGGGCCGGGGCAGCAGCAGCTCGGGGCGGGACAGCACCAGCGGCAGCGCTGGAGGACTGGGGCGGATGAAGAGAGGCGTGGGAGAAATTGGACAGGGCAGGCTCATGATGGGAGCGCGCAGGGCGCGAGGAGGGCGAGCAGTGGGATGCCGATTGCAGGGCGGCGGAGGAGGGAGAGGAGGCTATCATCTTTCCGTCCGCAGGCTGGCGGTGACCCGCAACAGGCGAACCACGTGGGCGCGCGACTGAACCTCAGTGAAGCTTGCTGGGCGGGTGTCTGTCTCCGGTGCAGAGGATGTGCGCAGGCGCATCTTGCTCGGCCAGGACCCCGGTGAAGGAGAGGCAGCGTCGCGCAGGGAGAAACGCGGAGGGGAGAGGGAGAGATGGAGAGGACGCGCGACGTCACAGGAGGTGCAGGAGGAGGTTTTTGTTGCGCCCAACGCTGCCTTACCATACCGGACACACGCTCCGTGCGTGCAGCCGGCAGGTGGTCATGTGACGGTGACGGCGGCGATACGGTACGGATGGTATGGCCGGGCGTCTCAGCGCGGAGATCGACTTCGCTCCCGCCAGCGCTGCGATCCCCAGACGGCGGGTTCTGCTCGCCACGTCACGGCCTGAGAGACTGTTGATATCAGTATCGCTGAAGACAGATCTTGACGACCTCTTTCCACCAGGACTCTGCTTCCTCTGTTTTTCTCGCACACTGCTGCCCCGTTGCCTGTGCGCCTGTTCAGAGTCCAACACGGGCAGCTCTTCTAGCCCCGGTTCCACTCCGCATTTCTCCTGTCCAGCTGGATCACAGAGGCAGATCGATAGCTCTCTAGGCTCCCTGAGGCTGCGAACCTGCAGACTGCGCTGTATCCCCTGCTCAACGCATAGGTGCTGCTCCCACAGAGCTCTCTGGAGGCGCAGGCCCTCTTCTCACGATGACGCGAGCGGCGACGCCCCCGATCCTCCTCGAGCTGCAGAACCCCGAGTCCCAGGCCTCCCAGACGGCCGCACTGCGGGCGCTGAAGAACGAGCTCATCGGTCATGACCAGCGCAAGGAAGCCTGGATCGGCTGGGGGATCGTGCCCTTGCTGTCCAAGGTCCTGGCGTCGAGACGGGGCAGTGGAAAGAGGGCCGCCGCCGGGCAGCTCAACGGGTCGACAAGGCCGGGTGAAGCGTCGAGCGGCAGATCAGATGAAGAGGATGCGTGTCTACAGGCTGTGATCATCGTAGGAAGCTTGGCTCAAGGTCAGAACCCCCGTGCATGCGCTCAACTCGCGGAGTGAAAGATAGGGGATAATTGATCCACTGACGACGATTCAGGTGGCCCGCCGTTCATCTACCCGATCCTCGCCAGTGATATTCCCTCGTCCCTCCTCTCCATCCTCTCGTCGCCTGACTGTCCGCCGCCGCTCTCACTTCACATCCTCAAGACCCTCAATGCGATAGCAGACAGACTCCCGCTCCTGAGCCAGCAGCTGTGGCCCGGGAGTGCGCAGTTGGCAGATCTTCTGTTCTCCAAGGAGCACATTGATTGTCTCGCCCGTATCATTGGCCAGACGTCTCCCTCCCAGAACACCCAGACATCCATCATCCTCGCTGCCAGCCTCATCGCAAAGCTCTGCACGGAAGAGGCGCACAAGGCCGCACTGGCAGACTCGGGCGTGTTGGACGCTCTGGCGGTGAAGGTGGCTTCGTTCGTTGTGGCCCAGGGTTTTGTGCTACCGGGTGCGGAGGAGCATGTGCATGATCCGGGTGCACTGGGGACGCTGCCTCCACCGGCGCCGCCGAGAGCAAGGCTCGCGCCTATCCTCCGCGCGGTGTCAGTCATCATCGAGCACTCGAAGTCACGGGCAGAACACTTCCTCTCGTCTCCCGGGATCGTAACCGTCTTTCCAAAACAGCTGCCTGAATTCTCGCCCAGCGACATCAAGAGAGCCCCCTGGGGCTCGACATATCTGTCCGGGTTTGCGGTGCCTCGCCAGATCGCTTCGAACCCAATTGACAGTGTCTTGCCGGCTGTGCCTGTGCCGCAATCGAAGATTTCTAGCAACTTTCCACCTCTGAGCACCCAGAGCAGCTACGGCAAGCATGGCCCCATGTTCAACACGACGCTCTCCTTCCTCGACGCGACACCTGGCGACGAGGACGAGAGTGCAATTGTGCCGTGGCTTCTGTATCTCGTGCGGGAGGAGACCGGCATGCTTCGACTGATGGCGGCTCGTCTCGTGACGGTCCTGTTCCGCCTGGAGCTGACCCGGAAGCATCGAATCTCCATGTTCAGTTACCTTCTGATCCCGATACTCACTCGAATGTTTGACAAGGATTACGAGGTGCCGGAGGAACATGGCGTGGATTATGGCGGTCTCATTTCCACGTCGCTCCGTGTGAAGGAGGAGGCACCGTCCGTGCTGGCGACCTTGGTGATGGATGCGCAGGAGCTGCAGAAACACGCGATCGAAAGCGGTGCGATCAAGAAGCTGTCGCAGCTGCTCAAGGAGACGTATAACCCAATACAAGAGAACACAAAATCGATGTGGAATGCCGAGGGCGGACAGGCCGCATCGCGTCCGGATGCCCAACCAGAGCTTCGGCTAGGACCCCCTGGATACTCTCCATTGGTGTGCCATATCATGCGATATCGCGAAGGTATTCTCAAGGCCCTGGCTTCTCTTGCGCCCTTCAAAGATGACTACCGAAAGGCAATCTGCGACAACGGCGTTGTGCCATATATCATCGACTCGCTCAAACCACGTCCCAGTGAACCGTCGGACGCCGCGACCGGAACCAAGAACACGGCAGCGGACGGCAATCCGACGCCGACGATACTTGCCGCTTGCGGTGCTGCCAGGATGCTTACGCGGTCTGTCAGCGTTTTGAGGACGAGCCTGATCGATGCCGGCGTGGCTACCCCTCTTTTCGAGCTCATCAAATATCCCGACATTGAAGTGCAGATCGCAGCCACGACAGTAATATGCAATCTGGCACTCGATTTTAGTCCGATGAAAGAGGTGGGTCATTGCCATATCCTTCGTTCCCCCCCCTCCCTCCCTCCCTCCGCTTGCTGATATCTTATCCAGGCAATCATTTCCGCGGATATCCTTCCAATCCTCTGCGAGCACGCACTCTCGTCCAACACACGGCTGCGGCTGGAATCGCTGTGGGCTCTCAAGCATGTCGCGTATAACTCGGCCAATGACATCAAGATAAAAATAATCGAGTCTCTCGGTCCTGGCTGGATCAAACAGATCATCACCCAGGACCCGACTGACGCGTTGGCCAAGCGAAGCATCGATGCAAATCTGGAAAACGGATCGACGTTGGCGATGGGAACGTCGAACTCGGCGGGAGAACAGGTGGATCTGCTGAATCCCATGGAGGACGTCAGGGGCGGAGACGAGGACCAAAAAATGACCGATGCTATCCCGCAGCAAAGGGTTAGTCTTGAGATGTTCATTCCCGACCCGGCTAGACGTCGCAAGCTTGCTCTGAGCGGTGATCTTGACCAGACAGCACAGGCCCGACAGGACGACGTTGGTGTGCAAGAACAGACGTTTGACCTGCTGCGCAACGTCATATGCGGGCCCGGCGCCCCGGAGATGATCGACTATCTCTTCAAGGAGATTGGCCAGAACGATATCTTCGACGCTATGGCGGACAAGCTGCGGCCCCGGACCATCCAGGTGCCCGGCCGACGGGACTCGAACAGGACGGTGCCCGTGCCGGTAGAGATCGTGATCTCCGTGACGTACCTGGTCATACACTTTGCCGCGGGTCTTTCGCGACACCGACAGCTCCTCGTCCAGCATCGCTACCTGCTGAAGTACCTGGTGGACTTCTTCAAGCATCCAAACAGCAAAGTGCGTGTCAACTGCGTCTGGGTGGTCATCAACCTCACATTTGAGGACGACCAGAGCGACCGCCAAGCCTGTCGCGAGCGTGCCATGAAGCTGAAGTCTCTGGGTTTCCTGGATCAGTTGCAGAGTCTGCAGGACGACCCTGATCTGGACGTCAGGGAGCGGACAAGGACTGCACTGCACCTCATGAATTCTCTGCTAGCTGTATAGAAACATCTTTCCTTTCACCCTTCCCTCTCTAATCTGTTTGATCATGCATGGCTGGATGTGTATGTGTCAATGATGACGAAAATTAGGATCCGGACAAGATGTCCGGATATATATTCATGGGCGGCGTTGGGATCTTCATTCAGCAAGCACGTTGTATTGTCCTGTGTACGCGATTATGTGACCAAGACTCGCAGACCATCTTTTGTTCTCATGCTCGACACTGCGTCGAACTTGCATATATCGGTAGTTAGGCACAAGGGTTACTCAACTTCGGCTCATGTACAGATCCTCATGTCTCCCTTTGACTGTAACTCACAATCTCATGTAGGTGTAAGATTTCTTGTGCTTTCTATGACAGGATGCGCCCTGTTGTACGCTGTACAAATTCTCAGCAGATATCTCTGGCTTCCCCTTATCTTATCTTATCGATAAGCCGCGGCGGGGTCGCGCACGAACTGAACGTCATACCCCGGGCGCCGCGTCGCCATGGACTTTCGTCCAGAACTCGACATCCATCTATTTTCCCACAAACCGCTTCTGCATCCGGCTTTGTAAGCATCCAATTCCTTCCTCTCCGCTTGCAATTGAGCTCTGACAGCTGCAGGGCCGCGATACTCTCGTTTCCACCCAGCTCCACTTAACGACGTCCCGCAACAAAAAAGGGCAGCGCCCACACGGAATACTTCTTCCTACAATACCTTCCACCTCAGGCCCCAGCCCATCGTTTTTATTTATCAAAACTCCCTCCCACAATGGCACCCGTCCCAAGCGCTATCATCCGCGCCCTCTCTCTCCCCGCTGACCCCTCCAAATCCAGCCTCTCCACCTCCGCCCTCGGCTCCGGCTTCACCACCACGGGCAAGATCCGCGCCACCGTCCCCTCCCCCGACGGCCAGGGCGAGGAGGAGCGGCAGTACTTCCTCAAGACCTCCAGCGACGACAAGGCTGCGGAGGAGATGTTCCGCGGCGAATTCGAGTCCCTGAACGCGATCGCGTCCATCGTCCCGGGCTTCTGCCCGCGCGCACTGGCCTGGGGCCCGCTGGACGACGGCGGCGGAGGAAAAGGAGGTCGCAGCCGGACCTGGTTCCTGGCCACCGAGTTCCTCGAGCTGGGCGGCGGCGGGCGCTCCGGCTCGTCCCTCGCGAAGCGGCTGGGGAAACTGCACAGCACGCCCGCGCCGCCCGACCCCGTCAGCGGGAAACGCATGTTCGGCTTCCCCGTGCCCACGTTCTGCGGCGACACGAAGCAGCCGAACCGGTTCCGCGAGTCGTGGGCGGACTTTTACGCCAACGAGCGGCTGATGACGGTCCTGGCGGAGTCGGAGAGGCGGAACGGCAAGGATCCCGCTCTCCGAGAGCTGGTCGAGAAGACGGCGTCCGAGGTCGTCCCCGCGCTCCTGGGGGACGACCATCTCGGGTACGACAGGAACGGACACGGCGAAGGCATCATCCCCGTCGTCGTGCACGGGGATCTGTGGAGCGGAAACGCGGGCCACGGCCGGATCGTGGGCAGCGGACGCAGGGAGGACGAGGCGGAGGAGGCCGGAGACGTCGTCTACGATCCGTCCGCGTGCTACGCGCACAGCGAGTACGAGCTGGGCATCATGAGGATGTTTGGCGGTTTCGGGAGCACCTTTTTCAGCGAGTACCATCGCATCGTGCCCAAGACGGAGCCGGTCGAGGAGTACGAGGACCGGGTGAAGTTGTATGAGCTGTACGTTCCCCTGTTCCCCCATTTTCCGGTGGAAATTCACTAAATTTGTACAAACTGACGACATGTTAGATACCACCACCTCAACCACCACGCCATCTTCGGAGGCGGGTATCGCTCCGGAGCGGTGTCGATCATGCAGAAGCTGCTCAGGAAGTACGGAGGGAGCAAGGCGTGATGAATTTTTAGATAGATAATCCCGACATGAACATTATACTGTATATGATATGTAATACTACCTACTACCCGGACATCGACTTACTTAGCTCTTTCACAAAGGTACATAATAAATAAATCTACTCGGTCCTTTGGACCATCGTTTTCCTTCTCACATCCCAGCCACCACTTCCTATTAATTGATTATTGTCAACCAGAAAAGAAAACCCAGCCCTGACTGCGCTTAACTAGCGGTTATGCCGTGACCTCTTTTTGTAGTCAAGCAGTATTTTGTTTTTGGTCAGGTCGATAGTTATGAGCCCGGCTGGCTCATTGGCCGAGCTGGGCACGCTCCCCC
>JGI26051J44788_1000292_pt1 | contig 29917 bp, 19 predicted proteins | sample HigsolmetaGSP13D_FD_44788 | JGI IMG/M metagenome (IMG submission 44788) | reverse complement strand
TTTTTTTTTTTTTTTTTTTTCCAAAGGCAGTTTGTGCATAACACCGGTTGGAATACCGAAGCCTGCTATGGCCCTTTGGCGACACTATCATGTAATCATGATATCATAGGAGACCATATGGGGTACACCAGAACATGCGGTATGGAAAAGGTTACCGCAGCGTGGTGATCCATCTGTAACCATGGTACGATCAGGGCACATGGCACTAGACGGTGCCTAGCAAGAGATAAGAGTCTCCACCATAGGAGGACCACACCTGTGCACCGTTGTACTCTCCGTACGGCCTCCGAACTGTGGCGCGCCATTAAGGAAATTGCTGTTAGCTGCAGGTTTGAACAGTAATGATAGTAGTACCGTAGTTACGATCAAGCTGGCTAAACTTCGCGGAAGCTGGAGTGGCGATTAGTCAAACCCCGAAAGCTAATCTGCTCATGCTCCCGGCGATCTGATTTGACGATTCTGCGTATCAATGGAGCTCCGAGAGGGGGAACACCCGAGTTCCGAGGACCAGGCAAAAGAAAAAAAGAAAAGTGAAAACGGAGCCGCTTGGCAAAGTCAACTGAGAGTCGCACCACCACACTCGCAGCTACTACCCCCCTGTCAAACTGCTGATCAGTATATATCTCTCCCCGGATTTTCCTTTTCGGGAATATTGGAGGTTACTTCCCCGCGGCAACATTGCTCCTGTTCATGCTCAAGCAGGAGCAATTCTCATAGTCCATGAGCCTTGCCAAAGTACTTCCGCAAGCGTAATTCCGATGGCGCGCAGCGGCAGCAAGCGTGACGCCATTCCCCTCCTTGCGGACAAAAGCCGTGGCGCTGCTCCCTAGTGTCCCGTTCTTTGGGCCTAGCGGCAGGCGAAATCATTTCTTCGTATCAACTAATTTTAGATCCGCCCGATGCTGTTAGTGACAACAGGAGCCTAGCCTCTAGGAGTACGGAGTACTCCGTACATCTGTACAGTCGCGATCGCCGATGCGAGTCGAATCATCACGCAGTAAGCGGGGAGATCGATGTACAAATGCCAGAGTGCGTGCGATTTTCTCAGAAGCGATCTCCCACAAGATTGCAGCAAGTGTAAATGATCCTGGAAGACCGCTTCATATCACCAAAAGAGCTTCTCGCATCACACATTGCAACATTTTTATTGCCTTTTGTTCCAAATGCTATTCCCATTCATGCGGCTCGGAACCTCGGCAACAGGCCGCCAACCCTGTTAACGAAGTGACTTTACTCCATATTTTGTAGAATACCCTCTAATGACACTTGTAGAGTCATGAGATCATTGATGTTTCACTTTGTTGACCGGCGCGATAATATTCGGATGTACGCCCAAACCTTATTTCGTTCTTTGACTGTGGCTTATTAGCCGATTTCAACCTGAGCCTGAAGTCTGAAACGAGGTCAAGGACAAGAAAGACTGCATCCAGACCCCTTGGTAAGAGGTGCTCTACGGTACACAGCCCACTCAGAAAACGCTAAGAGCTGGCCACACTGGTACACCTAAATAAGCTCAAGCGCCTGTGCAACCACACAGAATTGATTAGAAACGCATGTTGACGGGTTGTAATTGCATGGCCGTGCACCTTTTTCATTGTTTGCTGCGATTTCCGAGATTCCGCTTGTTCGCATGGACTCCATCATCCATGGCCATCTATAACCCTGAACAGCGTACTCCGTACTCCCCTGTTCAGTTTAACCCGCCGCAGATAGGTGGATCCGGCAGCTTTGGCAGGCAAAAACAAGTATCAAACATGTGCTCAGGTAGGGATTTGCGCAGGCAGAGCCACTCGGAGTGCCGAAAGTTTTGATCGCCACGTGGACTTCATGCAGGTCAGGATCCTGCGAGCAAAGCCGGCCTGAGTTTCTTGAGCCCCACTGTGGATCATGAACTGCTCGAACATCGGAACATGGTACGCAGTAGATAGGGGATCCCGCATCCTTGACAAGAATAGATTTTAATACGATGACAATCGTGTTGTTAATCTGACAAGTTATGCGATGTGGTTTCCCGGCGAGTTGTGGATAGCGCTTTGTTTGGCGGCAAAGCAATATGGTGTGGCACTGTCCAGGTGGGAGGTGGTAGCTTTGAAATGCAGCCTCGTTGAAGAACCGAAGGCTGGACTACGTTGTGCGGAGTCCATGTGAAATCATTGTCCAGTGAACTCATCGCATATCCCCCTATATTTCTTATCAACGGATTCATTGCAGAAAGTCCTCAGTCTGAACACGGACACAGGTAGTCGCATATGCCTGTACTCACGCTGTGATGCAGGGTTGAGTGGATGATCGCTCAAATGCCCGGTTCGAAGTCAACACCTAGTCGCGAGACGGTCAAGAGCTGATGACATGAGACGGCGGGCGCCTCAATCCACGCGGCTGCGGCCTGCCGGTCAGTATTTCCCCGGACCACGTGTTGCATACGGAGTACTGTTCAGATAGTGGACGCTGCCCACACTCGCGATAAGCATTTAGTTTGGTCTTGCAGGTCCCAAGGTCGATCACCGGGCTATAAAAGACTGAACCCCCTGAAGTTATCAGGAGACTGTGCGGGAATATCATCAAGCCAGACCTGCCAACGCCAACCCGCTAGGGTCACGCCATCATTATGGAGGACGGATGGTGCCTACGCTTCTGCCCCTGTCGGCGATCGCGCATATTATGCTTTATCATCAACGATTACGCGGAAACTTGGCTGGCAATCTTCGTCAATCCTCATCAAGGTCTCCCGGCGTTTGCGTAGATATCCACTCCTCCATCAACGCCTGGCCGGATCCTCCCGAAGCGGCTTTGGTTGTTCTAGCCTTCTCGCCCCTGCGGGTGACGAGCAGGCATAGTACCCAACCCCAGATGTTGAAGCCGTCGTAGGTTGTATTCAAGCCCAGCTTTTTATCATCCTCTGTTCCAGCACCAGGTTCGCCTGGCAATTCTTCCTCTGATCTTTTTCTTTTTGATGCGTGATCCGTCTCATCTCCAGATGCCCGCCGCCGTTTAGGATTACCTTCTGCACCTTCAACTTCGGTGGCTTCGGGAATGTCTCTCAGGTTGATACCGGATTCATTATCACTCTCGACTAAAACGCCCGGGGCTGCTTCACCATCGCCATCATCAGTAATGCGAATCGGTTCCTCATCGATTCCGGTTAGCTTAGAAGAATTGCTTGTTATCTTTTTGGTTTCTCCGAACGTCTTTTGTCGAATGAGGAGGGTATGGCGCGTTCTAGATTCGCGGAGGAATATCGCGACCTCAAATTCATCTGTACAAGTAAATCAAATTGTCAACAACTGAAACAGGGGCATAGTTGAGCAGGTAGAAGATGTGGTGTGATGCGATTCGTACCTTCAACGATAACATCCTTGACGGGATTGCTCTTCTTTTTGGCCATGGCTCTCTCGTTCTCTTCTCGCAGCTTAGGCAAGACCAGCGGCCGTATAGCCGCAAAGATGCGAGGGAGGACGGGATCTCGAGAATTCAAAAGCCATCTCGTGTCTGCAGGATTTTCCAGATATATTCGGCATTCAAGGACAGAGTACTTGCTGATTCTAAGATATCGCCGAATTGGCGCCATGATGAGATATGTGGCGTCACACTTCGTGAAACCACGTCAAAATCCAAGATATATATCACTTCCTATCTGTTTGATGTAAGAACAAGCACGTCTGGCTCATAGGACGTCTCCAGTTGTTCGCAGGCGTGATCCCCGCATCGTAGTAAGAGCATCGATCGCTCTCCGCAGCAGCTGTACCCCAAGGCGGTCAGACACGTGATCGAGTTCGGCAGCCCTGCCCCAAACCCAAGACATGCCGTCAGGCCAATCATGATACGCAGAACATACTGTACGGAGTAGTTCTCTCAGGGTCATATCGCTGCATGTAGGTATCTTCTGAGTCTCTTATCACGTCGATACATCCCAGTTTCGATATATTGATGCATATTCTTAATCCAGCTGTAACAGTTTAATTTATGGAGGCATGCTGACACAGAACCTGACCGTTATAGATTGAGAACGTACATATAGTACTGTACATTGTTGAAATACTTATTAAGATTTGAAACTTGCAAAGACAAATAGGTAGCGTTGCCTTTTGTCCAGCAGGACTCAATCTGGAAATATAACGAAGTTTCAACATCAGAAGAGATATAACATGGGATTGCTCTGTTACGAAAGCCAGATCTAGTGGGACTCGATTCTATCTGCTTTCAGAACATGAAACTGGTCTTGGGTAAATGCAAATAAATATCTGATCGTACTGTCTTTAGTTGATGTAAAGAGGTTTAAGTATGTACCGGTTATAAGCAGCTTATTATGAGGAAACTACGCTTTCGAGACCAATAATATTATCATAGAACCCCTTTTAGAGTATTATTATAGATACCCTACATTGTTCTCCTAATAAGAATAATCATAGCAAGTCAAGAGTTCAAGAATAAAATTAACAGAGACTACGAACGTCAAAGACCCTAGAATCGTAGAGTAAATCCATTGATCTGTGAGAGAAAGAAGATTCATCAACATGTTCAGATCTGCTTACAAGCCACCCGCAGTCGGCCTATAGGTACAGTACGTTTTTAGTGTTCCCAGCTGTACATCCACATAACAGACCCCCTAGCCCGCGACGAAACTATAAAATCATGTAATGACAATCGGTAACCCTTCCCCCCTTGATAGAAAGGATGTCTTGCGGACACGCAGACATGACCAACACCAGATCCATCTCAGCTCGAAGAAGGATCGAATCTCCTGCCTTCGACACCGGCTCCTGAAACGACAGAGATCCATCCTTCTCGACGGGAACATTCATAAACAGGTCCAATGGTGACGGAGGTGTCACGATTCTCAATCCCACTGTTGCCAGCGCGCTGTGGAGATTGTCTGTACAGCTAGCGTGGTAGTCATTGACACCGAGCTGTGGTCATCATTATCAAAAAGTCCTGCATATATGTAAAATCACCCTCAACGCACTAGTAGGTCTATGAGTACACGGAAGAAACCAGGTGCTGTCATACGTGCTGATAGCGATACCTATCGCAAGAGGTGATCAGCATGTCATGGACGCCAGGACTGTATCATCCAGGATCGTGAGCATGGGCTCGCGCCGGTTGCTGACCAGCGTGTCTCCCATCGTGAGCCTAATCTTCTGCAATGAGGCGCGCGTATGCTCCATGGACATGTAATGGGTTGCATCTTGCGCGTCGAATTCCCAAGTATCCACAACTTGCTTCCCGTATGTATTGATAATCTGTATCGATTGGCACTTGTCTATTTGGACTGCAGCTCCCGATCGAGCTTGAAGGATTTGGGCAGTTTTGTCCACGCTGACTGGATTCATCCCTAATTATGGCTAACAGCGTCGAGGAATACAGAAGAAGACAAAAAGCGCAGTTAGGACTAGTTATGTATTCCAGACGCAATCTAGTGAGAGACAAGTAGAGATAAGCGGTGAGAGATAAGCCCGGTGATCAAAATGGATCTTCCATCTATCCGGCATTTCCGTCAAGAGGGGTAACTTCCGCCGTGCGGGGTGACTAGGATTTGAAACTCTTATCTCTTCGTTCGTCGAGTGTGCCTCATCTGGGTACCTACAGATCTCAACGTTGGCGCATTGTTGGCATTTGCACTTGACGGTCCAGTTAACTCAGATGCTTTACCCGATTATTTCGAGGCTGTGCCAGGCTAGTTTATGAATAAATTCGTATTCGTTTTAGGTGACAGTGTACTATGTATTAGTATTTTCTCCATGTCTAATGCAAACAATAGAAAAGCGTCGAGCTGTAGGACCCTCCAGATGATTTCTTCCAAAGTTGGAGCACTCTTGGATCTGAAATCTTCTCTTCAACCATGTTAACTTCTGCCAAGATAACATCATCAGCCTGTAATGCATGTTGCGCACATAATGGCTATAACGGTTTTAGAGTAAATTAGAGCATAGATAAGAACCTAGACAATAATAGGGGATCAACAGATAGATGTTGTTTATTAACATTCTTAGCAATATCATGCCTTCTAGATTGTGGACGTTGACATTTGTGAGCTCCATAACTCCGCCAAGATTAATTATCCAAGTATGTCTCTGGGAATAGCTGGGGCACATGTTCTGTGTCCCCTTTCCCCTTTGATGTGAATTCCATCGTTATCAAACTCCCGGCAGGTGGCACTCGAACAAAGTCAAGAAGCACTGTGCATTGTTTTAGAACTTACATTGCTGTCATCTTTAATTGGACGGGATCTGTCACTAATTCCCATAAAGCAAAGGCTATCATATCAGACAGGGACTTATTTGTCAGCTGTTGTCTGGATCTTATTGTGCAGAAAGATTGTGCTCCATGTTCCTGTCCACTTGTTCTTGTAAATCACGTGTCTTATCGGAACGTCGCCTAAACTTTCCGATATGAATGGACTTCACATCAATTCAATCGTGAATTCATGAGGAAAATAACTGGTCAATGTAGTAGAGAGTTGATCTCGACCTCGCTCCAGAACCTAACTGCAATCTTCCTCTCCCAGCAAGATGGCTTCATCAAGCAAGACTAATGTGGACGGTGACTCTCATTTCGTGCCCGCGCTTATCGTTGTCGATATGCAGGAAGATTTCTGCCCACCGGTGTGTACCTATGATCCAATATTTTCTTCTGGCAAATCCTTCCTAACCACATGGTTTTCTGCTCCTCAAGAATGGGTCGCTTGCCGTTCAAGAGGGTCGTTCTATTGCGCCGTTGATTAATTCTCTTCTTGCCAACCCTGGCTTCGTCATGCGCATTGCAACTCAGGATTGGCATCCACCAGATCACATATCTTTTGCCAGTAATCATCCGGCACCGAACAATCGTCCTTTTGAATCCTTTATCGACATGAAGAACCCGGCTCCTGGCAAAGAGTCGGAAACGAAGCGGCAGCGATTGTGGCCTGTGCACTGTGTTGCCGGAACACATGGTGCCTCCATAATCCCCGAGATTGACACTGATAAGATTGATCTGTATGTCAAGAAAGGTATGGATTCTCGGGTTGAGATGTACTCGGCTTTCGGCGATGCCTTCGGAAACATTGACCCCTCTGTCACCGCCAAGTCGGTAGATGTCGACCTCAAGGCGGCTCTAGCTGAGAAGGGTGTGACCGATGTTTTTGTTGTTGGGCTCGCTGGTGATTATTGTGTGAAGTTTACAGCCATCGATGCTGTCAAGGCCGGCTTCAAAAGCTGGGTTATTGAGGAAGGCACAAAATGCGTGGCGCCCGGCCCAGGCTGGGAAAGGACCAAGGAAGAGCTGAAAGCATATGGGGTCTCTGTCGTCGCTGCTGATAGCCCTGAAGTTGCAAAGGTCAAGTCTCGTGCTTAGAAGTGAGAGTCAGAAAGAGTCTCAAGCGCTCGAAAATTCTAACATGCAGAGCGTCTGTCAACAGGCCCCACAAAATACCAAAGTCTCCAAGCTCCAAAATGACATACATAGCTTAATTCTTTTTTGCAAGTATCCTTTCTCCTGTCTATGGATGTTGTGATATGGTTACTCTGTTTCCAGTTATTAGTTATCATCTTACCCTGATTCCTCAGAGACCATGGGTCGTTATCTGTGTCTGGTCATTTCCATGCACTCTGTTGAATTTCAGATGCAAAGTTTTGGCTCTGTCTTCTTTGAATGACAAAGCTGTGAGTAGTTCAACTTATGTTTTATTGCCGCATAAATGCAATTTCAGATCGTGGATCAATTCCAGGGCCCTTGCTGCGTCTCCCTAGGTTCGTCATGGAGTGCTTTGATCACTGCAATTTCTCGTTGTCGGTCAATCTTCCTTGTCGATTTTTAGCAGCTTCGTTTTTCTCTATCATATTCGGATCTTTTGATTTCCCATTCTTTTCAATTTCAGTTGAGCAAGGGGACCGATAAGGTGTCCTTACAACATAGTTTATACCTCGGGTCTCTTTTGCACCCTGCTTTCTTTCCTGATACCCTTAACGCTCGCGCCGTGAACAGATGAGCCTGTATGACATGTTTGCTCAAATGGTTTCCAGAACCCAGGTTTTCTGATATTCACAACTTTAATTGAGTTCCACAGGCTACTTTTGACAATGTTCTGTATAAAAAGAACACCTGGACAAATACAGGTGATATAAAACAGAGAGCAGAGATGGAAGTCGCTCGTGTGTCGGTCTCAAATACTCTGGAAAGATGCATATGTAATCAGATTCTATGGCAAAGCCAAATTTAGAACCGGACGTCACACACAACAACCACAGAGAGGCAGATTGATCCCATCTTATATAGAGCCCAGAGCCTACAGCCTGAATCGCGTGACGAAACACAATACCATGTCAGATGTTTATGAAGTTGGAGCAGTTCTATTCCAGCGGATCAAGTTTGCAGCTGCGATTCCCTCGCCCGATGTTATAGTTCTATAAAAAAAGGAGAGGAAAACCCGCAATTGCTTCCGCCGAGGATGGAAGATATACCGAGAAGACAAGAACCGAAGTTATATACGTTCCTTTAGGCACCGTCATGGCTTCCAAAATCTGCACCTGTGCCTCACAAAAAAGCACGATGCTATTATTTTATTGATAACCCAATGTGGAAGATATATTCGAGGAGATAAGAACCAAAATCATATACTCTTTTGTGCACAATCCGGACGCGCCATTCTATTATATAGCTATTTTTGTCTGGGTAGCATTCAGTGCGCCCCCTCTGGAAGGTGCAGACTGCCCGAAATCCTGTGTATGACGGTTAGTTGTCTTTACTCGTATAGCTTGCTTTTTATTGATACCTACCGGCGAGGCTTTCTGTTTGCCGGTCTATAGCGTCTTATTTATCAGGCGTGTGGTTGTTTAACAAAGATCCTAGTTCTGATTGTATCCTCATGCGCATTGAATGGCCTCCAAGACCTGCAATTCAGCGGACTGTAGATGCAGGAAACCTCTCCTGTCCCAACATCCACACCCGTTTGTGTCGTTTGTCATATGCAGAAACATCATAATACCCACAGAATTATTTTATTTTATTTTATTTTATTCCAATTGGTTTCCTGGTTTCTTAGTTAATTTCTCTTGTCTTCTCTTAAGGCTAATCTTCCACCCAGCTACTTGATTGCTACCAACCACAACATCAGGGATCCTGCACTCTATTGGCTACTGTCCTTGTCTCTAGTCCATTTTTATCTCCTCTTTCCTGCTCCTTGCCGTCTTGAGGTCTCTGGCCTATTTCCTCCACAAATCTTCCTTAAAGGATTTTGTGGCCGTTTCAGCGCGTATGAGAGGTGCGCATCTGGATCTCTGACACCTATATAACCGCCCTATTATTGTTCTACCTACCTTTCAACCCTTCTGTTTACGTCCGGCCAGTTTTGAATACTTCGCGGTTTTATTTCTCCCACAGTGTCTGCCATATCTGACCGGCTAAATAGGCTGAATATCAAGATTGTTCTTCCAGCTAGCTGACGTCTGGTGTTAGGATTCCTCAGATGGCTTCTATTAAGCCAGAAAGTCAAATGAATGTCTTCAATGTTTGCTTACGATGTTAATATCTAACGTGGGCATTGTCTTTAGACCTCACGCCGGATTCTCTGGCGAAGCTGGCTGTACCTTATATGATTGAGCATCATAATCCGGTTATGTGCGCATCCCAGAAGACTTCCCCATTACCTCTCATCTTCAAGCTACCAGTTGAACTTCTGCAAAAGTAGCCGGGTTTCTGGAACCCATCTGAGTGTTCCAACTTGAAGAGGCATGTAGCGACATCCGAGAGATGCTCTCGGGTCCTCAGGCTAATTATATGTGATATAAGTCTCTTCCTGTGAGCGAACAACAACGCTAGTACAACAGCGAGCATACTGTCTTCATCAGATTCAAACACCAGCCAGGAAACTGGATTTTTTTACCACGCCGGTGATGCTCGGCGGTCCGTACTGTGGCAGTATCGACTATCGCAGAGAAATCCTCGGCAACCTCCATAATTGGAGCCTCTGTCATATTTGTCTCTCAGCTATGGAGGACCGAAAAAGCATCCCCTATAATAGGCTCGGAATGTGTGACAAGCGTGTAGATCAATACACTGTTGGTAGGTAACAATATGTCGATATTCATATTTGATAACATCAGCTAATGGGACTCTAATAGACGAAACAAGAGCGCACCAGGTCGTCGGGCCCAGAGAAAAATCTCTATTGGATGTATGGTATGGCAATCCCTCACAGCTCGATCCCTGCTGGTCTCCTTGTGTACTCTACGGCTGTAGATATTACTTGCCGATGGTAGACCAGATCCTTCGGTGTGCTATCGGCATGGATTATAAGACCGCAGAGAAGAGGCACCTTGCACTAGGCGAGTATGCCAAATATTACCGGGCAGAACACTCCCCAATAGAAGCGTTTCGCCGGGATGTCTGTCGCCAGATCATCCAGATCGCCGAACGAATGTGGAATGGACGGGATCCCTCGCCTACCGAACACATCGATCCTCTCACGCAGCAGCGTACCTTTCAGCCTCGCCCCTTCATTGCAAGATTCGCGGTCTTTCGCACGCGCTTTGCTCCCACGTACATGCTACATAAATTTCTCTTTCCCTACTTCAAGCTCTGTGGCCACCCAACGTGGCTAGAATAGGAAGAACCTGGAACGTGGCTCGCAGATCCTACTGAGGGCATCAAAACCGCACATGAGGCGCAAGAGATCAACAAGGACTGGCTGATTTACCGCGCGGAGAACATGTTGCAGCGGTTAACCTGCTGCGAGAGCGATGAGTACAACCAAGAGGGCTACGGTGGAACCGTCAGCACCTGGATACAGCAGGCAACAGCCTACCATGTCCGTCGCTTGGAGAGAATGATTGACGATATTACCTTGTTTCAGCGAAACGCTTGAGACGGATCTTGGATATTAATCGTGGGCTTGGGGTCCCCTACACTCCGGATGGCAAACTCTGCCAATGCAATGATAAGATCATAGCACAGGCACAAACCACACAGTAACGGTGCCTCGGCTACATTAATTGCGAGTGTGATCATTGGCGTCCAGTTGGCTACGGTCTAGATGCGCTTGCCGAGCATACGCGGAGGTTCACAAGGAGGAGTTCTACACCCAGGACATATTTTGCCCCATAGGCTGAAAGCACTGTTCTCTGGTCTGGATAAATAGGTTGAGAGAAAGTGGACTCATCTGAGAAGCTGAATGTTGAGCATCCTTTCTGTGGAAGATGAGATGTCTTATTCTTTTTGTCCTTATTTTGGGTACAGGACTGATATTGGCTTCCTGAAAGATATCCTTCTGGTGATGCAGCCCTATTTCGTCATGATGGTTTCCATAGACATGCTCTTCTTCCTCATGCTGCTTATGCGATCTTCTCCTGATGATCACTTTGTAGTACGGAACTTTTGGCGTGACTCCAGCTGCATAGCAGCCACTGATTAATCTTCTTTTTTGCTTGTATGTACACATACAGTCAGATAGTGGCCAATGAGTGCAGCGTTGGCATTGGTTACTACCTAATGGTCATAATCTGTTTTGGAATGCGATTTGTTATGCGAGCACATCTCATTTCATGAATAAACATGTATCACAGAATCTTATCCGAGACGAACTTTTCTTCCTGCACCAACAAGTGACAAGTGCTTAAATAAGGGACCCATGCAAGCTTTTATCAGTGATGTAGTGTACCTAATGTTACACTGTTACACTGCCCCTGCAGTCGACCGACATGTCAATGATATAACATGTAATTAGATAGATAAGATCTATCTGCCTGCCTGCCTGCCGTGTCACCGGGGCAGGGCAGATCCGATCCCTTGTGTGATCCATTGAGGTACCTACATTCCTAGATGTACACAGTACTGTGCCGTGTTAACAGTATTGCATCCATACTCTACATCCATACATCAATATCTGTAATCAAATCGTCCTGCCCAAGTGGGTCATGTTTTGTTGAACCCTTGTTATAGCCAGGCCAAGGATTAATAATACTGTGTAATATTAATTGCTGCAGGCTGCATGCAGCATGGATTACTTTAAGCTTAAGTGCGGCGCGTCCAGTCAGGACTCAGCTGTGCGCTGGCTCGCTGCGGAGATTATAGTAGTAAATCAAATCAAAATTAATTAATTGACTAAATACCTCCGAATGTGTTTTTTCTCAACATTATTATTACTGTGTGTGCATATGCAGAACGCAGCAATTCTTGCTTCTATTTATTTCGATTACCCTTTACAGTAGTTAAAGAGGAACTGCGGCTATGATATGATTATTAAAGGAGGTGGCTCATGAGCGGGTCTACCGCCCGTATTTTGGCGGATCTTTTGCGCGCCGCTTGCGTGTTTTCGTTCGAATGCCGTTGCCGTTGCGGCGAACTTGCCACGGCTCACGACCGCCTCCGACCGTTAAGTCCGCCGTCCGCCGTCCGCTGAGGAACGGGAACGTGACGGAGTCGGGCCTCAGGAACGTACTGTACTCTGGGAAGAGTTGGGGCTTGATTTCTTGCTCTTTCCATTTCTCTTTTCCTTTTCTTTCTCTTTGGGCTTACTCGTAATAATTGGATTCACTGGGGCTGTTCTTCACTCCGTCGAGGTTATTATTGATTGCGTACAGTAGCAGGGCGGACCGTCTACATCTGCACTGGTCCGGACTACGCAGCTTCATAAACATAATACTAATAGCAGACCACCTACCTACTCAATCCAGACGACTAGACGAGAGACGAGACGATCGACCATCATGGCCGCATCCACGTCCGCCGCGACGACCACGATTACCACCACCGTCGACGACAAATCGTCCACGTCCGTGACGACCTCGATCACCGGCCAACACGAAGAAAAAGACAAGGGAAAAGAAAAAGAACCCCTCCCCTACTGGCTCGTCAATGTCCCCCGCGACCAATGGCCGTCGGAGTGTCCCGAGTACCTGCGCGACCTGGTGCCCAAGTCGATCCGGTGCCTGTCGACCCCGGACGAGGAGTATAAGAGGATCAGTTGGGACGAGGTGCAGGATATAATAAGTTGAGTGAGACCGGCTCTTTCCTTTCTGTCTTTGTTGAAACTGGTCATTGTGGCTACGGCGTGGACAGAACGCGAAGCTGACACGGGTGGATTCCTACAGGAACGAACCAGATCGACCGTTTCCAGCGCGTGCCGTCCGACCTGCGCCGGTACTACGAGTACACGGCGGAGATCAAGAAGAAGTACGGGTCCGTGATGAACTTCATCGTCCGGGAGAGGCTGCATTGGGGCGAGGGGAGGCCGGAGGATCTGAAGCCCAAGGGGAAGCCGTTCGAGTACGACGGTGAGTGGTTATTCTTGTTTGAACTCTGTCAGAAACTGACGGACTGGTGGCTTCTGCAGAGGACATCAAGATCCTGTACAACGACTGGCCGTATGGAGTGGAGAAGGGCATCATCCACCTGGTGGTCTGGACCAAGTTCGAGCTCGAGGACGACCCTGAGACGGACGACCTGACGCCCCAGGCGAGGAGAGAGATCGACGAGTATGTGCGGAAGACGTTCTGCTCGCGGGTGCCGCCTGAGAAGGTCAGTAGTCTTTGCGCTGTGGTTAGCAATGGAGGAGAAGAGAGAACTGATGGATATCTGCGAATAGGTCGTCTGGTTCAAGAACTGGAAGTCCCTCAAGTCGGTGCACGCGGTCGAGCACTTCCACGTCATGCTTAACAACCCGGACATGGAGTTTGTGAAGGAGATCACCAACGGAGATGTGCCGCTGGCTGAGAGGGCGAAGAATGGGACGGTGTCGTCGAGAGAGGTGTGAGGAAGCCAGCGGAAGCATCGTCATTCATGGCGATTCTTTCTTTTCGCATCAATTGCATGTGGACATGGGCTTTGCAGGAAGAATGCTCCTAGACGGCGTCATGGCGTGATGTTTGCGATGTTCCTCTTGAGTGCTGCACATGTACTGTACATGAATAGATCGATAGAGACATAGAGCATAATATTATCATCTTCCAAGTATCACTGACAGAGTATGCAGACCACATGGGATTACAAACGCGGTACTCGTGGGACGCTGGCAGGTGGCCCGAGATCAACGGCGGTCGCGGAGCTCCCCGCCTGGAAAAAAATTGCATGAAACCCCACCGCCAAGCGCTGCCCCTCCGGTCACGATGCTGCGATCTAAAGTGTGAGGGGTTCTTCTGAGGGCACAGAGGAGAAAGATGAAGGAAGAGACCGGGAAGCAAAAGGAGACAAATAGACACGAGAGACGAGAGGAGAGGCCGGCCGGGCCGCCGCCGCGAGCCCGAGCTCCAGCACAGCCTTCGTCATCGCCGGCGCCCAACGTCACCGCCAGCAAACCCCTGTCTCAACAACCTCAGAGCACTGCCCTCGACTGTACATCCTCAGGCTTCCTGTACACAGTAGTTCCTGACCTGGATCTCCAGGAGGATAGACCATATACCTAAGCCCGTGAGCATCCTCGTGGTCCGTCTCTTAAGCCGTCCAGCGACAACGGCGCCCGCAGCCCGTGAGCCTTCTCGCCCCGTCAACCACCAGGTGAGATCTGTATACGGCTCTATCTGTACAAAGCTACAACTCATCGCCATCCCGGGCGCTCCGCGGCCAATGCGGATGCCCTCGACCTGAGCGTCCTGGTCCCGCGTTGCATGGTGCGCCCGCGAATCGAGGAGAGCAGAGGGCGCTGCCACCAGCCAATATGCCCGTCCCCCACATCCATGGCCACCGCCGCTCGTCATTAAACAGTGAGTTCGCCGGGAAACTTTTCGCCGTCATGCCCATCCCCAGAACCCGCCATCGTCCCCTCTTCCCCGAAGACAGACATTCCCCCGCGACCTGCTGCCACGGCCGCCATGGGTGCTGACAACTGGACCTCCCGTGTCTTCCACAACACAGGCAATCGCTCCTCCGCCGACGAGTCGCGCCCCGACTCCCCGGGCCCCGAGGATGAGACCGTCGTCGAGCCCGAGCAGGGCAATGGTGAGTGCTGCTTCCGTTGACCCTGCTCCTCTCTCAACGTCCTCCCTCGTATGAGTCGTGGGAAAGTTTCGAGCTGCGTGGATGCTGACTTTTTTCTGTGGGATCTCCAGTCCTCTCCCACATCATCTCTCAGCTCCGTCCCGGAGCCGACCTGAGCAGGGTCGTGCTGCCCACCTTCATCCTCGAGCCGAGATCGATGCTGGAACGGATTACAAAGTGCGTGCAGACCTAGACCTACGATCCCAGGTGAAGAAGACATGCTAACACGGTGCGGGGTCGTTGTAGCTTCATGGCGCACCCGGAGACGCTGCTGCCCATGCCCGAAATCGACGATCCGCTCGAACGCTTCGTCTCCGTCGTCCGGTTCTACCTGAGCGGCTGGCACATCAGGCCTCCGTACGTATCCTCCTGAGCATATGCTGGACAAGTCTGCTAAGCTGCTGCAGAGGCGTTAAGAAGCCGCTGAACCCGATCCTGGGAGAGACGTTCACCTGCTACTGGGACTATCCGGACGGGACGCGAGGATACTACATCTCCGAGCAGACATCTCACCATCCGCCCAAGTCGAGCTACTTCTTCATGGCGCCCGAACACCACATCCGCATAGACGGCACGCTGAAGCCACGGAGCAAATTCCTTGGGAACTCCGCTGCCAGTATGATGGAGGGTGTTGCCATTCTGCGGCTCTTGAACAGAGGTGCGGACAAGCAGAGAGGCGAGAGATAGTATGTGTCAGGAGTCCTGTAAGGTCTGGCACGATACTGACAGGAAGCATAACAGTATCTTGACCCAGCCCAATATGTACGCTCGTGGGATCCTCTTCGGGAAGATGAAGTATGAGCTGGGAGACCACAGTTTCGTCCGGTGTCCGGAGAACAACCTGGTCGCCGATATCGAGTTCAAGACAAAAGGATACTTCTCCGGCACGTACAATGCGATCGGCGGAACGATCAAGAACGAGAAGACCGGAGAGACGTACTACGAGCTTTCGGGTCTGTGGAGTGCCGAGATGTACATCAAGGACGTTGCGGTATGGCTACCGGTCCCCTCAGTCGCATCATGTGGAGAGTATCTGACTTATGTTCCCAGACTGGAAAGAAGGAGCTTCTTTTCAACGCAACAAACGCAAAGCACACTCCGCCCTTGGTCAGGCCCCTCGAAGAGCAGAGTGAGCGGGAGTCGCAGAAATTGTGGTACAGCACCGTTCAGGCGCTCCTGGCGAGAAACCACGAGCTCGCGACGGATGAGAAGACCAAGATCGAGGATCGCCAACGGGAGGAGGCGGCCAAGCGAGCGGATGAAGGTATCGAATGGCGCCCGAGGCTGTTCCGCCCCGTGAAAGGCGGTCCCGGTGGCCCCGAGGAAGGCGAGGAAGACCTCGACTGGATAATCAATGCGCAGATGTAAGTTGGCTTGGGGAAGGTTGCTGCCTGCTATCCAGTTCCTAAGCTGATTTGGCTGTCCCCAGTGATCCGCACAACCCCGAGCTTGCCGCTAAGCAGATCCTCTCCATTACACCGATCGTCAAGGGACAAAAGGTGTCGCATCAGTTCGATATTCCCCCGCACTCCCCGAGCCGACAAAAGCGCCAGACGCAGGGCAACGACAACTCGCTCATAGATTTCGGCGAAGAGGAGACCACGCCAGCGCAGAAGCAGGATGCTAACCCAAGCGCACCCTCCCAGGATCTTCTAGACCTGAGTGACGATGATACCCAAAAGGCGTCCAACAACGGCTCTTCCGGTCTGATGCCTCCGCTCCAACCGTCGTCCAGCGAGCAGGCTGGACACCCCGTGCAGAGAAAAGACTCCCGAACCGAAGATGTGGAGGAGTTCGTCGACGCGGCGGGAAAATGAGGGGACCGAAACGGGTCCTGCGGCCGCCCTGAGTGTGCATGAACCGAACAGCCGTTTGCACCGTACATATTATTTCTGCGATCTGTTCGTTTAGGAATCGGTCCCTTCTTCGGACGAAGGAAGCCCTGCCGGCCGCTTTGATATAACAGAGCCATGCACAAATTTGGTCCAGAGGCAGTTCAACCGACGCATGATCTCTCCAGTCTGATGTGTTCAGTATATGGTCTTCGTTGATCAAACTGACCGTCCCTGCCGGGAGCTGGCTGGATACCCTGTGGATTGTGAATTTTTTTTCTCGTTGATAAAGGAGAGCGAAGGGCCGACGACAACATAGGCTCAGGGGACCAAAAAAATAATAAGGTCACAAACAGGGGGAAAAAAAAGGTTTCGACTCTTAATGTTTCAATCAAGCGGACGATGCGAGCGGGAAAAACAAGAGATACGAAATGGTGTGTTTTTTCTTCGATCGACCAAGCAAGAAATAATAATCTCCGAGCCACATGTTTGGCAATGCAATGCGATGCAATGCAATGCGATGACCGATAGACCAGAGTATTACTACATTAGTTTCTAGTTACCTGTTAGTTAGTTAGAACTGGTAATGGTGATGGAAGTTGAGGGACTTTCCAACTCCAACTTGAAACAGGGGCGAGGATGGGGATGGACGGGGGAGGGAGTTCTTTACGTGAATTGAATTCTTTTTATTATTTTCACTTTAAGCCGGGGAGCTGGGGTAGCAGCTGGTGTAGCTAGCTTAGGTAGGTAATTAGGTAGTTTAGGTATGTGCATCTCGGGATTTCTTTCATCTTTTCTTGAGTTGATGTCTACTGAAATGGCATCGTGTTGGCTGTCTCTTTTCTTGTTTCTCTTCTCTCTCTCTCTCTCTCTCTCTCATTGCACTCATTGCATCTTCTTCAGCTGCATGCATGGCGTGGCATGGCATGGCATCAAGGTTTCCGGGTGTTTGGCCTTTTTTTTATTTTATCAAGTTAGGTACTACAGTACGTAGTAAGTATACTTTGATACTAAGCAAAAAAAAGCGGGGGGGGCTTTTTTTTCTTTTTCTTTCAGTTTCTCTCCTAGGGGAGTTGCCTGCTAACGTGGAGTATCCTGTCTGTCTATCTATCTGTATAACGGATATATATATGTATTGACTTCAGTAATAAATGTCGTCGACGTATTATTATTATCACTATCGTCTATCTATATTCTATATACATCTATATACACCTGTACCTAAATCTATACTAGTACTGATCTCTCTCGCTCTCTCTCTCTTGTTGGCTCTTGCTGATACCATACCATATGTACTGTATGTAGTTTGTAAGTTAGATAAGTAGGCAAGCATTCAAATATATATATATATATACATTTTGCCTCAAGGCCGATGCATGAGTACAGTGCTGCATACATGCATACGTTGGGCAGGTAGCGTGCCCAGGTTAGGCACGGTACAGTAAGTACATACCTAGGTAGGTAGGTAGGTAGGTAGGTAGGTAGTAGATGTAAGTATTGATATAAGTATAGATATCGGTGTATCGATGGAGAGATAGAGATAGATATGTCTCTATTTATGTCCGTATGTACATGTACATACAAACGACAATCGTCAAGATGGGGGGTGGGGGGGACATTAATTAACGTCAAGCGTCGTGCTCGCATGAGTTAGTCATACGTATGTATATATATGTACAGAAAGAAGTGAAGTTGAACGGATTAGATCAATCAAGAGGAAACAAAAAAACCAAGCCAAATCAAACCAAGCCGGGACGGAAGAGGATGAACCCCCCTAGAAAGGTTAAGGTAAGGGGAAAAGAACTCGGTGGGTACTGGTTATTGCCAACGCCGAACGGAACCTGTGAATAAATTAAAAAAAAACAACAACCCCAACGGCAGCAGAAAGGCAAATGAAAAAAAAAAGGAACTTGAAGAAACGTAAAGAATCAACTCAGCAATACAGCTCGCCCCGATTCCCGAGTCCTCTCTCCAGATCCCGACGCCGGCTGCTCCTGCTGCCGGCGGCCCCGGGCGGCGGCCGGGTCGCGCCGGCGCCCTCGCGGTCCTCGCGGTCCTCGTCCATCATCTCCGTCTCCTCCTCGATCTCCTTCTCCATCTCCTCGCGCAGCCCGAGGATGTCCGGGGGGATGAAGCTCATCTGCACCGAGGGCGCGCCGCGCATGTAGCGCAGCTGCTCGCGCACGTTCTGCACCAGGCTGGCCAGGTACTGGCGGGAGTTCTTGTTCTCGAGCTTGCGCATCTCCGACAGGGGCGGGAAGAGGCTGTAGTCCGGGCCGAAGTGGTTGCGGAAGGTGACGGTCTCGGGGATGTTGGGGTCGATGTAGTCGGCGGCGTCGATGAGGATCGAGGTCTCGTGGGCCCAGGCGCGCGAGACGTTGCGCGGCGTGTAGCCGCCGCCGCCGACGACGAGCAGGGGCAGGCCGAAGGACTTGACGTACGCGACGCACGCGCCGTGCGCCTGCACGTTCAGGTTGAAGCAGCCCAGCCGGTCGCAGCCGAGGCTGTCGGCGCCGCACTGCAGGACGATGGCGCCGGGCCGGTACGTCTCGACGCAGGGGCCGACGACGTCCTTGAAGAGCTGGATGTAGTCGGCGTCCTCGATGCCGTCGTTGAGCGGGACGTTGATGGCGTGGTGGGCGCCGGGGTTCAGCGGGTGGGAGGGCCCGTTGGAGTCGAGGGCGCCGGTGCCCGGGAAGAAGTTGTCCTTGTCGTACTTGTGGAAGGAGACGGTGAGCACGCGGTCGGTGGACCAGAAGGCCTGCTCGACGCCGTCGCCGTGGTGCACGTCGATGTCGATGTACATGACGCGGGGGTGGTGGCGGAGGAGCTGCAGGATGCCCAGGACGATGTCGTTGACGTAGCAGAAGCCGCTGGCCTCGGCCTTCTTGGCGTGGTGCAGGCCGCCGGACCAGTTGATGGCGATCTCGCTCTGGTTGTTGCACAGCTTCCGGGCGGCGTCGATGGTGCCGCCGGCGTAGAGCGAGCAGTAGTTGTACAGGCCGTCGAAGATGGGGCAGTCGTCGCCGAAGTTGAAGCGCGCGATGTTCTCGCTCTGCTCGGCGTCCTCCATGTCGGAGGGGGTGACCTGGCGCAGGAAGTCGAGGTAGTCGGTGTGGTGGAACTCGGCCATCTCCTCGTAGGTGGCCGCGCGCGTCAGGTACAGGTCCATGGCGTGGTGCATGCCGTACGCCATGACGAGCTGCTTGGTCAGCGTCAGGCGCCAGGGCTTCATGGGGTGCGACGAGCCAAAGTGGTGCGGCTCGACGGCCGGGTTTGCGTGCCACGACACGCGGTAGCCCTTGGGGCGCGGGATGCCATTGTGCCGGCGTTCGTGGGCGGTCTTGCGGTCGACGGAGAAGGTGGAGGAGCGCGGCGGGGGGGCGTATTCCTGGACGATGGCGGAGCGCGCCATGAGACGGGGTCTATGGGCTGCGCATGCCCGCGTTGCGGTGGTGGGAGGATGTGGTGGTGGTGGTGAGGGAGAAGATGGAGGATCGCAGGAGATGGAGAGGGAGCGGAGGCCGGGCGGGTCGGCGGGTCCGATCTGTCTGGGCCGCGAAGTCCCCAGCGATGAACAGGGGCTGTTCTTCCCAGTCGAGATATATCACGAGTGTCGGAGATTGCCAGTCGGCGGTCCGCTTCACTCCTATGGAAGCGGAGCGGACAGAGTGCACGCCCTCGACGAGGTCCCGGGGAGTGTTGCTGGTGGACGATCGGAGACGTCCTGCATGCATCCATCGGCCGACTCGCTCTCCTGTCCTAGGAATAAGCGGTCGTGCTCGAAACCCGCATGGGTCACGCTTCCTCTCGACAACTTCGATACGATCGTAGCTGGAGGGACATGAGTGCCCCGGGCGTCGATGCCAACAGCGCAGGATCGCCATCGGGGCTGCTGTCAGTGGTCGTCGGCGGACGAGGGCGATCGACCGCCAAGCCGGCAACCGTCTCTCCAGCGCAGATCGATCCGAACAGGCGGTCGACCGAGATATCAGACCGCGTCCACCGCACCGGGTTTCTCCTCCGGTAGACATGCGTTTTCTCTGTTGACACGGATCTTCGGACACGTCTCGCTGGCGCTGCTTCGCCTGCAGACGCTGACAACCCCGCAAGACCCGATATCGGAGGCGGTGGGCTGCGGCGTTCCGAGCATCCGGACGATAAATACAGGATACAGCTCTGTGCTCGAGATGATTTAATCGCCATCCCCTCCGGACGGGAAGAGTTGTCCTGCTCTGTGGCGGAATCCACCGATAGATACCCCTCGTCTCTGATTCCTGACCTGCTCACCATGGCAAACGTCTCCGCGGCGACCACCCTCCGCCGCAAGCTCGAGGACCCCGACTCGTTCATCGTCGCTCCCGGCGTGTACGACGGCTTCTCGGCGCGGATCGCGCTGTCCGTGGGATTCGACGCGCTGTACATGGTCGGATAACCGATTCCCTCATCGTCTGCTTTCTCCCGCCGGATCTCCTGCTGACCACGCCAGACCGGCGCCGGCACGACCGCCTCGCTGCACGGCCAGGCCGACCTGGGCATCTGCACGCTCAACGACATGCGCGCGCACGCCGAGATGATCGCCAACCTCGACCCGTCCGTGCCGCTCATCGCCGACGCCGACACGGGCTACGGCGGGCCCATCATGGTCGCCCGCACGACGCAGCAGTACGCCCGCTCGGGCGTCGCCGCGCTGCACATCGAGGACCAGGTGCAGACCAAGCGCTGCGGCCACCTGGGCGGCAAGATCCTCGTCGACGCCGACACCTTCGTCGCGCGCATCCGCGCCGCCGTGCAGGCCCGGCAGCGCGTGGGCAGCGACATCGTCGTCATCGCGCGCACCGACGCCCTCCAGCGGCACGGCTACGACGAGTGCCTCGCCCGGCTGCGCGCCGCGCGCGACGCCGGCGCCGACGTCGGCTTCCTCGAGGGCGTCACCTCCAAGGACATGGCCCGGCAGGCCGTCAAGGACCTGGCGCCGTGGCCGCTGCTCCTCAACATGGTCGAGCACGGCGCCACGCCGAGCATCTCCGCCGCCGAGGCCCGCGAGATGGGCTTCAAGATCATCATCTTCCCGTTCGCGGCGCTGGCGCCCGCGTACACGGCCATCCGGGCCGCGATGGAGAAGCTCAAGCGCGAGGGGCTCGCGGGCGCGGGGGAGGAGCTGACGCCGCAGATGCTGTTCCGCGTCTGCGGGCTCGACGAGAGCGTCCGCATCGACGAGGAGGCGGGCGGCTCGGCCTTTGCGGGCGGAGTCGACCTGCCCAGGTAGCGGCGGGAGGAGCGTGGGGGTCTGATGTGGAGAGATGCGATGAAGACCATATACAGATGCATTGATATATAGACCTGTGATGTCGCTGTGCATATCGATGAATGTACGTACATATCTGCAGCGATGATACCGATAAGATGTGATCGAGATTCCATCGTCCCTTCTATACTGTACAGTACAGTATACTCCATCACCCTGTCCCTATAGGCTATGGGCTATGGCAATACCCAAGGAGTTATAGAGCCCCAAAGGCAGCAGAGCAACTCCAAAAAGCCACGGAACAGTTCCGATTGATTCCGTCTTCGATTCTAGGCCCTATGTATGCCCTTTGAAAAAAAATCCTGCAGAGACATACAGCACACCTCATGCCTCTCCCATGGTCTTCTCAGAACAGAATCCCCTGACTCAAACTCAAACCCAACAAAAAAAAGGCTCTTCCCTCAACCGATGTGATCTGCCTACCTGCATATATATATATATATATGTGTGTGTGTGTGTATGTATTAGATAAGTCGGTTTCAGTCCGTGGAGCTTCTTCCCGAGACCTTTCAAAACAGGACCTCCTATACATATATATAAGAAAAGAAACAGGCGTCCGCTTCGTCAAGGATCGGATTTACGTACTATACAGTAGATCCCGGATCCAGATCCAGATTCAGATTCGCGTAGATACATATACATATCCTCCGTACACGTACGCATGCACTGTATGTACATACTGCATATGAACTGCCGCGTGGGTGTGGATCCCACCCACCACCCATCGGACCGGACGTATGCAGCATCCATTGTTGCATTGCAGATAGATAGATAAAGGAGCGGAAAGAAGGGGTCTTTTTTCAACTTTTTTCTTGATGCGATGTGATGGTCCGAGAGTGAAACAGCGGAATTCAATAATAACAGACGGATAGACGGATTTCAATTGCTCATCAACCAATCAACCAACCAACCAATCAATCAATCGATAGTTCCAGCCCCGGCAGGGTACACACCTCCAGTATAACAGACCTAGTTAGGTAGTAGTCGACTCGAATATTATTTATTTCTTCTTCTTCTTCTTCTTCGACGGTTCGGAACAGCACCAAGACCAGACCAGACCAATGTCTTTGATTCTTTCTTCTGTTTCTTTTGTTGTTGTTGTTTTGCCCAGACAAGACAAAACAGATGCAGGAGTTTTAGCTCGGGAAAAGACAGAAAAGTAAAGACACTAGGTTTTCTTTGTTATGTAAGTGGATTGGGTGGATTTTTTTTAAAAAAAAATGACTTACCGGAGGCTGCTGTGATTCCGACCCTAACATGTTTGTTGGTGGATGTTTAGTATCTACTGGTTAGGCGAGGTTAGGTTAGAGAGATACAGCCCCAAAAAAGGATACTGCAGTACCTTGATTTCATACTGCCGCATCGTTATTCTGAGGCAAGTGATTGTAATGTAGGACACCGTTCAGTGGCTCCTGCCTACGACCCTCAAGGAAAAAAAAAAAGAAAGCGATCAGGATCATATCCCACGGCGTCCCTGGATTTCTTTTCTTTCCTTTTCTTGCTTTTCGTTTGTGCCCTTTTTTTTTTATTTTTCCTGTGGAGATGGTGGATGTATGAGGTACTGTACTGTACATACATCCGCTGTAGCCGTAGTTACCGTAGCTGTAGCCACGGGTCTCTGAATGTTGCACCATACCTAGGTTACTTATATAGGTAGGTACACTTGGTCAGAGACTTCTGAGTATTATTATTGTCCATCTGCATGCATGCAGCATGCTAGCAGTGGACGGCTACAGCGACAGCCACAGACAGCTACACGAACAAACATCTACCACAGGAGGGGAGGTTGGTTGCGAGAAAGGAGTGGAAGAAGATGATGGAGGTATCTTGTATCCTTACCTTTCCATGCGGGGTGCCCTTGAGAACAAATTAGCAAGGAATAATAATAATAATAATAATAATAATAATAATAATAATAATAATAATAAAAACTCACTTCGATGAAGAGAAGTGGGAGAAAAAAGCACCCCCATCGCGAAGGATGAGGGCGGCTAATTGACCAGACTGGGGTTCGATCCCAGGACCTTATCGGTGACATCGGCTTCTAGGGGAAGCCCGATGTTAACGATACGTGATAACCAACTACACCATCCGGCCAATTGTTGGGATGCAGGTGAGGGTTGCAAACTTTTCTGCCCGGTGGGCGCTGGTTGTGGTGGTCAGGTGGTGGTCGTGGTGGCGACTAGACGGCTAGCCGAGGATCCAGCGAGGGACCCGAACCTTGGGACTCGAAAAGTTTCTGCTTTTTCTAGGGTTAGGGCTTTGGCGGGGCTTGGCTGGCACGGCAGGGTGCGGGTTGCTTAGTCAGCAGCAGCATCATCCATGGCATCGTCTTGGCGTTCAAGATGGCACATGCCCAGCCCTTGGCTTCAGGCCAGTATCATACTATATGATACATCCAAGACTTTGCCAAGTTCTTGTGATGTCTGGGTTTCAGATAGCGTCGTTGTTCTCGATCTCGGCGTCTGCTGGATTTGCGCGATTTTGCTCTGGGAAGCCTTTGCGGTCGTTGTCGAGTAGAAGGACCTACCTAGGTACAGAGTAGGTATCTATGGTTCTGTGCGCTGATCACTCTGCCCACGGAGCCGGGTATGCGTGTGCTGCGTACTTAGGCATGTAATATCAATAATAATGTGCCTAGGTTTGATGGATGTTCTCGGCAGGACAAAGTCGCTGGTCCTGTCTCTTGCCAGGTTGTGAGGATGTCGATGTCATACAGGAAGTGCATGGAGTGACGCGTTGATCGGGATCCCGATCCAATCTTTCCGGCTTGAGATGGAGGGATATTGCTCTTGGGAAGAACCTACCCTGCTGGGCTGACTGGCTGTGGGCTTCGAGTCATGAATCAATCGACCTGGATTAATCAATGATCGATTGGTTGGATTACGTAGGGCTGGTACCATGCGTTCGGAAGCAGCTGCAGCGCATACTGTAGAGGACGGATTTCTATCAAGAGGTCTACCCGGAAGTTATTGCCGTAGATATACGTTTCTGTATCTATCTTCTCTATCTCGATCTGTTCCCTGTTCCAGAGTCATTTCTCCTACCTTCCAAATAGCTGACACGGCATATCTGAAGCCCATTTCGATGCCACACTCCTGCGTAGATTCCTGATCAAGTCCTCGGGCAGACTGCGCGATTATCCATCGGGATACTCATTCGCCTTGCGAAAAGCAAACCAAGAGGCTGATCGTGCCGCATCTGCACCGAGGAACCGCGGACGAGGGCCTGCTCGTGACACCGGAGCCGTCTGCTGCAACCCTTCTCCGCGTCAGCAACACCACGGCCATTCGCTCAGGATCCTTCCGCTGTTCTTGGCCGAGAACTCGGTCGCGCGGGGCGGATCAGGCGAGCATCAATGATCCACCGCAGGAGCAGGACCAGATCAGACTGCCATCTTGCCATGGGGATGACAGCTGACAGGCATGCTGGAGGCGAAAGATTCCGATGCGACCCTGTGTGCCACGGACACGTGGGCCGGAGAGTGGGAATTCCAGTCTCCAGACACAGAGTTGGAGAGCCAGACAGGGACGCCGTACATGGATGCCCAGTTGTTCCGTGTTGTTTAATGAGCTGTGCCTCCCCCCGTCGTTCCTATTGGCCGTGCTCGTTTCCGCGGGCGCCCGCACCCAGACGTCCGTCCGTCAGCGCTCAGCAGAGCGCGCCCTCGACGAGGGCCACGAGAGCAGCCAGGAGGCGAGCAAAAGATGAAGTTGAGGGTTGTGTCTCCATGGCCGAGGTTGACGTTGACTCCAGGCCCAAAACTAGCACGCTTATCGATGGGGATTCACGGGCATCGCAGGGCTGATCCATCTCCCCCGCGCCGACTTGGCGCCCACCGGCGGCATCGACGCCGCCAGGCAGAGTCGACATCCAGGGCTCGGGTGCTTCCCGGTCCCTCCCTCGTTCAGGACCTGAGTCCTCAGCGTTTCACTGCGAGTCGACGGCGGGCGCCGTGGCGGTGACTATGCGGACGTGGCGCCGTCCGCAGATGGACATCACCCGTGGCGTGCAAGATACGGGAGATTATGCCATGCAGCGTGTTTCAGCGTTCTGCAGCCGGCCAGGCACCAGAGCGCTCCAGCCGGGGCGCCCCTGGCGCGCCCCTGGTCCCTGGCAGGCCAGACCACGTACGCCGCTCCACCGCTCACTGGCCCATCCGCGGCGTCTTGCGTGCGCTAGAGCGGCGGCGCTCAGGGCCGGCGGGGCGTTCTGGAGCGTCTCGAAGCCGGTGCCATGGGCGACACTGCGGGCTGGCGCCCCGGGGCCCCTGCTCCAGCGCCTTTATATAATTCCTCCCCCGTCCCCCGTCTCCTGCTCCTCGCTGTCCAGCTCTGGCCTCTTTGTCCTCACTCCCTCGACCAGCCCGGGTACGCATTCACTCCTTTTGAGCGCCGACGCTCGCAGTCACTCCTTAGCAACACATTCACACTCCTTCGGCTTCCCTGCTGTCCTGGGCAGAATCCACCTCCGAGAGCGCTTCGGAACGGCACATAGAGCCCTTCCCGTCAGGAATCGAAACACACCGCCGAAATGCAGCTCAAGAACTCCCTTCTCCTCCTCACGGCCTTGAGCGCCGGCACCGCCGTGGGCCGCATGCACGCCCACGAGCGTCGCCACATGCAGATCCACCAGCAGCGCGAGCAGGAGGCCGTCGAGAAGCGTGCGGTCGGCGACTGGGTCACCGCCAAGATCAATGGTAAATACGTCTCCTGGCAGAACACGTACGACGGCGGTGCGGCTGCGACTGCCGCTCCCGCCCCCGCTGAATATGGCAGCCCGAGCGCCACGGTCGTCGTCCCGACGGGCACCGCCTCTGCTTCTGCGACTGCGTCCCGAAGCGCCGACGATGGCCAGTTCACTTGGCAGGGCTTCGGCGGCCGCACCGCGCCCTCTGGCAGCGGCATCAGCTACCGTGGAAACGTCGGTAACCCATGGGGCAGCAACATCATCGAGATCCCCGAATCCGAGAAGGACAACTACAAATACGTCGTGCACTTCGAGCCCCCGGCCGACGGCCAGAAGTGGACCGTGACCTTCTGGAACAAGATCGGCCCCGACGGCAAGATGACGGGCTGGTACGGCAACTCGGCCCTGACCTTCTCCATCGGGCCCGGTGAGAACAAGTACGTCGCTTTCGACGAGGACTCCCAGGGTGCCTGGGGTGCCGCGCCCGGCGACTCGCTGCCCAAGGACCAGTACGGCGGGTACTCGTGCACCTGGGGCGAGTTCGACTTTGGCAGCTCCATCAACGGTGGCTACTCCGGCTGGGACGTCTCGGCCATCCAGGCTCAGGCCGCTCACCAGACCGTCCAGGGCATGCAGATCTGCGAGGAGAACGGCTCGGGCTGCTCTTCCATCTCCGACGGCGCTTCCCAGGTCATCGATGCATACACCTACGACCTCAAGGCCGTCGACGGCATCGGTGGTCAGGCGGGTCCCGGCCCTGTCAGACTCCGCGTGGTCCTTGGCTGGAACGGCGGCAGCAGCGGCAGCAGCACCGGCTCCAGCAGCAGCGGCCAGACCTACAACTAAGCCTCCTCCGTCAACGTCTGTCGACCTTGCTTTTTTTCTGTTCCTTTCTTGTCGGAACTTTGGGTTTTCTTTTTGGAAGTGGACATAGATATCTAACAGCGCGGTGTGAAGGTTTGGGCATCGTTTCCGCGAAGGTTTACCAAGATACCAGACCGTCGTCGCGGCTGCTTTTGTTTGAAGTACATTTTTTGGAGGCTGGAGACGTTCTTTCTTGATGTACATGTACATATTCGAGATATATGCTTGCGTCAACCTGTGAATCGAGTCCGTCTGCACGATCACGAATATGTATCATACACCTTTTATTAACCGCTTTGGAAATTTACAACTTTTAATATTCGTATTTGTTTGAACGGCATGCCGAACAGCTTGACTGCAGTACTCTGTAATCACATCGTAGACAGCATAAATCCAACATCGAGCAACCGCCGTCTTGCGTTCCCAGTCGTGACTAGCCCTGCTCCATCCCTCTCTCATCGCCGAGGCTTCTAGAATTCACTCCAGATAGATACCCCGTACAAAGCACGGGACACTCTGCACTGTCATAGTGGGAACATCCACTATCTCTATCTCTATCTCTATCTCTATCTCTACTTGCGTGACGCGTCCTGGCCCAGCTGCCCTGGTGAGCACTGAGCTGAGAGCTCAGACCATCATCACATGTCGACTTTGGATATCGTTCTTCGACTTAGTCGTCGTCGTGGACTATGCCTTCCACGTAGTAGTCAGATCATCACGACGCCAGTACAGTAGTGGGCGGCGGCGCGGGTCCTTGATCATTATTTATTTTATTTGGTGGCGCACTATCGATTGATCGATTCGACTCCGCTGTGTCTATCAGACACTCTCACGCGATGATCAGTGCTCAGTGCTCCCCCTCAGACTTGGATAGTACGGAGTAGTACAGTAGTCTTCTGTATGGAGTGCCCCGTCCGGTACGTGCATCAATTAGCATTTATTTAGGGTGTAAGCACCGATGGAGTAGTAGGGTTGTCTGGGTAGACCTTAGACAAGGGGGGGGGGAACCTAGGTAGGTATGTACGGGGGACGCGTTACCAGATTAGGTAGGACCCCTTTTCCGCCCGGCGGGCTCCAGTCCATCCACCACCATGAGCATAATAATAGTAATAATAATAACCATTCAAGAATGGTGATAATAATATGAAGAATTGCCACGGAGTAGTACTGAACTACACAGTACTTAACTGTACATGTACTGTACATACGTACAGACGGAGTACTGCGTACATACGGAGGCGTGGGTTGTAACTGTCTGCGGGTTCCCTTAAATTACACTGGTTATATTACAGTAATCCGCCCTGAGGTCGAGGCCTGAAGCTCTGGAGTGCTGACCTTTACATCATACCATTCAATCATTACCTTAACATGGTGCTCCATCTGTTTAAATTATTGCTCAACATGCTCCTGTGATGGCTCATTTCAAGCTTTAACTGAAGCTTCTTTGGCAGTCTTTTTATCTTATGAGGCTCCATGGGCAGACTCAGGTTGCCCAGGTGATCAGGTGAAGCTTATCACGTGATCAAGCTGTATGACAGACACAGCCAAGCCAGGCCAAGCCCTAGTCCCCACCCGCAGATAATTAGAGCCCACGCCTCCATACCTCCATTGCCGTTTGTGGGTGTGTGTAAGTAGTAGTTGGTACCGCGGGCAACTTCAACTCGACTCCATACATACTTAATTGATACTGCGTACTACTGCGTACAGATATACTTGTGTAGATATACTGCGCAAAGTAAACAGGACAGGTACAGTATACGCCAAAGATATAGCCGAGCGATATATACTGTGTACAGTACGTATGTACAGTACTGTACATATGCTGACTGAGCATGGAGTGAGTACACAGTACTGAGGTCCGTACGTACTCTGTGCGTGGATCGATTGGATCGATATCATCGATTGGATTGGATTGGATTGGATTTGATCTTGGGGAGCTAGCGGTGTACGGGCTACCTAAGCGCTGACGTCGTGTCATGTCATGATATGCTAAAGTTGCAAAAGTTGCGAAGTTGCAACTTGCAACTGGGACCTGGGCGCCGGACCTGAACCTGGACCTGGGGCTGAAAGAGGCTGAAACAAGCCCTTGTCGAGCAAGTTGACGGCGTGACACGACGCCCGGGTGTTCCTGCCCCAGGCCCCAGGTCCCAGGGAGTTATCCCCAGAAGAGGGAGAATAGCGGTGATTGGAGTCTAGGACCCTGAGTCCCTGCAGTAGTGGCCGAAGGCTCTAACTCTAAGAGGGTAAGAATCATTTAGTTAGACCTTTTAAGGAGAGG
>JGI26051J44788_1000288_pt1 | contig 30060 bp, 20 predicted proteins | sample HigsolmetaGSP13D_FD_44788 | JGI IMG/M metagenome (IMG submission 44788) | reverse complement strand
CTTCTTAGTATGTTTTTTTTTTTTTTTTCTTGTCGCACAATCCAGGCTCTATGTGCGCATATATGTTGATGTTGATGGAAGAGTTCATCGCATCACAATTCATCTATTTCTTTTCGCAGGTTACGCCGATACGCATACTCATTAACTATTTATTCAAAATTTCTGCTCAATATCTAATCACGGGCAAAAAAAGAGCAGCGCGTGATGTTTCCAGCAGCACAAAAATGTTTCCGTCTTTGAAGCCGGCTGCACGGCCAGCCGGATTAAAGCAGAGCAAGGCCTTCTTTGCTACATACAACGCTTCCTCTTTCCACAACTCCCGGGTCCACAAATCATCCTTCAATGCATATATTATTATTATCATTAAGAATCACGTTGCGAGCCGTTGACGACGAATGGCTGCGACGGTACATGTTGAGGACCTACGTGGAACGGGAAACCGCCGCACCGAGTACCTTGGAGAACCTCCACGCTGATGGACCCCTGGAGCTCCGTGCCCTCCTATCCAATTAGGATTTCCCAATTTCCAAGGATATATCAAGTACGGTCTGAAAGCCATGGTTCGATCTATACCGTTTATCTACCTTGGGGGTGAACTACTGCGATGTTGCGCCGTTGACCCATTGTCTGTATGACTAGAGTATGGACATGGGGCCTTCTGTGTCCCCCCGGTTAGCCGCCCAGGGCCGGATCGTGGGTATTTAAGCGCACAATGTCGTTTCAGGTCTTTGTTCTTTTATATATTTCGTTTTTCCTTCATCCAGTTGACTTTCCCTTCTGTTGGATGGGAAGTTTTCTTTCTCCTGATTCGGGATTACTTCCGCTGACGGTCATCATGGCTATCAAGTCAGATGCACCTCCGAGCAAGGATGTCGTGAAGACATCCAACGGCGTCGAGCAGAAGGAGAATGGCTCGGAGGTCAGACAGATGCCTGTAACGTTGCTCTCGGGTTTCCTGGTACGTCTTTTAGTTCCTCGTGGGATTAATCTTCAGCGACCAAAAGATCGTCCTGCCAGATGGTCAAAACGGATGCTAACGGCTTGACGCTTTAGGGAAGTGGAAAGACAACCCTGTTAGAGCACATCCTCAGATCACCAGACCATGGCCTTAAGATTGCGGTGATTGTCAACGACATGAGCAAGTCTGTCTACCCTGTCAGCTAGGCAATGCCTCATGCAGACTCCGCTAACATAGAACGCAGAATCAACATCGATGCCGCTCTGATAACGAACCACAAGGTCTCTCAGACAAAAGAAAAGCTCATCCAGCTGCAAAACGGTTGCATTTGCTGCACACTCCGCGGAGACCTTCTCTCTGAACTCGCACGATTAGCGAAGTCAAAGGAGGTGGAATACGTTGTCATCGAGAGCAGCGGCATCAGCGAGCCAATGCAGGTGGCTGAGACATTTACCGCGGAGTTCACTGCGGCCATGATGGAGGTCGATGCGGACAGCATGGATACCGATGAGGAGAGTAGGAAAATCCTGGAAGAAATGTAAGTCAATAACACTTGTGATAAGAGGTCATTGTGCCAGTACTAACCTCCATCTACAGAGCAAAGATCGGCGGTCTCCATAAGCTGGCGAGATTGGACACGACGGTGACTGTCGTCGATGCATTCAATCTCTTCCCCAACTTTGATACTACAGAGTTCCTCTCCGACCGCTATGGCTCCGACGAGATCATCCCAGAGGATGAACGGACCATATCAGACCTGATGACCGATCAGATAGAGTTTGCGGACGTCATCATCGTCAACAAGATCGAAACTGTTGACGAGGCCACACGTGTTCGGATCAGAAATTTGATCAAACTGCTTAACCCCGATGCCAAGGTGCTGGAGACGAGCTACTCCAAGGTCGACGTGAGGGAGATCGTGAACACAGGGAAGTTCAGTTTCCTCAAGGCAGCCTCGGGAGCCGGATGGCTGAGGAGCTTGCACGAAATGACCATCCGAGAGACCGGCGTGGGGAAGAGGATGGCGCCAACGCCGGAGACCCTGGAGTAAGTCTGCATCAAGCAATGACTCTATGAGAGTCCTTACTGACCATTTGGCTGCGTGCAGGTACGGCATCAACAACTTCGTCTACTCAGCCCGAAGACCATTCCATCCGCGCCGTCTATTTGCCCTCCTCCATGACAAGTTCATTCTTCTTCAGAACTCGGAAGTGCATGACGAGGAGGAGGAGGATGAAGAAGACGAAGACCAAGACGACGACCGAATGGAGACCGACGAAGACGACGCCGCGAGTGACGCGGAGGTCGACGATATCGAGGACTTTGAACAGCCCGAACCAGCCACCATCTTGGCCAACAAACGAGCCCACCCCGCCTTCGGGCCAGTCCTCCGCTCGAAAGGCTTCTACTGGCTTGCCACCCGTCCGCTCCAGTTCGGAGAATGGAGCCAAGCCGGCGGCATGTTGACCGTTGGCTGCGGTGGCCCGTGGTTCGCGGAGGTCCCTCGCGACTTCTGGCCCGAGGACAAGGACGTCTACGAGTCGATCGAGCGCGACTTTAGCGGGCCCTGGGGCGACCGCAGACAGGAGATCGTGTTCATCGGTGAGGGGATCAACACAGAGCTGATAACGTCCCTGCTGAACGAGTGCTTGCTCAACGACGAGGAGATGGCCAAGTGGGAGGGGGTCATGAGAGATGAGACATTGTCAAGAGAGGAGAAGGCGGACAAACTGGGTCGCATGTGGGAGGACGGCTGGGAGCCATGGCCTGCCTTTGAGATCGAGGGCGAGGACGAGAGTGCAGCATGCGAGCTCCCAGAGAAGACCAACGGTGAGAACCGGCCAAAGCATCGTATCAGCGAGCATCTGGGCCACAGCCACGGACACAATCACAGTCATGGCCATGGTCATCACCACGCCAGCGGGAAGAAAGCTGCAAACCAGAAAGCTGTGAGAGCATAATGTCCCTCATGATACCACGACATTTATAGCTGAAGAATGATATTGAACATGTTAATTATAGCAGGCATAGTTGGCTGTGCTTGTTGGATAAGTTCAAGTGCCTTGGAGTAGCTCAAGCAGATGGACCACGTCAGAGCCCTAAGCCCTAACCCGCGCGCCAAGACCGGCGGACGACGCGCTCCTCCGTGCCAAGCCCGCAAAGCACCGAAGGAGACAGGCGGAGCCCGCTGCCCTAGCCCGTAGCGTTGCTTCACGTTAGCTCTCCACCGGGGCCTGCGGATCTCTGGCTCGTTCTCCTCGGCCGCCGTGGGCTGGAGCGGCTCGTGGCTGTGGATGTGTCTTGCTTCTCGCAAGGTGTCGTTTCCACCGCGGTCTGGGCGCTTCAGGACCTCCATGTCGCGGTCTATCCAGAGGCCGGGGAGCTGTCAGCTGACGACGATATCTGCTGCGGGTGATTAAGAATGCATACGATAATGATTCACTGTCATTATGCCTGTGAGATATAAGTATGGACTGCTTTTATTTCTGACTGACGACCATACGGTCCTCACGGATCGGCTATGACCGTCCTGATAGTTCCACCCGCGGAGAGGGAACACGGAGCCCCGGGAATGCCCGCCGAGGGACCTTGGACGCCGTCTCCGTCTCCACGGCTCCCTTGATCTCCCGAAGCCTCTGCTTGCTATAAATGTCGAGGCCGCCGCCTTAGGTCCCCAGGGCTACGGCCTTGGCAGCGAGCGGAAAATTCGCAGGCTCGCATGAGACATGTCTGGACGATTTCCTCTTCCGTGAAATTAGCAACGCCTTCTTTTGGACATCACTGTCCTACTTGTGGTTGTCATCCCCGTCACATATACTGCATGGAGACACTCCCTAGGTGCAACAGGGATGGTTGCTGCTGGCAGGCGGATGCAAAGGCCAGAGTGGACGAATAGGGAAAAGTCCTGATCTTCCGCTGCCCGTCATCCATCGGTTTGATTTCATTTCCTTGATGTTGCGTGGTCGCTCTGATGAACCCCGGGCGGCTTGACATACCAAAGTCATTGATGGTGTTGAGTGCGGGGCATCGTCAAAGGTAAGACTTGGACTGAATAAACTGGTCCGAAAGTTAGAGTCGACGTGTTGGCCTTTATATATGTAGGGTACACATGGTTGCTAACCCATATTTGTATCCGGCAGCATCATCATGGTGACTTCCCACTCCTCGCAGATCGCCCGATCTCTGTCAAGGCGCGCGGCGGCGTCTCCGTCTCCGCAGGCCTGTGGCAGCAATACGATCAAGTCCCCAGACTATGACACCCCTCTCCACGTCGCTGCTCTTTTCATCATCCTCTTCGTGTCGTCGACAGCCTGCGCGTTCCCGCTCATCGTGATCCGGTTCCCGCGGCTGCGGATTCCCGCCTCATTCCTGTTCCTGGCCCGCCATTTTGGGACGGGCGTTCTTCTCGCGACGGCGTTCGTGCATCTGCTGCCTACGGCGTTTCTATCCCTCACAGATCCATGTCTCTCTGGATTCTGGACGGAGGATTACCCGGCCATGCCGGGCGCCATTGCGCTGGCGGCCGTGTTTCTGGTCACCGTGATCGAGATGGTCTTTAGTCCCGGTCAGCATGTCTGCGCGAAGCCGGTGCCGATGATGTCCGCCGGCATGCTGGCGGGAGATGTCCCTGCGCAAGGCGGTTGTGCTGAGAGAGGGACCGCTGCTCTCTCGAGGAGGCAAGACGGTGGTCGAGGTCCTGCGGAGGCGCGTAATAACGAGAGCCCTAAGATCGAGTACGCTCAAGATCAAGCTCCTCCGCCCGACGATGAAAAGACTACTTCGACGATCCCACTCAGCGTTCTCCGCCGGCTTGGTCCCCTCCGCGGCCGGACGACAAGCGTTGGCCGTTCACTGCAGCGCATGGGCGAGGAAGTCGAGCGGCTTGATCGGATCGAGGAAAAAGAATCCCGTCGCAGATCGGATCATAAGAATGTCTCGACGAAGGGAGAAGATGCCCTGGAAAATGACGACGACGATCATAGCGACAATGGCCATAATCACAACAACCATAATGATAATGATAATGATAAGAATCACCAAGATCGCGATGATGGCAAATATGGTGTTGACCTACAGCCCCTGACACCGGAGCAGAAGCGCAAAAAGTCCCTCATGCAGTGCATGCTCCTGGAGATGGGGATCCTGTTCCACAGCGTGTTCATCGGCATGGCGCTGAGCGTGTCTGTCGGGAGCGACTTCATCGTGCTGTTGATCGCGATTACGTTTCATCGTAAGTGGACCACCTTCCCTGAACAACGTTGCTTTTCGTCGGGATTTCAGATTCCAATCTCCGTCCTTTTGCTCCGTCAATTCTCAAAAGACTCAAAAGCTCACCGATCCTCGAAACTCCAGAAACATTCGAAGGCCTCGCCCTCGGCTCCCGCATCGCATCTCTCAAATGGAGCTCCTCCGCCCTCCAGCCCTGGATGATGGCATTGGCGTATGGCAGCACGTAAGTTTCCAACAATCCAGTCCCACCCTTCCCCCTTCCAAAACCCCCTTACTAATCTATTGTTATCGTAGCACCCCCATCGGCCAAGCCCTCGGCCTCGCCACCCACACCCTCTACGACCCGGACTCCGCGACGGGCCTGCTCCTTGTCGGCACGATGAACGCCATCTCCGCGGGGCTGCTGATCTTCGCGTCGCTCGTCGAGCTTCTGTCCGAGGACTTCCTGTCGGACGCGAGCTGGCGGATCCTGAGGGGACGGAGGCGCGTGGGCGCGTGTGTGCTGGTGCTGCTGGGGGCGGTGGGGATGGGGGTTGTTGGGGCTTGGGCTTGATTTTGATTTTGATTTGATTTTGATCAGGTTGGTAAATCAGGGTTTGATGAGGTTGATGTTCGAGGTCGAGGCTTGATGTGATGTACATGTACATACATAAGAGAGATAGATAAACGGATAGATGAATAATAATGAATGACGAACAATAATGAATGAAAAGATGAACAGATAAATAGAACGATTCCGAGTTTGGTAGTAACTGGCTGGCAGGTTTTTTTGCCTATCCAGCTGAGTTGGCGTTTGAGTCTTTTTCTCTCATATATATATATATATTTAGTAGTGACATACATCCTGGACAGGACAGACAACGGTAATGTATTGTCTGTACATATAACCCGGCAGAGTTAATAATCATGATTTGATATTATCCACTCGTTCTCGAAACAGAACAAAAAACAGAACAACCTAATTCGACCTATGTGTGAGTTTTCCAGGATGATATAGACATGGATATATAGACATGGATATAAAGAATATAAATATATATAAAATAGATAGCAAAAGTGAACAATCTAACCATTTCACTCACGAGGCACTGTACAGTACATACATATTTCGATGTCCGTTCAGGGCTATCTTATGTGGCTGTGAGTGGATTATCCAAGGTTGAAAGTACCAAGGTACTCAATCTAACTATTCAACTCATCGCTCTGGCTCGCAACATCTGGAACATGTTATTACTCTCTACTTACTCTTACAGGACCCTACAAGCCCTAATGAACTAATCAATTCTGGAATAGACATTCCATGGCGGTAATAATAATATATCGTCGAGTCAGGGTGGTTCTACTGCTTACAATCACGAATCACGTGAATATATAATAATTTCCTACGTCAGATCACTGGAAAGAAAAGCAGACCAGTTCGCTAAATAATTATACTACGCTGAACTGCGAAGAATCCCGAACTTCGCGAGTAAGAGGGGAAAAAGGGCTAGATCAGAAGATAGGATACTGGAACGATTTCTGCAATAGCGGACAGGAAGAGAGTAACAGAACATGACGAACTCAGCCCAACAAACAGATAGAACAGGAAACAAAGAGACGCCAGGAAGCAGGAACAGGGAAAGACATGTGGAAAGGATAAACAAAAGGCAGGCCTGCAGCAAACGGTCTAGTTGTGACATGCGAAACGAACCCTTGACTGCGATCTGATCAACCCTTTGTGTGGTGGCGATGGTAAGTAACGTGAGACCCTGACATCAGCGGAAGGCAACGGGGAAGAAGAAACGAAACGCAAAAAAAGAAAAATTTAGGTGTTGATAATGAATCGCTGTATTCGACGTAGCAAATCAACACATGGAGCAGCCCTGCTCGTCTCTTTCGAAGTCCAGTCATCGCAACCAGCATTAAAAGAATACCACCAGCCTTCTGATCATGATCAACCTGTGGCGTGTACCACCATACTCAAAGATCGGCTCCAAGTCACAGCTGGGTCAGAAGACACGAGTCTTTCGCACATACAGAAAAGAAGCGTCGTGGAAAAGAGAAAAAAAACCGAGACCGTTAGCAAGGATACATCGTGGGATGGTAACTCAGCAATTGCAGGCACCGGCTCCCTGGGTACCGGGCGCCTCGGGCCGCAGATCCACGCCCTGACGGGGAGCTGTGCGAAGATGGCGCGGGCCAGCCTGATCGAGAGGCAGCTTCTTCGCAATGGCGGTGAACAGTTCCCGAACGTTCGTGGAGGTCTTTGCGGACGTCTCGAAGAAGAGCAGACCGGCCTCGCGGGCGTACGCCTCTGCGTCGGCGGTCTGGACGGCACGCTTGTCTGGGTTGTCGGTGACAAGGTCGAGCTTATTCCCTGCAAGAGCGATAACAATGTTCTCGTTTGCTTGTCGCTGGAGTTCCTTCACCCACGACTTGGCCTTGTCAAGAGAGGACTGTATCCAGAAATCTCACATGTCAGCCTGCGCCAACAGAGAGCCGTTGCGTTGCGGAGCCCTACCGCTTGAGTGATATCGTAGACGACAACCGCACAGTTGGCATTCCGGTAGTACATCGGGGCCAAGGACTTGTATCTCTCCTGACCCGCCGTGTCCCATATTTCAAACTTGACTGTCGTGCTCTCGTCGAGTGAGATGGTCTGTGTGAGGAAGGCGGCACCGATGGTAGATTCCCGGTAGTCATCAAACTGATCCTATTCGGTGTCAATAGCGATCATCGCCTCGAGATGGCAGCCTCAATATTTCCCAGATCAACGGGCATCCAGACTCACTTTGACGAATCGCAAAACAAGCGAACTCTGGATGGCAACAGTCAGCAGCTGAGATCACAGCGACGAATGAGGGGCAGCAGTTCTAACTTTTCCAACAGCAGATTCTCCTGCAAACCGCAGCTACGTCAGTTCATCAGAGTCGATAATCCAGTGGGGCAAACAAGGATGGCTAACCAAGCAGCACAAGCTTAAACTGGGCGAATCTCGCGCCCGGACGGGCACCTGCCGGCGCTCTCGAGGCCATGGTCGGTATGCTCAGGAGAGCAGATGGAGGGAAAACGGATCAGGGCAAGAAGAAAGAGGATGATGTCGCACGGAACAAGGGCAGCAGCGGTCTTTTGCACGGGCTCAGAGACGGATGAGGTTGGAGATGGAGCACGACGATGGCTGCAGGGGCCGCGGATGACGAAGGACGGCTCAGCCACAGGCGACGGGGCTTGCGGGGCGGTGCAGCGCCGGCGGTCCAGCAGCCGGGGTCGCTGAAACATCCAGCTGGACAGCCTGCCAGACCTCCCCCTCCCCTCCCTCCCTGGACAGTTCTCTCCTCGCTCGCTATGTACTAATTCTTGCGTGTGTGTACATCTATCATACCTCTCCCCGGAGACCCTGAGACAGGCCTCGTCGACGCTGCCCGTCATGGCGCGTCCCGTCCTCCCGTTCCGCGACATCAACCTCCATGCCTCCCCGTCCCATTATGCCTTCACCTCTCCCTCGTCGCCCACTTCTCCCACTCTGGTCGTCGAGCGTCCAACCGGAGACCTGCGGCTCAACGATGGCCCTCTCCTCGGTGCCAAGCGCGTCTCCAGCATCGCGGGGATCCTTGGTATTATTAAGCTGAAGCTTGGTACGTTGGGCCCAAGGGGTTGACGTGGGAGATGGTGGTACTGATGTCCGCAGACAAGTATATCATAGTGATCACCAAGGCCCAGCCCGTGGGGAGGCTGCGCGGCCACATGGTCTACAAGGTTGCAGCCACAGAATTCCTGCCGCTTCGCGAGCGCCCCCTGCACGACCGAGACGAAGACACGTACCTCTCGTTGCTGAAGGATCTCCTGCAGAACGGGCCAATGTACTTCTCGTACTCCCTGGATCTCACCAACAGCTTCCAACGGCAGTCGCAGAGCGATCCCAGCCTTCCGATGTGGCGACGAGCCGACGACCGGTTCTTCTGGAATCGCTTCATCCAATCCGACTTGATCGATTTCCGCTTGGGAGAAAATGGCTCGGGAGTGCGCTACGGCCCACAGCCTGGGGTCGACCCGTATATCTTACCGGTCATGTTTGGAATGCTGCGTATCACGTCGACGAAGGTCAAGTCGACCCCATTCACGTTCGCGCTCATCACTCGACGGTCGAGGCACAGAGGAGGGACCAGATACTTCTCCCGTGGCATAGATGAGCATGGTCATGTGGCCAACTATAATGAGACGGAACAGGTGGTGATCTTGAACGATTCACCTGGCGGTCTGACCGGTCTTGCCGCGGGCGAATCGCTGCAGAGCGGGAAGGCTGATGGCGCTGGCCGGGATCTGCAAGTCCTTTCCTTTGTTCAGACCAGAGGGAGTGTCCCCGTGTACTGGTCCGAGATCAACAACCTGCAGTACACACCCAAACTCCACGTTCGGAGTGTCGAGTCAGCTCTTGAGGCCGCGAGGAAGCATTTCTCCGAGCAGACCAGGATCTACGGAGAAAACTTCCTCGTCAACTTGGTGAACCAGAAGGGCAGAGAGGAGCGGGTCAAGAGAGCGTATGAAGAGCTGGTCCGCCTTCTTGTGTCTTCATCCACCGAAAGTACCGAGGCCGATTCCCTGACTTCCGAAAAGCTGCATACTGTCGACCCAGGACAGCAGAAGCAGGAGATGGATCGTCTGCACTATGTGTACTTTGACTTCCACAATGAGACAAAGGGACTGCAGTGGCACCGAGCACAGTTGCTCCTGGATCGCATGACTGACGGACTCATGCGGGGCCAGTATTTCCGGGGGGTTGAGAACCCAGGAGACCCCAACGGACCGTTGGACATTCGATGCCTTCAGACAAGCGTCGTTCGGACAAACTGCATGGACTGCTTGGACCGAACCAACGTCGTCCAGACCATGTTTGGGCGTTGGACGGTGACGCGTCAGTTGGTCGATGCCGGAATCCTTCGACCAGGGGAATCCGCGAGCGACGATCCCGAGTTTGAGAACATGTTCCGTAACATATGGGCCGACAATGCCGACGTCGTCTCGAAGGCATATTCGGGCACCGGAGCTCTGAAGACCGATTTCACGCGGACAGGCGAGCGTACTAAAGCTGGAATGCTGCAGGACCTCGGTAATTCGATCACAAGATATGTGCGCAACAACTTCATGGATGGCCCTAGGCAAGATGCATTCGACCTATTCCTCGGGGCGTATCTCCCTCCAGACTCGAGGTTTGGCGGCTTGCTGCTCTTTGTTGACCGCAGACCCGTTATCATCCAATCTATCCCCTACATCCTTGCCGCAAGCGTCTTCATGATTCTGGTAGCCACATTTACTCGACGCAGGCCTGATTCTGTAGTCTGGCCGTTGAAACTGTTCGTCCTCTTCTGGATGGTTGTCGGTGGATATTGTTTGCGTTTTATCTATCAGCATGGAATGCTCTACGTAAGTTTCGCGAAATTCTTTATTTGTGCGGTTATGCTTACACACTCGACCTAGGTCAACTGGCCAAAACTCAACACTCCTACCGCTGCCATAGAGGGATACCAGGATGCTTTGATACGCGCGCGTTCTGATAAAGTCATTGGTCAATGGCTGCCGTCAAGAAGACACCAGCGCGGATACAGCAACGCTCGCCTGGGTTATATGGAGGAGGGCAAGAAAAGAATTGAATAATTCCATCCCTTCCCAGCGTGTTTCACCTATTTTACTTTTTTTTTCTTCCTCTTCCTTCCGTTTTAATACTGTTCGGGATTCCCTTTACCATTCGGGCTTTTTACGATTCCCTTGTGTCCTGGTCAGGAGCGATTTCTGTTGTCCGGCTATTTCTTTCGGGATCATTTCATAGACTTGAGCGAGCACAACCCTTTTAATGTTTTCCTTGGCCTCTTTCTTCCCTTTAATTTTCATTGGGTGCCCCATTTCTCTTACTGAACTTTTCCCCCTATTTCCTTGTTGTTTGAAGCCTGAAGCTCAGATTACGTCCGGCCTAGCCGTCCTGGTTTGGAAACACGGGCTGGCATGGATACAGGGTTTGCACAATACCGTGACATTTCGAAGCATTTCATTAGCGGTCCATTCGCGGTTCGGATTTTTTTTTTTTTAGCTTTTCATTCTCCTCGTGTATTCTCTCGTCTTTGCAAATTTTTTATCATTTGCTCATGGAACAAGGAACCTCAGCATCTTTGACTGATTTATCCTCCATCGTATAATTGGACCTTTAACCCGTTAGCTTTGACCTCGTGCATGTCTTGCCGAGACGTGCCTGCAAAGAGTGATTGATATCCACGGCAGACAGGAATCTGTGGATATTATCTATTGGAGCCTGCGGCCGTCAACTATCTGGACACTATTCGTACGCTTGTATCAACCAGCGAAGGTCGGCAGCGAGGAAACTGGATCCGATAAAAACTAAATTTCACAAACGTGATAGCCAGCAGAGCCCCGAGCTTAAGACACGAATATTCTGGTTCGCCTTTCAGAACAACCAGGGCAATTGGGGACTGACAGCCGTAGATGACGCGTGATAACGTCTAAATATTTACGTAGGCATAGATTAGTACATTTACAGAGTGCAGCTAGGTACCTAAGATATCGGTAAAGACAAGTGGTCTCTATGGACTGTATTCTGCACTTCAAAAATCATTTCTCTTATCGAACGGCTAATCCTTATCACTCACGTGAGGATCGCCGATAAGAGCTCTCGAGAGACCATGTGAAAACTCCGGGACTCCAGTGACTCCCCGCAGCTCCGCTCAGCGGCAAACGGCCCCCCCGATCACCAGCGCTCCAACGCCCATGAAAGGGCTTTGGAGGCCCCGTATCCTGCGGACGTCCCTTCGTTGTCGGCTCTTCTCGTCACGTCCGGTCGCAATGGCTCGCACTTACGAGGTTTGTCTGCTTGCCCCGCACAGCGCCCCGCGGTACATAATATATGAGGGAAGAGAGAGTTGCTAACATTGGAGGTTTTTTTTCCCTAGGATGCCATCGCAGCGCTCAATTCGCTGCAGACGAACTTCGCCATTGTGGACGCGATCAGGAAGTCGGGACGGGGGATGAACCAGCAGGCGATCCCGGAGATGATCGAGTGGTGCAAGAAGATCGGATACCAGCCTGCCGAACTGAACCGCTTGAACCCCGTTCATATCGCCGGTACAAAGGGCAAGGGGTCGACATCCGCCTTTATCTCCTCTATCCTCGCTCAGTACCTCCCTTCTTCTTCTTCTACCTCCGAGAAACCCTCCTCCAAGATAACCAAGATCGGCCTCTACACCTCCCCGCATTTGCGCTTCGCCCGTGAGCGCATCAAGATCAATAATGTCCCTCTGTCGGAGGAGCAGTTCACCAAGTACTTCTTCGAGACATGGGACCGGCTGGAAGATGCCGCGCGCGCGGCGGGGATGGACCCCAAGGACCCGCAGGCGAAGCCGGTCTATTTCCGCTTTCTGACTCTGATGGCGTTTCACGCGTACATGAGCGAGGGCGTGGATGCCGCGGTGATCGAATGCGGGATCGGGGGCGAGTACGACAGCACGAATATCATCGTCCAGCCTGTCGTGACGGGGATCACGAGCTTGGGCATCGACCACGTCGCGGTCCTGGGGTCTACGATTGAGGAGATCGCGTGGCATAAGGGCGGGATCATGAAGCCTGGTGCGAAAGGGTTTACGGCTCCACAGCCGGAGAGTGCGCTGCAGGTGCTGCGCAAAAGAGCGGAAGAGAAGGGGACGGAGTTGCAGGTTGCGGATGGCCATCCGGAGCTGAAGAAGGGTGGATTGAAGCTCGGTCTTGCGGGTGACTTTCAGTACACGAACGCAACGCTGGCGGTCGCTGTCGCTGCGGAGTTTTTGAGGAAGAGAGGAGTTGAAGGCATCCCCGAGGACATTCTCAAAGAACCGCTCCCCAAGAAGTTCCGCAAAGGGCTGCAAGAGACCCAGCTCGGCGGGCGCTGCGACACCCGACACGAGAAGAACGTGTCGTGGTACATCGACGGCGGGCACACCCTCGAGAGCATCCGCGTCGCGGGAGAATGGTTTGCCTCGCAGATCATCGCCCACTCCGCCGCCGCCGCCGCCGCCGAGGCGGCAGCGAGCAACAAGCCCCGTGTCCTGATCTTCAACCAGCAGACGCGCGACAGCGTCGCGCTGGCGCGGGCGCTGCACCAGACTCTGTCTGACGCCCTGGGCTCCGAGAAGCCCTTCACGCACGCGGTGTTCTGCACCAACGTCACCTACAAGGAGGCCGGGTACCGGCCGGACCTGGTCAGCATCAACACGAACGCCGAGGATGTCGAGAAGCTCAAGGTGCAGAGGACGCTCGCGGAGACGTGGAGGACGATCGACCCGAGAGTGCAAGTCGAGGTTCTTCCCACGATCGAGGAGGCGGTCGAATTCGTCCGCGGTCTGGCCGAGAAAGAGGAGAAGAGCGGGGCCGTCGACTCGGGGGACGAGTCGGCCGTTATGGCCCTTGTTACCGGAAGCTTGCACCTCGTCGGTGGGTTTCTGGATGTCATTGAAACGAAGCCTGGTAGGCCATAGGGTTTTCTTTCTTTCTCTTCAATGTGATATGAGTCTTGCCGTGAAATAGACAAAACGAAGTCGGGCTTAGCATGATGGGATCTCCTGTATTTTTGAATTTATGCATATACTATACAAGTGTTACGAGATGGCAAGGTTTTGTATATACCTACTTAATTGTATAGCACAATCTCCCTGCAAGAATTCAACATTCTATAGGCGCAGTTGCGTTCATTCGGTGATCTGGCGCTGGTATGCACCGTATCTAGCTAAATCTCCGCATTAAGTGACATAGAGAATTCGTCCACTCTTCTTTGTCAGAAATGCGTCGGAGGTCAGACATCCCTCGGAGCATGCATACCTACCTAATCTATCGTAGTGGAAGAAGATTATGGGCTTCTTGGACCATTGCATGACCGTTCCATTCCGTACTACTGCTACTGATCCTGCAATGGTTCTATTGCCAGTGCCGTTACATGGGGCTGGCTACCTTCATGCAAGCCATGTTCGATTTTTTTTTGCAACCTAGTGGACATGCAGCACAAGCGTCAAATTAGGTATATAAGTGGTGTTCTAATCATCTCATCACCTTATGGAGGTCGATCTGTACTGTATGACCGTGTATGCATACTGATGCTGGACAGTACCCTGATCTGTCACATCCATTCACATATCAAGCAACAGTCGTACGAACAGCTCAAGAAACCCATATCTTCCCGCCCTCTCCACCCCTCAGCTTCTCCGCCACCGCCACGAACGACCCCGACCTGATGTCCGTGAGCAGATCGACCTCCCTGGGTTGCCACCCCAGCTGCTGCACCGCCTTGCGGTTCGACGCCCGGTTCTCGTGCTGCACAATCGCCGCCAGGAACGGGCCCAGTTTCCTTTCCGCCTCGTCGCGGCTGACCGACCGCACGGGCAGCCCGAGCACCGCGCCGATCGCCTCCGCCATCTCGCGCATCGTGACGGTCGTCGCGGCCGTGCCGTTGTAGAGCTCGCCGGCCCGGGCCCCCTGCGCGGCGAGGAGGTACAGCCGCGCGGCGTCGTCGACGTGGACGTCGGAGGTCCGGACGCTGCCGCCGTCGACGTAGATAGATTCCCCGTTCCTGACGGCCATCTGCATCAGCATCACCACGAAGCCGATCCCGCCGCCGCGGCCGTACACGTACGGCGGGAGCCGGATGCAGCTGGCCCGGGTCCCTTTCTCGCTCAGACTCAGCGCGTGCCGCTCGGACCGGATCCGCCTCGAGAAGCGCGCCTGCGCGAGGGGCGACTCCTCCGTCGTCTCGTCGCCTGCCGGGTCCGGCGCGACCAGCGCCGTGCCGGAGGTGGTGATGAGCGGCTTCCCCGTTCCCTGCAAGGGTTCAGCCAGTGCGTCGATGGCGGCGGCATCGATGCGCAGGATCTCGTCGTAGTCCATGCCGAAGTCGTGGATGAAGGCGAGGTGCAGGACGATGTCGGCCGCGGCACTCTCGCGGCGCAGGACGTCCAGCGTCGTCAGGTCGCCGCGGACGGGGGTCGCGCCCAGCGCGCGCAGACGGGCGTCGCCTTCGTCGCTGCGCGAGAGGCCGTGGACGTCGTAGCAGCCCTCGGCGACGGCGAGCTCGGTCACGACGCGGCCGATGTAGCCTGTTGCGCCGGTGATGAAGATGCGCTGTTTGATGGGCTGGGGGTCTGACATTTTGCGTTTGATGCTTTGTTTCTTTGAGATGAGAATCGCTTAGACTAGAAATGGAAGTTGTCGATGGGCAATTCAATGGAGAACGGAACTTTTGGAGGTCATAAGGGCGAATCAAAAACTGGGAGGATAAATGGGTAACGCTGCCTTTTTTTGTTCAACAAAAACACACTGAGGACGAAAATGTCATGAAAAGGTGAAAAGACTGTTAATAGTTCTGTACTGTATGTATGCAGCACAGAGTAAGTCAAGACGAGAACACTTGACAGCTAAACCGGAGATAGCGAGAGCTATCTCCGTCCGCGGTGACATCGCGCTGACTGGCCTTTAGGCCCCCAATTGTCTCGTATTCGGGAAACAAGACATTATTGTTGACTTTCCCTGTGCAAGAAATGAAGCGGACGGTTTGATAATGACGCGGAGATAAGGGAGTCGTTAACTCCGCAGAGGCGGATCTCCGGTTCTCCGACCTCCGTCAACAAGTGTAGGTACCTAGGTAGGTCTATACAACATTGCTGCTTTAAGCAGGTGAGCTAAGTGAGTCAAATGATCAGGCCATTCAGTCAAGGTGATTTGCTCATCTGAGCTTATTTAGACTTATCCCATTTTTATCTATCCTTCTCTCATACTTGTATCAGCTGTATAGCAACATTTAATTCAGAAATTATACAGAGAAGAGATTCAATAATGAAGATGGCACTATATTATCTTATGCTGATTCTAAAAAAATAATAAACACCTGTGTTCTGCAACTCTATTTCTGTCACAGCACAAAGCAGGAGGACTAACAGAGAGGGGTCTGTTACAGCCTAGGAAGGGAGTGCGTGATGGATCTCTTACGGTCCAACTCCATGATCCGATTCCACGATCCAACCCTATGATCGGACCTAACGATCCAGGACTACGATCCCATCCTATGATTTCAGGAACCCCGGAAAGGCAGCATGTATATAATGGCGCTCCCTTCAGATAGATTCCGGCCCTCATGGTCGACTCACATAGCAATTCAACAGTCTACGATTGCTAGGAACCCAGGCCTACTCATCGCTCACCCCCTTGTTTCTTGTCTTCAAGATAAACCCAGCGACCCTTTGGGCTGGTCCATTGGGCCTGTTGTTGCATTTATCTTGAAGACAAGAGACAAGGGTGTCAGATATGGATGAAAGACAAGATGCTATTGCGATCCTAGCTATCATTGCATGAGTTGACCACACGAGTCAGGATCTACCTATGTGAGTCGACCACAAGGGTCCAATTCTATCTGTAAAGAGCGTCATTATATACATGCTTGCCTGTCTGGATCAGTAGGTCGTTTGGATCATTCCGGGTGTTGGATCGGAGGTCCTGTTGGATCGAGATGTTAGATGGATCATTCCGATCAATGTCACGTGACCCCCTTCTGGATGTCATACCCCTTCTTGATGCCAGGTTCATAACAATAAACCCAACAACCCCAAGCCCATTTTAGGCCTGTTGTTACAATTTCTCTATTTTTTTAGTCTTTTATTTCTTCTTTCTTTTCTGATCCTTTTTTTTCTTTTTTTGCTGCTGTAAATTAGTGTGACGGCGCGGCGTGGACTTGCCGACTGAGCCGAGTGGGGTAGGCGGTGAGGTAGGCGGCAGGGTACTGCCGCACCAATCTGCTCATATCTTTGACCCTGACAACACCCGTAATTCTTCTTTTCTTATGCTTTGGATCTTGTATGACTAGCTACCATAGTTAGTAGACTGATTACTATGTCTGAGCACCGTCACAGGAAGGCGGTCGCGCCGTCGAGGGGGACGGGCTCGGGCGGTAAAAGGAGGACAACGCAGCGCAGGAAACCGGCGGCAGGGCCAAGCAACGCAGCAGACAATACAGCGCCGGCCATTCTGTACTCAGCAGTACCTCCAGGAATTAGCCTATGGCAGTCCAACAGACAAGAACTGCCCTAAGTTAATGATCACAGGCCAGGGCACATCGACCAACTGGAGTTCCTCCGCCTCATCCGTGCCCAGCTTGCCCAGGATCATGGCTCCAACGCAGATTATGTGCCACTCGATCTATTTGGATCGCTCGGGTCACTCTTCAAGGTGCGTCTATCATCCTACAGCATACACACTCATTGCCAAGTGAGCTGAGAGACTTGACCTTGCCCGCCTACAACATGAGAACAATTTGTATGATCGACTCCAGGCCATCCAGGGGAAGCACATCCCTGCATGTCTCGACAGGGTAGATTTGGTCCTACTATATTACTATGACAGTGGCATACTTGTATACTTTATGTGTCTTAGCTGGGCTGGATAGTCCTTGTTTAAATGCATCAATGGAGTAGACATTGTTAACGCAGTCACAACTGCTTTTACAGAGTTATATAGGCTGCGCGTCCTCTACTGTGATGCTGAGCCACAGTTCACCGTGAGAGGGTGGCTCAAGCCAAGCACCTTTGTGTAGCCACTGCAAGCCCTCTCATAGAGCTCTGCAGTCTCTGCAGTGGCAACTCAGGAAGGGAGGAAGTTGTAGTAACAGTTGTTGATGCCTCGGATTAATGCCCTGATGGCAATGAAAAAGGACATTCCTAGAAGTTCTGAGTCGAATTGTAAACAGAGCGCGAGAAAATCTCCGTGTCTTCTGTACCAGCGAAAAGGAACCTGACGTAAATGCAGCAATCATGACTCTTTGAGCGGCTCCATCAAGGGTTGCGATTGATTTATCAGCTCCTAAGGACGCTGTCAACCACGCCATTGGCCTATATATCAATTAAACTCCGGAAGCTCTGAATGGGTACAAACGGCTTGGAGACCTCTCCAGACATGGCTGAATCGTTCGAGAACCTGAAAGGCCGGGGTTGATATGGAGTGGCGCCTGCTCCGGCAAGCTGCGCAGCAGTTATTTGGCTGGAAAATGGTCAGCACCTCCCAGAAAGTAGGCCAGTCAAAATTGAATATCTGGTAAAAAAGCAAAGATGACCAAGCTGAAATTTTGCCTCAAGTGCCAGATTCACGGGCGCTGAATGCAAGGAGTCCCATCTGCGTTTATCCCATATGCAGGGAAGGGATGATGTACTTAGCCTTTCAAGCTTTCCAGACTCAAGAGAACCACAGCAAGGGTCAAAGGCACCTACACATAATTTTGAAGCCGGGATGTCTTTGGCTGACGGGGCGTTAGGGTCCAATAGGACCTTAGGTTTAGTGTATCCGGCGCACTAGAATGCGTTGCGTTCCGTACGTTCGGGCTGCATCTGTTCTATTGCCACCTACCTTAGTTATCAGTTGTCTTCCATCATTCCAGGTTGACGATTGCGCCTCCATAGTACACAAAAACACCTTATCACCCAGAATTTGCCAAACAATGAGCGGAACAAACAGAAGGGGGAAGCCACAGCCGGTAATGAGTTGGACGAGATTCCGTCTCCCACTCAATGAACCATTACCAAACCTTGATGACGAGTCGGACGAAGATCCAAGAGGATGGAAGAAATATCTGGGTCCTCTGGATGAGGCCGAGGGCCGCAGGTATACTGCATGTGGGAGAGTGCTAGAGATCCCGAGGAGGCTCTCTTGATCACAGGTCATCCACCAAAGCTCATCGGCCCATCGTGCCCAAGACACAACCTGATCTGAATTCAGCGGACCTCAAGGCCTTCACAGCGTCTCCGGGATATGCCACATATCTCGAGGGCCTTGGTCTTGCGGACAAGTCAACTCCGCCAACAGCACCGTTATATCGAGCGTGTATCCCTGGCACCTTCGTGGTCGCGTCACAATCTATACTCTGAGCTTCACTCATCCAGCCACAGAGAAGCGGGAGATGCTGGAGAGCCTCATCGGCATCTACCCTACATTCGGGTCTGTGCCAGGCAACATGCACAACAGCCCGAACCGAGCCCTTCGAGCCCAGAAAGGGTGGGTCAAGGAACCGCAGGTTGTGAGTGGACAGACTGTGGAGAATGCACTGGTGATACAGCTCTGGAAGAGCCCTGAGGCGGAAAAGGAACTGGAGAATCAGGATCCGTTGTCGTTCGAGAGGTGGAGAAGTGAGCTGGAAAAGATTGATCCCCTTTTTATGAAGGAGGAGCGTTGTGATCTGGTCCCTATCCATCCAAATTGATTAATGCCATCTTTCCGCTCATCATTATAGTTTCTCCCGCGGCTCAAGATATCCCCATCTCAGCGACTTCACGCAGTCCCTCTACTAAAGTCCCAGACACCACGCTCCATATACCACATCGCCCAACGCAAAGTAAGCGTAGCTATCGGCATCTATCCGAGCATTTGCACCACTTGTCCGCCCAAGCTCCAGGCACTTGACATAGCCATCTGCTTACGGTCAGCCTTGAAGACAAACAGATCTGTTCTCACACTCACAGCATTCATCGTCACCGGATATTCATCTCAGGAGGTTGTTGTCAGCTAAAAGGGGGCAAAGCTTCAGTGCATTGATTTATTTTGCGAAATCTACCAAGATGCTAAGAACAAATTCATATTGCCTATCCCAGGCTTTCACACCCACAATCACAGCATGAGTGGCAGAAAGAGAGATACAAGAGCCCTGGCAAACATCAGAGGTTCCATATTATTACCACCTGAAGTAGATATTGCTGCCAGAAATTGGTAACTCATCAACCCTCATGATGTATGATAGCAAATGAAATCACGGATATTCATGTAGTAGCAAGATCAGGGAATTAGCCATCTGTTGTAAGGATTAGAGGGTCCTTCCCCCGACTTGACCATTCTCTTAAATCCATCTGTACAGCACGGTTAGCCATTGGGAGGTACTTATGTAGAAGAGGTACGCACTATGAGAGAGTATACCTCAGGGAGGCTAAAACAGGATCATCACTGTCCCTTTCTCACGTTGGGACACAGACCACTGCCTCTTCATTTTGCCTGTATTTGCAGTGTGAGGTTGGTCAACGACCGGTGTAGACTAGGCATTGGAGTAAGGGATGTACGAGATGGAGGCAGCCTCAAGGAACAATTACCTAAAAGGGTGAGCTGGTCACCTGACTTACCCAGATCTCCTGCTAAAGCAGGTATGTGATATCCGAACGAGGACGCTCAAGGCACACGGTGATTATTATAATCTTATCTGGCCTGTCTGCATTTCCATCACGACTGGTCTCCCTGTCCAATATGGCTTGACTGGCGTCCAGCATTCTGTCAAAAGATTCTAGATCGATCTGCCTCGGTCTTGCGACACCTCGTGCCCGTGATTCTTGGCAGGGAAACGTCCTGGAGAAAGAATCGAGCCGTAACACAGAGAGACACCGACCGAGTGCAGCCGTTTCCATATCTCAAACCCATAATTTAGCAGTATGGATCCTTGAGCGGCATTAATCTCATCTCCCACTCCGTCAACGTGTCGCGTTGCTGGAGGGCCCCCGCCGCCCCCCGCCGCCGAGGGGCACTAAGGCATCGCCGGATCCCAGAGCAGAAGCGTCCCGCGTGCACAACACTCCGCAGCGCTCTCCGGCCACAGTGTCTTCTCGCCCCCCTTCTCTCTCGCTGTGGCCATGTCAGAATCCAAGGAGATCAAGCCCAAGGCCGCCGACGGCCTCGACGAGACCGCCAAGGTCGCCCCGCCCGCCGCGGACACCGCAGCGCAGCAACCCGCCGCCGACAGCACTGCCGACGGCAACAAGACGCTCGCCGACAAGGCCAAGGATGCTGCGGGCGCGACGGACAAGGACAAGGCGGCCGAGGCGCTGCGCAAGGTGAACATCGCGGAGCTCCTCGCGGGCCTGGCCGTCAGCGGCAAGAACCAGAAGGACATGTCCGCCTACAAGTTCTGGAGCACGCAGCCCGTCGCGCGGTTCGACGACAAGGGCGAGTTCGAGGACGGGCCCATCAAGATCATCAACCCGGACGAGGTGCCCAAGGAGCCGGACCCTCTGCTGGACGGCTTCGAGTGGACGACGCTCGACCTGACGGATCCGAAGGAGCTGGAGGAGCTGTATGAGCTGCTCAAGGGCCACTATGTCGAGGACGACAATGCCATGTTCCGCTTCAACTATTCCAAGTCGTTCCTGAACTGGTACGCCCGTTTCTTTTGCTTACTGAGACTTTGCAATTGGCATATGCTGATGTCAAAATAGGGCTTTGAAGTCGCCCGGCTGGAAGAAAGAATGGCATGTCGGCGTCCGCGCCTCCAAGTCCCGGAAGCTCGTCGCATCCATCTGCGGCGTCCCGACCGAAATCCGCGTCCGCGACAAGACGCTCAAGGTCACAGAGATCAACTTCCTCTGCGTGCATAAGAAGCTACGGTCCAAGCGCCTGGCGCCCGTGCTCATCAAGGAGATCACCCGCCGCTGCTACCTCAACGGCATCTACCAGGCCATCTACACCGCGGGCATCGTCCTGCCCAAGCCTGTCAGCTCGTGCCGGTACTACCATCGTCCCCTGGACTGGCTGAAGCTGTACGAGGTCGGGTTCTCGCCGCTCCCCGCCGGCTCGACCAAGGCGCGCCAGATCACCAAGAACCACCTCCCGAGCCACACCTCGACCCCCGGTCTGCGGCCGATGCAGTCCAAGGATGTCGACGCTGTCTACGATCTCCTGGAACGATACCTGAAGCGGTTCGAACTGAACCAGAAATTTACCAGGGAAGAGATTGACCACTGGCTGGTGCACAAGGAGGGGACAGGTGAGGAGCAGGTCGTCTGGTCGTATGTTGTGGAGGAACCCGGCACGCAGAAGATCACCGACTTCTTCTCGTTCTACTCCCTCGAATCCACCGTCATCCAGAACCCGAAGCACAGCAACGTCCGCGCCGCTTACCTCTATTACTATGCGACCGAGACCGCGTTTGCGGAGAAGGAGAAGGGTCTGAAGGAGCGCTTGCTCATGCTGATCAACGATGCCCTCATTCTCGCCAAGAAGGTCTGCACCTGAACCCTTGAAGTACACGGCTGGATGCTGACTCGACGACAGGCCCACTTCGACGTCTTCAACGCGCTCACCCTCCACGACAACCCGCTGTTCCTCGAGCAGCTTAAGTTCGGCGCCGGCGACGGTCAGCTGCACTACTACCTGTTCAACTACCGCGCCGCTCCGATCGCGGGCGGCGTGAACGAGAAGAACCTACCGGACGAGAGGAAGAGGGGCGGTGTTGGCGTCGTTCTGCTGTAGGCGTAGTCCACCGGCGAGGTTCGATATGTCCCTCATAAGAGGCTCGGAGGCATTCTTGGGTGGATGGTCGTTTGAAATTCACAGAGCATTCCTGCGTACCTGTTCCAGGACGGTTAGATTAGATAACCCTAGTACCACGTTGCTAATAATACCCCGCAGGATACAGAATGAATATGAATTATGCCTTTTTCAAGTCCTGCTGTGTGCTCTAAACCTCACGCTGTTGGATGTCCAGGTCGAGCCGTCCTCCGGCATGTTACTTCGTCAACCTGTAAATTGTCCGGATATTGCTAGGGAGATATGTTTAGACGATCAGACATGGTTCAATGGCGCCTACCAAGTAGCTACCCAACTAAACCTAGGATATCACAACAAAAGAAAAAAAAATCCACTAGACCCTAGAGAATCTTAACAGTTCTACTTGAGAGTTACTGTACTGTACAGCGTTCCCCGGGCACTTTATTATTACCTATCTATCAAAAATCTACGGCCACCGGGTCGACTGCCCTTCTTGTTTTAGTAGGTGAGCATCACCGCCCTGAGCTCACCCGATCGCGGGTGAGGGCGGGTGAGTGGGATGAACGTCATGTGACGGTCGCGCGACTCTCTGAACCTCGAAGATGACAGTTCTGTGTGTCTCATTGGTTTAGAGACATTTACACAGCCTCTTCTATTGCTGCCTTAAGACCCGCCAATGGTGGCTCCCCACCTTACGGAACATGAAAATGAAGTTCCAGTTCTTATCCCAGGTGCTTAGTGCAGAGCATCCTATTTATTGCTACTATTATGATTTTTTTGGGTGGACTGCTATTTTTTCTTTTGTGTCAGTAGTGGCCTTTTGTTGACGCTCTTTTCTTTATGCTGACCTAGGGTGGACAATGCTATCTTCCTATCATGCGTGATCCTCCGCGCGCAGCCTGATGGTAGATGATCAACACCATCCAATTGACGACCTGAAATTTGAGATCAATCTACCGCAGATGCATGAGTGTTGAGGTCGCTGTGCATGCAGGAGATCTCCTGAGATCTCACATCTTAGGGCTGAGATCTCAAGCGGGCCGGGCCCACAGGATCGACACAGACGGGTCGATCTGTGGAGAGAATGCATGTCTGTTCAGCCAGCCATGTCATCCTCCTCAGCTTCTTTAAGCCAGTCACTGCAGATGGGCTATCCTCTTTGACATCTTCCACACAGCTGAGCGCAAGGGGATACCCAGATGGGGAGACAGTGGTAGAGGTATCCTGGAGCATTTAAGGCATGATCTGCTCTGCTATCACAACCTGGAAGTCACTTGCGGCAGAAGTCTCATCCCCCACCCTGTCATTCTCCTGGATCAAGAAATGGAGGTCGCCCCAATAGTGACATCACGTGTCTTCCATTGTGAGCTCCCTCAGAATGCCAGACTCTCTGATACTTGCTAGCCGGCAGTGAGGTGCCATTCAGGTGGAGAGTTTCTAAGGTTCTTGCATGAACACAAACAATTTTCTCCAGATCAGCAACTGAGAACCAACAGCTTCCCACTTCCAGACAGGAATCTGGGGCAGATGGACCTCAGAGGAAAAGTTGACCAGAGCAGGCTTTTGCGACACTTAAGATGGGCCAGCAGTCTCCCTTTAAATTTGATCTCTATGAATGCAACATGAACTCTGCATCTGAAAATGTTGGTTAAAGAGCCCGCCACCACAAGAAATTCTGGTCTGTCCCTCCATTTTCTTTGATTGCCTTGATTTACCCTACTCCTAATAAAATGTAACAGCCTTGAAAGCAATGAAGCCCAACAGGCTTTTTAGATATATGTCAGGTCGATGGCTGATTAATGAAGAATACTAACTTGCGCAGTATTTTGTGAAGTTCAACATTGACAATCTTTGTCGCCTGGCTGCATTGCTCTTTATCGAAGATACTAGGTGCGTGCGTATGGACAAGTTAGAAGCTACAATAATAACAGGAGCTTGGAGTTATCTGATGCTGTTCCATGGAATACTTGAGGATATGAAGGTCAGCCACGACTCACTGTCTTGCTTGCCTTATGGTACTTGGGGATGTTAGCCTCAGATAATCAACAATGGCTCGTACAGTGAGTAAGTGCCTAGACTGTGGCTGGTGCCTGTGTTTTGTCTAGTGCTACATTGGACAGAAGTATATCCTAAGTTCAATATCATACTTGTGCTACCTTTGCGCGCCTTCTCCCTGCCTTGGCTTTTTCTTTTTCTGTTTTCCCCTTTCCTCCTCCTGTTATCCATCTACCCCTGCAGTGCTTTTTCTCCCTCTTCTTGCCTGAAGCGATACTGTTGGATATTGGTGCCAAGCAGCACAGCCATCTGAGGCACCACTGATCCTGATTCCAAGCTTGTCTTGTTGTCAACATTGTCTCTTTCTTTGCAGGTTTGCCTCCAGAATGGTGATTGCATTATTAGCTGACATGAAGATTTTTCCACAGAAAGGGATGTTTTGTGTGAAGTATCAGATGTTCTCTTCATTGGTCAGACACATTTCAGTTGTATAGTAGTTAGCTAAGTCTCGAATCTTGTTTCATATCAATACTCTTAATTGATGACAAAGTTCCTACAGGATCAGCATATGTGTTGTACCTTACTCACAATAATAGAAGTCTTTAATGCAGGTGGAAGCAGTTACAGATCTCAATTTCATGCTGGAGTTTAGAAGCCTGGTCAGCATTAGTGGCCTTGATAACAACAGTATGACCATGTGATGTCCTGCCATGTATGTATATGGAACACCTTGTCATGATTCTGAACAAGTTCTTGTGTTGCCAGTTATGTGCTTGTCAGTAAGACATCTCAACAGGTCTTTGGTCTGACTGGCTGACAAGTGGTTGATTGTAGCACCAAGTCCGGCTGTCTCTATGTCAGGACAAAGAACACAACTGACTGTCAATATACTGTGGAACCTGCAGTTGAGCGCCAGCAAACACTGTTCATACTCTGGAGAGCAAATGGAATCCACAGCCATTACACCAGGCTCACGGGTGTTATTGCCAGAGAATGAATGCCCTGGGGATCAGAATTTAATCCAGGAGAAGCAAGATCACTCTGTGTAAGTTGTCATAATGCCTCCACTGACTGTCTCTTCTGGTTGTTTCCTAACACATTGCAGAGCAACTGATTCTGTTGTTGGCAGTGACAGTGAATTCTCTACTCTTTCTGTCTCATCTGTGTTCTCCAGAGTGGCATAGTTTTGCTGCCAGCACATCTTGAAGGCTTAGAACAGCCAGAGATTATTGCTGTCTGTAAACAGCCTTAAAGCATACATAGACCATGCCCTAGTCCTCTAGTGGCATCTTGGCACAACAAAAGGGCAGCCCTGTTGAGTACCATGTGACAGATTAGCATGGTATTTATGCTTCCCGCATATATGTGACTCATAGGATCAAAGGACAGGGTAAGATCACCTAGTTTGTATGTCAACTGATTGACCAAACTAGGGGCTTCTCATTCAATTTTTCCAGATTCAAATCAACGGGTGAACCATAAGTATTAGAGGTGCTGAACGGAATGGCTGGTTTGCCCACATCTTCAGGTAAATTGGCTGCCAGTCTACCCGACATTGCTGCCCGACTAGGCAAATTCAAGCACCACTATTAATGCTGTCACCTGCCTCATGCATCCTTCGTGGCATGCAAATAGATGGTCATGTTCAAATTGATGCAGGGCATAAATGCATAGCCGTTGCGCATCTCTGTTCGGTGTGGGTGGACAAACCGGAGGGGCCACAAGTCCATGAAAAAGTGAGTTGGCACTAAATCCGGCTGCCTTTGGAATCAGATGTCCGACCTTGGGCAGCAAACTGCCCTGCCGCCTTCATGACTCTTATATTTATTCCAGCTTCATTACAGCCGTGTTCAACAAAATGCACACTTCAGATACCTTTCTCTGTCCGCTTGCAGGAATGAGCATATGAGTCAAGTTGGAAACGATGTCTGTAATACCTATTCCATCAAACCGAGTTATGACACAAGCGCGCGCGGGTTGGGAAAAGGTGAAAGATGTCTGCGAGAGTCTTCCTAAACCTCAGAAGGGGACAATTAATTGGTTCAAACCAACGGATGAATGCATAAGAGTGATCGACTATGTTATTGAAGAGTATCCCAGACAGGTAGTTCAGCATTAACTACCTCTTGAATTGTTCAGCTTGCAACAGGCTAACAAGAACATTATTAGGCCTCCACCTCAAACGCTTACCTCGGTAAACCTGCCTCCATCTCGATTTGCAGACAAGGAGGACTCGTCTACTTTCCTGGAGAATCTGTCATAGGGGAGACTTTTACTATGATGATACCTCTCAAGGTGTTGGGGAGTGCCAAAATTGGCGATATACCTGTCGATCAGGATCATTATTACCACGTGTTAAGCAGAACTTTGTTGGAAGTTTCTGAGGGCGGGAAGGTTGTGGCTATGATAATAAATAATATCATGTGAAGTTATTGTCGTCAGTCCAAGAGAATTGTCTCCTACAACTGACCTTTGTTATATTGTGCTTTGGGGTTGCATTTTCCTGTTACAATAATGTGCAAGTGTAATCTATGGACTTAAATTTGCGTTGCAAGTGCAAGTATGTGTGAAGTTCCATATGCTTACACTGCAAAAGTGGTGTTGTCAAAGCCCTCTGTATTTGCAGCGGTCGCAACATATGTTGATCTGTATTCTTGCATTGCAAGGTCTGTACCACTGATTTCGTCGGGGCCTCTCGCATGGGGCATCGCAAGGTCCGTATTTTTGAAGCCACTGATCTCTGTATTTTGGCTGGAAATGTATTCGGTTGCCTGCTCAGTTACAAGTCTCGACTCCTTTCCAATTTCCATTTGACCATTCGACCGGTTTTGCACATTTGCCGAGTCAGGGTTAGAACAATCAGAGACACCGACAGAATTCATATTTTGTGTTAAACAGGGGTCTTCAGTTCCGGTCGAAGTAGAAACCAGCCAATTGGCTGCTTGGGGCTAGTTCCTCTCGCCCCCCATGACCATCAGGCTCACCCGACAACTGCAGAAACACCACTGAAATTTGGAGGACAGTTGTTGTATGCTGAGCGACTGTCCAGAACAGATAGTTGACAATCCTATTTGCCACTCCATGGGCGCCAATGCGGGCTGCTTCCGTGCGAATCCCTTGCTTTAGAAGTGATTCGATCATTGTCTGACGGACTGGCCCTTTTTTGCCAATTTTCTTTCCCAACTATTGTCTCGTTAGTAGGAAACAACGCACTATGCTTTTAAAGACTCACACAATGTCACTGATGTCGTCAGCAAGTAGGATTAGGGCCCCCAAACCTCCCAGACCATCTGCCAGAAGCTCATATTGATCACCTCGGCACGCCCATGTTCCCAAGCGCTCTTCAATGGCGTCCAATGGATCGTCAATCAGCCCTGAATGTTTGATGAGACAAGCAAACTGTGTCAAAGTATTGCCCCTCAGCACAGTGCGACCAAACGCCGCCTTCAGCCGGGAGAAAACCATGTAAGTAACCTCTTACGAATTCGGTCCTCCGCATGGAGCCCTTCAGCCTGGCAGAGAAATGAATACGCTCCACCAAGCGGACACTGCCCTGGTTCGAACTTTGTGCCATCTATCTGCACATGAAAGAAGATAAAATTCACTTTCCATTGATTGAAGACTGGCTCAATGTGCGAAGAGAGTCTGATGTCTGGCGCCGAGTGTGTTGTGGATTGTTGACTGTCTTTCGAGAGCGACCGTGGACTTTGACTTGAAATCGGCCGGAAGTGCTTTCCAGAAAGCAATGACACATTTGGTGACCCGATAAATTAGCCATATTTCCTTGTAGCTAGCAGACCACTCCTACTGTGGCATCACGAAAGAATTCATTGTCCAGTTCATTCCCTCTGTGTCTCTCAGCTTCGGCGCAGGCTGAAGTGAGGCAAATGGTGAAAGATTTCAGCACTGTAATGTCCATTTCTGAGATATTTGTGATATGATGAGATATGATGAGAGATGTTGGGATGGCAAATGGAGAGGAATGTGCCTCGTCTACTTTGTTTTGGTTCAGGTCACAGTGCTCAAAGCTGGGAACGTCATGCCGTGACACGTCTAGCTTTTCAACTAACCTAGTGCGCAGGGAATACGGAACGAACCGCAGTTGCCGAGCGACTTAGCATAGGTCACAATGTACTGTTACAGCACAGCCTTGAAGCTAACAGGGGAATGTGCCGCAGGAGGTGGGATGCCATCACATGACACCATTGGATTGTCTATGATCCAACTCCATGATCCAAACCCATGATCCGGACCTATGATCCCCAAGGATGATCCAGGCAATAAGCATGTATATAACGACGTTCTTTACATATAGATTCAGACCCTTGTGGTCAACTCAGAGTAACAATAGCACCCTATTGTTGGTAACTAAGGCCTACCCCAGTCTATATTTCGCTCAACCCCCTTGTCTTCAAGATAAACCCAACAACCCTTAGGTCTAGCCGTTTAGGCAACTAAGATTTCAAGGAACTATAAGTTGCCTCTCCGCGGGACATAACAATCGTGCCAAAGTAGAGTACATTATTGGTCCAATATTGTACAATTTTGGCCTTCTTTAAAAGCAGCTCATCTGACAGGTAATCCATGAGCAGTGGCTTAGATCTAGACTGATTTCGCAGTTTATTAAATGACTCCTCTGTCTGGGCGTTGAGGACTGGATAACAAGATTCCAGGAAGCTATTCCACTGCTCACGGACTCGCTCAGTAACCTGCTTTCATGATAAGGGAGGTCGGGTAATAAGAGCTTCAGCTCTAAATATCTGCTTGGTATGAAGCTGCACATTCTTTATGATATACCAGAGACAGAGAATGTGATTAGTAAAAGGATAGAATGAACATATTGCATTCTGTAGGGCTTCATCACCGTCAGTCACAATTGTAACAGGTGGGAGCAGATATAATTGATCATATACCATTTTTAGGTGTCGGAATATCCAAAGCATAGAACTCTCTCCTTCATCACTAAGAAAGTAACTGCCAACTGTAAAGGTGCGATTTATAGATGCAATGCCAACGGTATTAACCAACAGGAGGCGGAACCGGTTCGTCTTATAGATACAAACCATAATAAGAATCTCAGAATGCCGTCAAAGCATGTCAATTGATGATTTGTGAAGAAATAAGAGTCGTATAATACGTCGATTTTCGTCGTGCTTGTTGAAAGAGATATAGTTCTCGTCCTCGTCAAGTTGGAACAGTAAAGCTTGAATAGAAGAGAGTCCCTTAAGCTCCTTACGCTTAATATCTGCCTGGAGATTATGGATATCTTGTCATGTAACAGAGGTCCCCGGGTCTATCTAACAAGCGTCCGCGCAGTCTCCGGCTCAAATCCCCGCTTTAATCTGCGTGTAGACTATGTCGTATACCCCGCCTTTTTGAATATCATCACGTCGGTGAATTGGGTGAGCGTAGTCATGGATTAACGCATTATGATTATGCTCAGGGTCTCGAACTTTTACCTCCCAGCTCCCAACGGACTCTGTCACAACAACAGAGAACGGGCAATTTGTTTTACAGGAACCAGTTAGATAACGGCGTCAGGTAGAATTATCATAATGCTGATTCCTGTACTGTTTCCCCCCCCCCCCCCCCCC
>JGI26051J44788_1000287_pt1 | contig 30065 bp, 21 predicted proteins | sample HigsolmetaGSP13D_FD_44788 | JGI IMG/M metagenome (IMG submission 44788) | reverse complement strand
CGCTGTGGGTGAATTGGTATTACAGGGTCCAACCCTCGCGAGAGGTTATATTAATGATGCGCAAAAAACAGCCGAGGCGTTCACGGAAAAGCCAGCATGGGCAGAGAAGTTATCACCTGCCGCGTCATTACCGCCACGAATACATAAGACTGGAGACCTTGTTCGATACAACTCTGATGGGTCACTAGAGTATATCGGTCGCAAGGATAACCAGGTCAAATTGCATGGACAGCGCATTGACCTTGGAGAGATCGAGCACCGTCTAGATACCGATCCTCGGATTCGCCATCTTGTTGTCTTGCTTCCGAAGACAGGTCTCTATAAAAAGAGGCTCGTCGTAGTACTGTCTCTGGAAAGTTTAGCTGCGGAAAGTACTGTCCTCTCGTCTGGCTCTTGTGAGCTTGTGAGGGAAGAAACACGATTCAGAAAAGCATGCTCTGAATTGGTCCAAATAAAGGACCGTCTTGCTGGCCAATTACCATCTTACATGGTTCCGCAGACATGGGCTGTAGTTGAAGCCCTCCCTATGCTAGTGTCAGGAAAACTTGACAGGAAAAAGATTGCAAAATGGATTGAAAACATCGATGAACAAGACTATGACCACATCGCGCGTACCAAGCGCATTGAGAAACTCGAGACACCGGAGAAGCCTGTCACTGGAGTTGTGAGTGTCCTGCAGCAGATTTGGGCTCAAGTCCTTAATCTTCCACTTGAGAAAGTCAAGTTAGATCAATCGTTCCTGAGTTTGGGTAAGCAACTGTTTTTAAAATTCCTGGACAATGGACCCTTGGCTAACTGTAAATTAGGCGGTGATAGCATAACGGCAATGGCAGTTGTGTCTCGATCTCGCAAACAAAGGATCAATCTCTCGCTCCACGATATTCTGCGAAGCGAATCAATTACACAACTCGCCGTCAATGCTGGAGAGGAGGTTTCCGTGGCCCAGCATGAAGAGAAGACCGACAAACCCTTTGGCCTGTCCCCAATTCAGCATCTATATTTCGAGTCCGCTAAGGGTCATCAAGGTCGTAGTCGCTTCAACCAGAGCTTCCTACTGCGTCTCACTCGACGGACGGAGGCCCATGTTTTAGAGCATGCCATCAGAGCAATCATAAGTCAACACTCAATGCTTAGGGCTCGTTTCAGCAAGAGCAGTGATGGAAGTTGGCAGCAGCGCATCAGCAATGTATGTATACTTTTCTTCGTGTCCCTAGGACTCTGCAGCTTTTATTGCCTTGAATATTTTACTTACATTTTTTATCTCTCTAGGAAATTGATTCATCTTATCGCTATCGAGTCCATAGTAGAATCTCAACAGGCGCAATACAACCCCTCATCGCTGAAAGTCAGGCATGTCTGGACATACAGCACGGGCCTCTATTTGCTGCAGATCTCTTTGATATCGAAGGAGAGAGCCAACTTGTTTTCCTAGTTGCCAACCATCTTTGCATTGACATGGTGTCTTGGCGCATTATCCTTCAGGATATCCAGGAGATTATTGAATCCGGCTCACTGCCTTTTGATAAACCCTTTTCTTTCCAAACGTGGTGTGCGTTGCAAGCGGAGCATGCCAAGAAGCAGGATCCTAACAGCTTGCTTCCATTCCATGTCAGCCCAACGAACATCAGCTATTGGGGCATGGAAGATGTGCCCAATATGTTCGGTGATGAGGAGCACCAGACCTTCTTTTTGGACGAAGAAGTTACAGAATCTGCCATGGGGAGCTGCCACGAAGCTCTCCGTACAGAACCTGTAGATCTGTTCCTATCAGCCATTATTCACTCATTTTGCCGTGTCTTCGTCGATCGAGAAATTCCAACGGTATATAATGAGGGTCATGGACGTGAGGCTTGGGACTCTAGCATCGACCTTTCTAGGACGGTCGGATGGTTCACTACAATTTGCCCTTTGCATGTGGCCTTGGAATCAGGTCAGTGTCTTCGCAACGAAAACATTGACTGTGACTATTAACGTACTTAAATTACAGATGCCAAATTCCGCGATGATGTCCTGGATACGCTGCGACGTACGAAGGATACTAGACGCCGGGTAGTTGACAATGGTCGTCCTTACTTCGCACATCGCTTCCTTGCGCTGGAGCGACAATCTCAAGCACCAACATCTGATATTCCTATGGAGATAGTCTTCAACTATCTTGGCCGGATGCAGCAACTGGAACGTAATGATTCATTATTCCAACAAGACGAAGTTCTGAGAGACAACCTGGATGCTATGTTAGCAGGCGATGCGGGGCCTGACACACTGCGGTTTGGTCTTTTCGAAATATCTGCCATCGTCACTCAAAACCAGCTCCAGTTTACCTTCACATATAACCGTCACATGCGACATGGCCAGAAAATTCGCCGCTGGATTTCGGAGTGCAAGAAGACACTTGAAGAGACTGTCATGCGCCTAAGGCGTTGTCCGGCGGAGCCGACTCTCAGCGACTATCCTCTGCTGCCGATCAATTATGAGGGAATAAAGACTCTCGTCAACGAAACCTTCCCTTCCATTGGCATAACGCAGCGAGACCAAGTCGAGGATATCTATCCATGCTCCCCAACACAGGAGGGTATTCTCCTTAGTCAATTTCGAGATTCGAATACTTACTTTTGCAACACCATATATGAACTGGAGCATGCAGAGCCCGGCCTTCGTGTAGATCCTCAGCGTCTCAGTGAGGCGTGGCAGAAAGTGGTCAACCGGCATGCAGCTCTAAGGACCGTTTTCATCGACAGTGTCTACAGCGGCGGCACGTTCGATCAGCTGGTAGTTAAACATGTTGAAAGTGGCATCATACATCTACAAGGCGATGAATCGAATGCTCGTGACAAGCTGAACTCTATCACGCTCCGGGAGACGAATGCGAAGAGGAAACTACCTCTCCCACATCAGCTAACTGTTTTCACCACTACGACTGGCAGGGTTCTGGTCAAGCTTGAAATCAATCACGCAGTCATAGACGGGACATCTCTGCCTATCCTGCAACGAGATTTAGCCGCTGCATACTTGGGTCGACTTCCGGAGGGAACTGGCCCACTCTATAGCGACTATGTCCGATATCTGAGGAGTGAACCTGTGGAAATGGATATTGTGTTCTGGAAAAGATACTTGGAAGGGGTCCAATCATGTCACCTCCCACATCTCAAGAAGAACCCATCTGGGAAACGTCGCCTAGGGTCCCTCTTTATGGAGTTTGATCGTTTCCCAGAGTTGCAAAGTCTGTGCGAGAGCAAAGCAATTACCCTTGCCAATGCCATGAACACGGCCTGGGCCTTGGTTCTCCGAAGCTACACAGGCTCGGATGATGTTTGCTTCGGGTATTTGTCGGCAGGGCGTGACGCTCCAGTTAACGGGATACAAGAAGCAGTCGGGGTTTTTATCAACATGTTATGCTGCCGGGTCAAGTTTTCCTCCTCTCAGTCACTTGATGACGTGCTTCTGAAAGTAAAGGAGGACTATCTGGCAAGCGTTCCTCATCAACGCTGCTCCCTGGCGCAGGTGCAACATGAACTTGGGTTACCGGGAGAAATGCTGTTCAACACGGCGCTTTCAGTTCAGAATCATGCGCCCTGGAAGGATTCCGAACAAGAGGAACTAACCTTCAAAATGGAAATGGCACACGATCCTAGCGAGGTAAGCAAACAATTACATTTGTTCTATTTCAATGATTTTGATATGACTAACCGTACACAGTACGTTGTCACCATTAATGTTGAGGCAACTCGGAACCATGAAGCAGTTGTGTTTAGGTACTGGACAGATATTATATCCGACGACCAAGCTTCTAAACTTGCTGGTGCTATGGCTGATGTCCTGTCTGATTTCCTCGATCGGCCAGGCCAAAAGATACTCCAACGAAATCTTCTGGATGAGCCAATTGGTCAACATCCTAATCGTCAGCCTAAGGGCGATTCTGTCTCCAGACAGATCCAAAATGAGATCCGTCGGCTACTAGATGAAGATGCCATATTTCAAAAGCTCGTTGATCAACGTGTTCACGAAATCCTCGATCAGATGTTCAAGAAGGGCGAAATAGTCAGCGCCACTCGTCGGAATGCAGCACGTACTGTCAACTATGGCCTTCCGACAGACCGACAGGATCAATCTAGCGAGGCTGGTGATCCATCAAATGAGTCAGAGAGTTCTTTAAAAGGAGACGCCCTCGAGCGACGTTCCATAGCTTCACATGTCAGCAAACGAGGATGGTCCGCGCACCTTGAGAGAAGGCTCTTGTCGCTCTGGGGCTCAATGCTAGATGTGCCACAGGACTCCATCAGGCCGGAGGACAGCTTCTTTGAATTAGGTGGCGACAGTATAGGAGCGATGAAATTGGCCGGAGCCGCGCGCGACGAGGGACTCGCACTAACGGTCGCCGATGTCTTTCGCAATCCGGTTTTTGAGGATATGTTGTCTATCATTCGTATTGCTCACTATTCCAAGAGCGCGGACACCGACCGTCGCGAGCGGCAGAACAGACCCAGCGGGCAGCTCGCAGCAAGCCGCGACCTGTATAAGAGATTCTCACTTCTCAAGGCTGTCAACGTCGACGATGCGTTTCTCCAAAACCGCATATGCCCTAGGATTGGCGTCTTCAAGGGTGGTATTGCCGATGTGCTTCCCGTCACTGACTTCCAAGCTCTGTCAATTGCAGGGGCACTCTTTGAATCTAGATGGATGCTGAACTACTTCTACCTCGATGGAAGGGGCCTTTTGGACATCAGGCGCCTCAAGCAAAGTTGCTTCCGTGTGGTCCACGCTTTCGACATTCTGCGTACTCTCTTTCTCTGCTCCGGCAACCGTTTCCTACAAGTCATCCTTAGAAAGATGCGACCAGACTTCCATGTCTTCGAGACTGAAAAGAGCCTGGATGAGTTTACGGCTGAGTTACGACAACGAGATCGGGAACAAGGTCCGCGGCACGGTGAACCATTTGTGAGATTCATCGTTGTGAGGGAAAAGGCGAGTGACAATCACCGAATATTAATCCGCTTGTCCCATGCACAGTACGACGGGATATGCCTGCCGAGGATTCTGTCTGCTGTCCAGGTGGGATACGAGGGCGGGCCTATTCCTTCAACGCCATCCTTCGCCAACTACGTGCGCGCGTCGGCAGCGACAATTACCTCCGACCACTACGAGTACTGGAGGGCCCTCCTGAAAGACTCACGCATGACGGAAATCGTGAGTCGAGAGGGACCAAACTATTACGCGTCTACCGGCGCAGCGAAAACCCTCAAGAGGACCGTTCGACTTCCACCCATGGCACACGGGAACATCACCACCGCAACGATCATCAAAGCCGCCTGGGCTCTCACACTGGCCAGACTCTCAGCCCAGCCGGACGTAGTGTTCGGCCACACGATCAGCGGCCGGAACGCCGCGGTTCCTGGCGTCGAGATCATGGTCGGACCCTGCCTAAATGTCGTCCCCGTCAGGGTACGCTTCCAGGACCACTGGACGGCTCTCGACCTTCTCCGCCACGTCCAGGATCAACAGGTGGCCAACATGCCCTACGAAACACTCGGGTTCAGGGAGATTGTCAAGCACTGCACCAGCTGGCCAGACTGGACTTGGTTCACCACGATGGTCGAGCATCTGAACATCCACCGCGAGACGGAGCTGCAGCTGGGAGACAACAGGTACAAGATCGGCGGAGTCGGGGCCAACGACGAGTTTGCGGACTTCGCCATCCTCTCCACGCCGCTGGAGGGCGATCGGGTCGAGATCGCACTCGCTTTCTGCAATGACGGCGTCATCACCCAGTCCTTCGCTCAAGGAGCCCTCGACATGCTGTGCGACACGGCCGAGGGATTCGCCTCCAAGCCCAACGCGCCTCTCCCGTCACCATCGGCCCTATCGGACCAACCGAGCCAGCCTATCGTGGACAAACACAAATCCAGACCGTCCTCAGACGGAGATGAGCATTTCCTCCTCTCCCACCTGAAGGGCCTCAGCCGCGCAGAGGTGCTCGTCCTCTCCGACATCCTGTCCCGAACCTGGCGCGGGGTGCTGACCGACAATAACAACAACACCTGCCCCGACTTCCAGCTCGACTCCTCCTTCTTCGACCTCAACGGCGACATCGTCAGCCTCGCGCAGGTCGCGTCCCTGCTCGAGCAGGAAGGGTTCAAGGTGCGTCTGGAGGACCTGGTCGAGCACCCGACGCTGCTGGGGCAGATGGCCGTGCTGGCGATGCGTAATTCGGGAGATAAACGTAAAGATAAAGACAAGGAGAAGGATAAGGACAAAGATAAAGATAGGACGAAGGCCAACGGTACCGGTAACGGTTCATCAGTCACGGTGTCCTCGTCAGCTGAGGGCGCTCCTCCTCCTCCTCCTCCTATTGATACGCCCACTCCCCTGACCAAAGCCCAGAGAACAAAGTCGTGGTCGAAGGCACTGACTCTGGCAAGGAGGGTGGTGCGAAAGAATGCGACGTCCGCTTAGGTTGATCTGCTTGATCGTGAATAGATCACATGATCAAGGGGACGAAGTGAGAGGAGATGGAGATGGATGTGAGGTGTCAATCTTGTTTCATTTATATATTTCTGTTTATCTATCTATCTATTTCTTTATTTATGTGTGTTTTCGGGTTTAAATTGTGTTATAATTTTTTTTCGAGTTCATGAAGGTTTTTGATGTCGGATACCAGATCCATCCAATGATTGATGAACCTTATAGCGGGCTGGCGAAAGATGAGCTTGAATGGGGATCTATGTATCTATCTATCTATCTACTGGATTGCAATATCTCATCACATGACAAATGACATGGTAGCAGATATCCACTATTGACATACTTTCAACTTCTCTCAACAGAGAGAAGACTTGATATCTACATACAACTGACTGCTGATAACCGACCAAGTGGCAGTTCCTTAGGTAGGCAACGCAAGCCATAATCTCATTCCATATTATATACACACCAAACCTCATCTTTTTATGATTACATCTATCAACTAACATAACACACAACAGACCTCTTTTATAAACCCCGATCAAAAATATATTGCATGTAATGCTGGGCTGGGTACATCAATACAAAACACGTGCAGGATATACAGTCCAAAGTACAGTACAGTAGGTGTGACGGCGCGGCACACCTAGGCGGTAAGGTAGGCGGTGTTGAGCATCCCTTTGTCTCTGGGATACTGCCGGTCCTACTTGCCTACATATATCACACTACACGAAGCCCTGCAGATTCTTTCCTTTCCCCTCATGCTTTCGATTCTGTATGACTAGCTACCATAGTTCTAGCTAATAATACTATGACTGAGCGCCGTCACAGTAGGGACAGGGCATCGAACAGCGCAGGAAAAAAAAATCACAAGCAAATACATGACTCTTGGTATATGTAATGCACAATATCACGTATCGCATCGCATCGCATTGCATCGCGTAGAAGACGTAGTCGACATGCAATCATCGCTCCGTGGGTGGAAAAAAAAATAACTGAAAGGGGAAAAAAATTTTCGGGGGTAGCTACCCTCAGGGGTATCCATCTATCTATCGATGCCAAATGGGAACAGGAAATGCGTATTATATGTATCGTGATTATGATCGAGAGGATCGGTGGCGAGAGAAGATGGGTATGATATGTCTGGTGCCATGCTCGATGCACCCTTTTCTTTTCAGAGGTGAGAGACCGCCGTAATCGGATATTCGGACTCAGAAAAAACCAGGAACCGGGCTGATCGGCTAATCAATACACAGAAGCCCGGGACCACTTGCCCCGCGCCCTGATCCGCCGCCCGAAGATATAGAACAGGTACGGGATCGGGATCAGCCCGACGGCGACGAACCCCAGCAGGCTCGACGCCCAGTTGATGCCCAGCCTGTGGAACATGGGGTTCACGAACAGCGGGAAGCACCCCGCGAAGACGCTCCGCAGGAAGGTGTTCGCCGCGACCGCGCTGGCCGACACCTTCTGGAAGGTATCGATGAGGTAGTTGAGCGCGGCCTGGAAGATGGTGAAGAAGCCGAAGCCCATGCAGGCCGCGCCGATCTGGGGGCCGATCCAGTGCACGTCCCGCGGCGACGTCCAGCCGAAGATGAACATACCCGCGGCGAAGACGACGGAGCCCAGCATCATGGGCGGGAGGCGCGCCTCGGGCACGGGGCGGTTGTTGTTGGCCTTGTAGCGCTTGACGTAGAAGCGCTGGTTGGTGACGTTGGCGACGGCGCCGAAGAGGGTGCCGATGAGCAGCGACAGGAAGGGCAGCGCGCCGACGACCAGGTTCCAGCCGCGCTCTTCCTGGAACTCGATGGGGAAGGAGGCCAGGTTGAGGTACAGGACGCCGTAGACGAAGGACGCATACAGAGCGACGAAGAAGCAGATCGGCGTCGTCAGGAGCTGGAAGGGACGGACGAGGTATTTGTTGCCCAACTCCTTCAGGCTGACGTCCCACTCCTCGTGGCGGGCGTGCAGGGCCCAGTTGCCGGTCTCGTGGCGTAGCCTTCGAGCCTTGTACACCAGGAGAATGGGAGGGTAGCTCTCGTCGAGGAAGATCACGTCGAGCGTGAGGAAGAACATCATCATGATACCAGTGATCTTGTGTCGTCAGTATGCTACTGACATATAATGGATTGGAGAACTCACATATTCCGTCCACCTCCACCGCAGATAGCTCTGGACAATTGCACCGCCAACGATTGGCCCCAGAACCGGCCCTCCCACGACGGCCAATGCATATCCGACAATGGCAGCACCGCGCTCTTCCGCAGACCAGATGTCGCTCAGCACGCCGCCCGTATTCGTGATGGGCGCGGACCCGAAAACACCAGCGAAGAACCGCGTCAGCATCACCGTCTGAATATCCTTGGCAGTTGCAGTGCCGAAGGAGAATATAGCGGCTATGAAATACGGCACGAGCACAGCCGGTTTCCGTCCATACACCTCGGAAAGCGGCGCCCAGATGAGCGGGCCAATGCCGAAGCCGAACAGAAGCAGCGTGAGACCGAGTGTACCAACCTCCCTTCCGACCCCGAAATCGGCAGATATCTGTGCAATTCCTGGAGAGTAGCTTTTGATCACGTCAGTCTCCTGGACTCCTCGGTAATATCGCAAACATCGCAGGAGAGGGAGCAGCATACACAGAACTCGACCATGTGGCGCCTTGAACCCACACATACAGTCAGCAACGGCGCTCACAGGCGAATAGTCGCACACACAGAAGAAACAATTAACATACCCATCGTCGTCAACCCATACAGCACCGTCGTGATGGCCTTCTTCTTGAACCCCCAGTTCAAGGGCTTGTAGGGGTCGTCAGGCCCGTCAAAGTCGACAATGACATCGGGCCCCGTCCTCGTATGGGCCAGCGGGTGCGTGAAGCGGGCCGTCTGCCCGGGCTCGCGGCTGCGGATCCTCGAGATCACCGCGTGCGCGCGGCTCTCGAAGGTCGAGATGGCGGAGGCGACCGTGGTCTGCTTCTCCAGCTCGCCGTCGGCTGGAGGACCCGCGACGGAGCTGGAGTCGGAGACGACGCTGATCGAGCTGTCCGACTCATGGCCGTCCGAGGTTGTGCAGGTTATCGCCTCCGCTGCCATCGTCCTCTTGTCGTGTAGTTATTTATCCTTTTTTATAAGGTGATCCGACAACAAGACACTCCCCTCGCGCTGGACTTGGCTGTTCGTTGACGAGGGGGAGATATGTACAGCCCACTCAAGATCAAAAAAGAAGTCCAAAAGGGAAAAAAAAAATCCAGGAACAGATGGAGATAACGAACCAGGAAAGAAAAAGAAAAAGCAAGACGACGTCAGAAAGGCGACGAAAACCGTCCGGCCCCCAGATAGGGCCGGTCCATGGACCGCCGTTTAGATCATCCTGACTGCCGTCTTGTACCGGATGCGGTGCCCACAGTGGGTCGAAAGCGACGCTTGTTCTTCTTCATCGGAAGCGTTTCCGGCAGACATGAGCAGCGTGTTTGGGACCTGCTTCTGGTCTGCTCGCGCGTTTGCCACCAGCGATCGGCAGTCGGCCGATAAGTTGATCGGAGCTCCGACTGAGTCGGGCAGAAAACAGGATAGCAGAAACAGGCCTGTCTGCCGATGTCCCGGGCAGTTCATGGGCTGGATCTGCATCCTGGATGCTTGCGATGCTTCATGGAGGACGTGCAAGAGGAATCCTCAGGCTTCCCCGCGAGCGGCCAGAAGAAGCGTCACATGACCAGATGTACAAGACAGGGTATATACATATCTCATGGGCTCTTAAGTCAGAGCTCGACAACACTTCCCAATGCGAATGCCTGTGTCGAGAGCAATTCTACAGAGTATAGTTCCCAGACAAGGCTGCTGAAGGTCCACGTCTATTTCTGCTCTTGTACAGTACAGTACAGTACATCCAACGCCAAACAACGAGTGCTACATATATAGTCTACGTACAGCTCCCGTGACGCCCGTAGAAGAAAGAGATAAACATAGTACCAAAAAAGAAAAAAACGAAGATGAGCCGCTCCGGAACATCACTTGAAGCGTGCTAGGCAGCAGCGGCGGAAGAGGAAGCAGAATGGGAAGCCTCCCACTTCTGAATCGCCTCCATCCCCGCCGTCACCTTGAGCCCGATGCGCGCATCGAGCTCGTAGCTCTCCCACTTGGCCGCCTTCTCGAGGTATTCCTTGCACTCGCGCACCTTCTGCCTCTCGAGCTTCTCGGCATCCGGACCCGCCGTGCCCTCGGCAGGGGCCGCGGTCGAGGAGGAGCCTGCAGTGCCGTGGATCGCGACGTACGTCGGGCGCTCCATCCACAGGTTGGCGGCCATCTCGTAATGCGCCGCCGGGCAGGTCCAGTCGTCCTTCAGGTGGCCCTTGAACAGAGCCCGGTCGTGCTGGAGGATCTGGCTCTGCAGGAGCTCCTTCGCCTCGTCGTGTCTGCGCAGGGCGCGGAGAACCGCAGCCCGGAGCAGCGCCAGGATCGCCTTCTCGTCGAGACCCTCTCGGTGCCAGTTCTTGTTGGCGTCGCTATCGGACCACGAAAGCTTCCTCAGCGACTCCTCCAGCTGCTCCGTCGTCATCCGGCCGTGCCCGTTCCAGAAGAAGATCATCTCCTCCACGGGATCAACGCCAACGGCATCAACCAGGTCGACCTTCCACTCCTTGGCGCGAGCTTCCCATTTGGCGACTTTGCGCGTCACAAACACATCGAACGGCAGCTGCCGTGCCATGAATCGCTTCTTGCCCGCCTGCGTCGGCGCCTTGCGAAAGAGCTCCGTCGCCTTGTCAGCATGCTTCTTCGCAAACTCAGGATCACCGTCGCGGTTATATCGATACAGCGCAAGGTGCGATGCCCCGGCGATATAGTAATACAGGGATCGAGACCAGGAGTTGAGTTCGACACACTTTTGACCATTCATGAGCATTTCGTGGAATTCAACATCCGAATCAGGAGCAGGGAATGCATACCTGAAGGAAAGACTCCGAACAGAGCTCGTACTTGTGCAGGTACATAGCATTCAAGCTCCTCTCAAACACGCGCAGCGCTTCAACCTGCTTGAGCGGGCTGGGTTCGCCCCCACGCAGCAGCTCCAAGGCAGCCTCCAGATTCCTGTTGGCCCCGTTCATCCGGGACTCCTCCAGGAGCCACAGCTTACTCTTGGGAAACCGACTCCTCATCTCCGTCAGGAGAGAAGCGAGCCGCTCCCTGGGGTAGCCTTCGATAGCCTTGTCCTCCTCGGTCATGGCGTCGGGGATGATGTCGCAATATCGGACAAAACCGTTGTAGTACCCCAACAGTGCCAGCGCCGCAATCGCACCCATCAGATTGTGGAACTTACTCGCCTGCCAGAGCATCCGCAAGCCCCGTTGTTTGTCCCCTCGGAAACCAATTATCGAGAGGAGCTTACTGAACGCCGGCGGAACCATCGAGATGATCAGCAGAAGGATACCGAAACAGAGATTCGCCCCAGAGTGCACGAAAACATCTATCGGGTTGCTAAAGACCTCCGAGTCAGGACCGTAATCGAGCATTCCGGCTAGATTTGGCGTAGAGGAAACCACCGAGTGAGAAGCTTCATCAGACAGTGCCAGTTCCGACAGTCTGTCCGACAGCTCCTGGCCCTCTATGGGACCTTCTTTGGCGGTCGAAGTCGGAGCATGATGGTGGACGTCCGTCCCATGCGAGTCCAACTCGGTTGACGTTTCGCTTGGAGAACCTCGAGTTCGTCCCTTCCGGGATGAGGGTCTTGACGATGACGGGCCGGACTTTTCCGGCTTCTCCCCTACCAGTGTGGGCGAACTCGAAGCCTGTCCGATCCGATTGCTCGAATCAAGCGATGCTTTGCCTGAATCTGGTACATCCCCGGGCAGCTTCCCCTGTATAAATTTCTCTTCCATCTGTAGAATAGTGTCCAACGTTATATATGCCTTCCTCAGCTTATAAAACGCCTTTATACTCTCCGTGAGGCTCTCATTGAGCACTCCGATAATGGCACCCATGAGCTGAGCTATGGCCTGACAGAGCGCAAACTCGGCGCCTGGAGCGTAGATCTGGGAGCGATAAGCATTTGGAGCGTGGGCGTTGTGCTGCGCTCGGTGCTGATCATTGGCAGCGCTCGTTTCGGCTTCGCTGAGTCGTTCGGATGCTGCGGGATAAGGACTCAACATCAGATGTATATCAACGGGAACAAGAGCGGCAAGCCGTGTGTACCTTCACGCATAACCTCCTGTTCGAAGCCCAGCGTCGCCCGCACGAATCCGACCACGCCCTTCCCAAGCTAGGAACAATCAATCAGTATCCCACGAAGAACTTGTGTCAAAGGCTTGGAGCCCCGAGTCGATCCTCATCCATGCACAACCACTCCCGACAGCTCGCATACCTTGTGATAAGTCGAATTGCCCTGGTCGAGACCTGCCTCGGCACCGTCGACATCGTCATTGAGCACCAAAGTCGCCGCTGAGCCAACCACCGCATCAGCCACGTCCGAGGGCTCGCCCGAACCAGCCTCCGGGATGTCCACCCTTCACAGCAAACATACCTCTCAGAGCATGGTCAACTGTTGGATTGCAGAACAAACGAGTCAGCCGTCTATAATTGGACCAAAGAAGAACCCGAGCTTCACTCACGATCCTGCGACTCCTTGAGGGAGTCGAGGGACTGCGTCGAGGCATTGGCGCCAGGCTTCTTGCCGTACAGCCATGATCCCACTTTAAACATATTGGCGCGACGGAATGCAGAAAAAAAATAAACACAATTAACACCGGTGATAACGGAGAAAGGGGGAAGAGAAGAAGAAGAAAATATAAGGGAAAAAATAATAAAACAACGGAATCCCTATGATGTCAGCCGCTCTTCTTCTCCGGAGGGGCTGCTGGGCTCGGGGAACTCGACGGGGAACGAAAAGGGGGAGGGAGGAGGGCGAGCGGAGAAGCAATCCAGGGTCCTCCCATCGACCGGAGCGCGGATAGGGAGCCCGTCACCTTCATGGACACCGCGCGATGGAGAGAGAGACGGAGACATGCGGGATGGGACGGGAGAAATATGATCGTGTGCCTGGGCGGACGAGGCGGAGCAAGGCGGACGGGCGCGTCTGGAACCCGGAGCAGCGGGCGGCCTGGGAGCGCTCGGAGCGCAACGCTTCGCGCGAGGCGCCCTTGACGTCGACCTGTGGCCGTTTCGGGGGGTCCGGATGAGATGGCAGCAAGAGGCTTTGTATAATATGCTGTAGCACACTGGGATATTTCAGAGCAGAGGCTGCTCCGTTGTACCGACAAGCCCAGCTCCAGGGGCCGTCGCGTGACGGAGGAGGTTCCTGGCCGGAGGGCGCTGGAGCTCTACACAAAGCTGCCCTACCGCCTTGGAGCCCGCTAGCGATAACCTAGAGCGGTATCTCCGCCATCACCATCCACCTTTGCCTCGCCAGACAAGCCAGCCGATCACCCCTCCTTTTATCTCTCGTTCTCGTTTCTCTCTTCATATTATATCATCTTGAGTCGTCTCTTGCTCTCTTCCCGTCCAAGACCCTACATACATCAGTACCTCCGTCGCACTCGCTCACTCCACTCCAACAAACAACCCCTCCGCCATGTCGCAGAACCCGGCCGAGACCCCTCAGCAGCCCCAGCAGCAGCAGAAACCTCCCGTGCTGGAGGAGGACGACGAGTTCGAGGACTTCCCTGTTGAAGGTGAGTCTTTCTTTCGGAACCATAGCCGCGCGCATCGCGTCCTGGTCATGCCAGTCTTTACCGCTTTGCTTCCTTGCTTTGATGTTCTGTTCTTCTTCCCCGCCACCGCACCACTCGCTCTATTTGTGAAAATCCCCCCGGGTCCTCGTTCGCGCTCCATTATCGCGGATCGAACGATCGCGCTGACAACTTACGTACCATGTTACGCGCAGACTGGCCCCAAGAGGAAACCGAGCAGGGCGCCAACGGCGGCAACGTCCACCTGTGGGAGGAGAGCTGGGACGACGACGACGCCAGCGAGGATTTCTCCAAGCAGCTGAGGTACGTGTTTGAGATCCGTGCTACATATATAGATATCCATTACTGCGACAGCGCTAACATACCTCTCTCTCTCCACCGTACAGAGAAGAGCTGAAGAAAGTCGAGGCAGCCAAGCAACAACAATGAACGACGGATATGGACTGTACCTACATACCTCATACCTACCTAACCTAATCAATCAATCATGGGCGATGGATGAGCGATGAAAGATGAGGGCTGCGGGGCATTTTTTCGGTTGAATTGACAGGCAGAATTTTATTTTATTTTACACAATAAAATGAATCAGATGAATATATACCAATAAGCGGGTGAAAAAATCATATTATATCATATCTCTGGGTTATTGATCCGCAGATACAAGAGGGAAAAAAAAGAGATAGAGAAATCAAAAAAATTCTCGAGAGAACATACTTACTGCCTTCTTTTTTTCCCCTCTGCGTCGATATATCGACGAAGCGGACGGGGCGCAGAAGGAAGAGACGAAGGTCCAGAGAGCGAGGAAAAGAAACAAGGCTCTTATCTACATCTATTCTATCTCTATCTATCTACGTTCTGTTATAGTGCCTACTTAACAGCCCCTTCAGCCTCTTCAACCCTGAAGAGCTTGCTTCCCCAAGTCGCAAGGCTGAACCACTCCGCGTAGAAAAGCTGAACCGGGCTTGCACAAAGTTGACTGACAGCAGGGACGTACCGCCCGGAGCGTTACTCTCTCTGTATCTGACTAGATCCATGACCATACATGTAGACTAGTGATACGGCATGGCGTCCCACATGGGTATATATTATCTACCTATCCTAGTTACGATATATACGGGCAGTAGAAAAAACGTGGATCAGAGGTTTGGTCCTATCTCTATTCTCATGCCATTAGAATCGTAGTCCGTGCCGGAAACTTGTATTTTTATTCTTTGAGTACATTACAGTCGTAGACATGATGTGATTTTGGTCATGAGAAAGTTTGACCTGGCACTGAAGGGAGTGTATGCTGAACCCCAAGTGAGAAAAGAAAGGGGTAGATTGCAGTTCCATATGGTCCCGCCAGCTAGCATCGCCAGCCTCCCGCCTTTAACGATGATAGCGTATTGAAGTTCCTCCTCTTAGAAATCAGTTTACTTACTTGACAGAGCAACAACACCAGGCAGCTCCTTGCCCTCCAGCAGCTCGAGCGACGCACCACCGCCGGTCGAGACGTGGCTCAGCTTGTCCTCGACGCCGTACTTGGCGGCCACGGTCGCGGTGTCACCACCGCCAATGATCACAATGCTGCCCGACTGCGCAGCCGCGACGACGGCGTCGAGCGTGGCCTTGGTGCCCTTGGCGAACGGCTCCATTTCAAAGACACCCGGAGGACCGTTCCAGAGGATGGTCTTGGCCTTGGCGATGGTCTCCTTGTAGCGCTCGACACTCTTCTCGCCGACATCCAGACCCATCCAGCCGTCTGGGATGCCGTCGGCGTCGGTGGCATAGCCGGTCTTGGCGTCCGCGGCAAACTTATCCGCGGTGACGTAGTCGACCGGAAGCACAACCTCAACACCGTGCTTCTTGGCCTTCTCGATGACCTCGCCGACGATCTTGCTGCCGGGCTCATCGAACAGGCTGTTTCCGATCTTGACGTTCTCAAGAGTCTTCTTGAAAGTGAAGGCCATACCACCCGTGATGATGAGGCTGTTGACCTTAGGCAGGAGGTTGTCGATAAGCTGGATCTTGTCGGAGACCTTGGCGCCTCCGAGGATGGCAAGGAAGGGCCGCTGGGGGTTCTCCAGGGCCTGAGCGAAGTAGTCGAGTTCCTTCTTGACCAGGAAGCCAGCGGCCTTCTGGGGCAGGTCGACGCCGACCATTGAGCTGTGAGCGCGGTGGGCGGTTCCGAATGCATCGTCTAATAGACAAAGAAAAGGCACGAATTAGCAACTATCACGTCAGGTGTAATCGTCGGACACGGGAGATCTTACTGATGTAGACGTCTCCCAGGGCAGTCAGGCCCTTGCGGAACTCCGCGACCTTCTCCTTGTCGGCCTTGACCTTGTTGCCCTGCTCATCTTTGTAGCTGCCCTCCTCCTCTGCGTGGAAGCGCAGGTTCTCAAGCAGAATGACCTGACCGCCGGAGGCGTTGTTGACGGTCTCCTCGACCTCCTTGCCAACGCAGTCCTGTGTGAAGATGACGCTGCGACCAAGCAGCTTCTCCAGCTCCGGGACAACGGGCTGCAAGCTGTACTTGGGGTTTCTCTTGCCATCCGGACGGCCCAGGTGGGACATCAGGATCACGGCCTTGGCTCCATGGTCGATGGCGTACTTGATGGTGGGCAGAGCACCAACAATGCGCTGGTTGTTGGTGACCTTCTTCTCTGCATCGAGGGGGACGTTGAAGTCGACCTGTCGAGGCCATTGCGTCAGCACGTCCTCTCCTTCTGCGACATGGGGTCCTCAGGGGATGTCTCCTGAAAGAAGGTGGCTGCAATTGACATACCCGGATCAGGACCCGCTTGTCCTTGAGGTCGAGGTCAGTGATGGAGAGCTTGTTGGTGAGAGACATGTCTGCGGTGTTCTGTGTCGGGGGGAAGGGGTCAGTAACACGGGCTAGCAATTGGGCAGTAGACGAAAATGTGCGAAGTACCTCGAGGAGAAATCAGGAATCGGAGCGGGAGAGCCTGGAGACGGGCCAAGGGATGCGAGCTTCGGCGCAGCGGCGGGGTGCCAGGAGGAGGTTATATCCTGGCCGTGTTTGTTGAGGCATGGTGGGGCTCCGGTGAGAGGTGGGATGATGGAGCCGCCGTCGGGCTGATGCGGGACTGATGTCAGCCCCGGGGTCGCGCAGGACTCCACGGGACAGACCGGGCGCACAGACTGGGAAATCGTCTCCTCGGCCCTCGCTCCGGAGCTCTGCTTCCAGCACCAGGCGGCCCGTTGATCTCGGCCGATCTGCGCCCGTCGCAAGGTCCTCGCATCATCGCATGGCATGATCCGTACGCGCATGGCATGATCCTACCTCAAACGTCCGTAGCAAGGTTGTATTTCCATTGTTGTACTCCGAGTCAAGGATGCATATCTGCCTACATGATGTTTGCACTGAAACAAGTCCCATCTCACGAGTTTTGCACATTGATAACTGACCGGTGCAAAGTTCAGATCCCGCCCCAACCCCTAGTTCGCCCCAGGACGCCCTGTACATATATAGCCCATGGCAGAAACAAAGCCAGCAAGGTCCACCCAATTTTAAATGACGCCCGAAAAGAAGCAAAGACTGTAAAGCAGAAAGAAACATGTGTTTACTGTCGTCTGTACACGGTCTTGCCCCGTTCTCGATCAGTCGTCGTCAGAGTTGGACAGCGACAGGTAGGCAGTCCACGCGATACCGACGCTAGAGACAAACGGCTGCAACGATGTTAGTTGCAATGTTTGCATAATAACACAATGGGAAAACTCACAATTTGAAACCGGATTGGGACAACTCGGAAGTTCAGAATCTGCACGGCGGGCCAGAGGACGAAGTTGGCCTTGAGGGTCGGCAGGTAGACGTCTTGAAGCTTGCGCATCAACGCCCTCCGGCCTCCTCCCTCAGCGATGGTCATGAAGGTGAAGAAGGCAAACAATCCTATGGCTTGTAAGTCAAAGTCCCCGAGACTCTCGACAACAGATGTCCATACCAACTGGGGCAAACATGAATTGGTCCGCGGCTACCCTCTTCAGAGCAGGTATCGTGGCATTCTTCTTTGTCAGAGGGAACGCTCTTGACAAGAACTTGAACCACTGGAACTGGACTGGCGCCATGAAGAAACCGTACGCCATGAATCGGGTAAGACGCTCGAAGTCGAATGGCGGCGGGTTCTTCACATATCCTAGCTCTCCCAGCGCCGGCGGCTTCTCCTTGTCTAGGTCGTGGATCTCAATCGAGATGTAGTCATCACCTGCGCCCACAGATCGTCGCTTCGCCCGAGCCTTCACGGCTGAGATCGTTTGCGCAACGGTATCCGCGACTCCAGCAAGTACCTAGAAGGCCGTCCATAGTTAGTCCAGGCTCGTGACGCAGTGGAGGGCAAAAAAGTCTCGGGCGGCAGATGTTCAGCGGACGTACAGCATTGGTGACCATCGTAGTTAGGACTGTTTGATGACAGCGATGTCAGCAAGAGGACTTCAATGATGCCTTTTATGGTCGCTGTTGAGACACCAGATCTTACCTGGTTTCTCCGCATAGTAGGCGTTGAATTTGGCAGCCAGTCTCATTGTGACAGCCATCTCGATCAGAAACACGATTGCGTGGAGCAGCGGCTGTAGATGGAAAGAAAAGAGGGAGAGTCAGCCTTAGCTCTCTATCGATTCATCTTGGAAAGTGCAGTCGAAATTTTGCCCGGTCGCAGAGATAAGGATGGAGTATTGTCGAAGACGATAAGAGTATCCGTCCAACCACGTACCACACGACCGTAGATGTACCTCCTGTTCAGCCCATCCAGAACCCTTCGTCGTGTTGTATCAAAAAACATGGTGAGAGCCGAAAGTAGCAGACGGCTTTGTCTGATAGAACGGGATCGAAAGACAAGGATATCGGTCGGCGAACGGAATCCGAGCCAAGGGCGCGACAGTATGACGCAAAAAGTAGGCGGGTTTCTTAAAGAAGCAGGGCGGCTGGGCAGCTGGTGGAGATCGAGGAAGACGGTCTGCTGCGGAAAAAAAAGGAAGGACGACTGCTCGGATTCAAAAATCCCAGGGACGTCCTTGATGCAGGTTGACAGAAGAGAGATAAAGAACTTCTGCGGTCGATGACGGATGGGATGATTTGATTGAGGGGATATCTCGCAGGCGCCCGGGCATCCTGGGAGCCTCTGCGCGTCCCTTGGTGCCGCTTTTACCGCCACTTGCCATGTGCGACATGTCGTAGCGTCATGTGGGCAGGCAGCCGTCTGCGATCCACGACCGCTGCTTTTTTGCAAAACTTTTCTAATTTGCGTCTTGCCAGGATCCTAATCAGGTACCTATCCACATAGTAGTGGTTCTATCAGGGAGAACGCCGGAGGGTCCTCCCTACCAGCTAGTGTAGCACCTAGGTGGGTACCTACCGACTCTACTATACCTTAACGGCACCTACCCTCTACTATTCGATGCGCGTCCTTGTGCGCTCAGAGGCCGCTCGTTGGAGCGCTGTACTTGAAAGCATAGCTAATACTACATTAGTGCCAAAAGTTGAAATTGATTTGCGTGACCGACTCTAGCAATATGTATGGAGGTACTGCAAATCCACTTTCCGATTTTAGCAAGACCAGTGGAATTTTAAAAGCATTTTGCAACTTAAATATACCGCTCCCTGGCATTGTTGCATTAAATAAGCGCCCTCTAGCCAAGTAAACGCTTCAAAGAACACATACAATTTCCAATGCTATGAATTTTAATCAAAATGGCAGACTTTGGAAGTGTTATTTGACTCTAAGCGTTCAAAGGGGAAGCCACTAGTTCCAATCCGGGACATTTTCAGGATAACTTTAACCCGACATCATCAGAACAACAACTCGCAAGGTACACTTATCTGAACGCAAACAGCATTAGATAATTTAAGGATGACATAAAAGTGGGAGTTCACTGAAGGCTACATCAAACTAGGATTCTTATGTTAGAAAAGGAGAGAACCAGATTGTCTGTATTAAGTGCTTCCTGAACTAGTTATCTTTGAATAGGTTGTGAGAATTCTCAGACAGCTCTTTTCTGTTGTGTGAGGGTCTGTATTCTTCAAGACAGATATAATCATTTACGTAGTCGTTGGATTCTGCTAGTTCCTTTGGGTCATAACAAGAAGTCGGGCCTGAGCATGTTCCCGAGGTCTTTGATGATGGCTAGTTGGAGCAGCGGTAGGTTAGGTCCGTAAGACTGCATTAGACAATGGTTGGATAGATTTCTCAAACGATATTTGTACACATTCAAGCTAAGGATACCGTCTAGTCTACGCTTTTTGGAGCCGGGATGCTACCGACGCTGGGGGAGGAAAACCTGAGCCAGGTCCAGCCGCCTTCCACTTATATACTTCATTCAAGTACACTTCCTTCAAAAGCCACGATGTCGGGGAGATCCTTGATATCCGTCGACTCGTTCGTATTGATATCCGTAAGCCGGACAGCTTCTAGGTGGAGAGAACCTGCCTTCAGGGGCAGCAACTTCAGTTCGGTGGAGTGGCATGTGCCAGGGAGGAGTGGACTATGAGATTGTTAGTCAGACGAAAGCGCGGGAGTAAAAAGAGGTCAAATAACGACTCACCCAACCCTGACGTCTGCACTCAAGCAGACTAATTCTGCGTCCTGCCCGGCCGCACTCTTTTGCATAGCATGAACAATATTATCATCAGTCACCGCTTCCGCCACTTGATTCTCTTTGGGGCTAGAAGCGGACGATGATGACGGTCGAGCGATATGTCTACGGGGATCCGCGCGCTTCCGTCGAGGAATTGCCGTCATCGCAAACTTACGGGGTGTCGAGGAGCGATTGACGATAAAGACATCCCAGTGGAATGGCTTACTAACTTCGACGCTGACAGGGCCAGAAAATGATATTGTTATCCCTGTATCGGTGGTGGAATAGGCTCTCTCGCGAACAGAGGTTCGATTGGATGGAGGGATCCCTGGAGTGCCGTTTACTTGGCTGTGAGATATGGAGAGACTCGCAGGACGATGAGTCCGTTGAAGAGGCTGACTGGGGCCACCAAACGTTGGATTAAGGGGTATGGTAAAATCCACGTTTGCCCGCCATTCCATCGAGATCCGTGGCTTACAGTCGTCGGATAGCAATATGACTCCTCCCAGTGAAATATCCAAGACGCTGACCATCCCCGTGGTCGAGGGATTAGGATCTGGTTCGTATTCGGGCGTAAGCTTATAAAGCAGAGTAATATCGTCTCTTGGACGGCATTTTAGAGGGAGAGTAAGCCCCAAGGCGTTCGAGAGATTCTCAATATGTCCATCGGCGAGATGGATTTCTGCCTTATCGAGAACAACGTCGCAATTCAGGAATGGTGTCACTTCAAAGTCGAGGCTGGCAATGGTTGTTGGCCGGCCCGAGAAGGTATTTAAACGCGAGTACCTAATCCTTGCACTCGCAGCGGGAACGATTCGAATTGGATTATGCGTCTGTTGCTGAATGTTATATATTGGTTCCTCGGCGTGTGTCGCGGGCACAACCCGCAGAAGCCGAGAGGCTGGAAGAAATGGATCCGCACTCTTTAGAGCTGGGTCTGCCGCTAAAGGCTGGAAGACATTACTCGAGGCGGGAACAAGGCTTGGAAGATATACATCTTCACGTGTCGCTTGTGTAGATCGTTCCGGAGGGTTGAGAGTCGCAGAAGCTGTGAAAACCACCGATGGATATTGGAGACGAACACGAGGGCGATCTGGCACAATCAGCACATGCTGCAACAAGACCAGCGGAAGGAGCAGCTTACTGAGAAAGGCCTGAATCTTCCATATAACATAGACATGGTTACCGCTTCCCTCATCTCCTTCGAATGCGTTGACAACAACATGCGGCTCCTCTTTGTCATCTACAACCCCTGAGAAGATCAAGTCCTTCGTGGAGGTGGATCCTTCACCACCGGAGTCCGTAGGACTGATCGCAAAGGCATCGAGCCTAACCTCTAGCCTCGGAAGACGGGATTTCAGAGAGTTTTCAGAGCAATTTGAGAGTCTAAGGACGATGCGCACAGTAACAAACTCATCTGTTTTACTGTGAATGAGTAAGAGGCTGAACTCACGTTGGGGCACGGTTCTTCACTTACCAAAGAACAGCAGCGAGCGCTGCGGTATTGAAGACAGCACAGAAGGCAGATCACCAGCTCCTTTCTCCAAGGAGGAGGTCAACGCAGCCTCGATATCTATATCTGGAGCATGCGGGACGACTGTGTCCAGAACCGCGTGTCTCAGGAACTCCCCGTGGAGGTCGGAGCCAGGCATTGCGAGGGTGATAGTGGCATGCCCCCACTCACTATCAGTCAGAAAAGTCAAGTGAAGCCATCCACCAGATTGAACCCAGAAAACCTGGCTTCAACTTGACTCGGGAGGATACCGAGTGCTGCGCAAGCTGGAGCGAAGCACCCCGTACGCGCTGCAAACACCGACAAACAGCGCTGGAGACGCCGCCGCGCGGCTGCGGCTAGCCGAGCCAGACGCCGCCCAGGGACCCAGCGCCATCTTTTTGCGGAGCTCCGCGCTCTTCTCGACTCGGCCCATCACTCTCCTTCTCAGCAAGACAACCTCTTTGTGACAGCACCTGCAGCTGATTCGGGATGAATACGATGGGTGGCATGCCGGGCGCTCCTAGCCTTTGGCAGGAGGCTCGTAACGCCGACGGGAGAGTCTACTACTACAATGTGCAGACGAAGCAGACACAATGGGCAAAGCCCTTCGAGTTGATGACACCAATAGAGGTCCGTGTGGATGTTATCTCCCCTCTCAGGCAAGACTGGAACTCACTCTTTTGCAGCGCGCGTTGGCAAATCAGCCATGGAAGGAGTATACCGCTGAGGGCGGACGGAAATACTGGTACAACACGGAAACAAAACAGAGTACTTGGGAGATGCCAGAAGTTTACAAAAATGCTCTTGCGCAGGCTCAACAAACCCAGGGTCCGGCTGTGGCGTAAGTATCCCTTTGACTTACATTCTGTTCTCACTCTAACGCAGTTGTAGCGGCCCGACTTTTGTTGCAGGTGGAACCAGCGCCTTTCCTTCCTATCCGCAGCAGCGCGACCGCGACGAACACGATCGGAGTGCCACAGACAGGCGTGCCGCTGATACGAACGGAGCAGCAGCCGCTTCTGCCCTAAGCACACAGCAGACAGAACCCGAGTACAGCTCGTTTGAAGAAGCGGAGAACGCATTTATGAAACTACTGCGGCGCAGTGGCGTTCAACCCGACTGGACTTGGGAGCAGGCCATGCGTGCAACGATTAAGGACCCACAGTATCGTGCTCTGAAAGATCCCAAAGACCGCAAGGCCGCCTTTGAGAAGTATGCGGCTGAGGTTCGCGCGCAGGAAAAGGACCGGGCGAAAGAAAGATTCGCTAAACTCCGAGCAGATTTCAATACCATGCTGAGAAGCCATCCTGAGATCAAATACTACTCTCGTTGGAAGACCATCCGGCCTATTATCGAAGGCGAAACTATATTCAGGTCCACTAACGACGAAAACGAGAGGCGGCAGCTCTTTGAAGAGTACGTCGCTGATCTCAGAAAAGCCCATATTGAAGAGGAAGCCGTCAAACGGAAAGCTGCAATGGATGAGCTGGTTGCGATCTTGAAGGCTTTAAACCTCGAGCCGTACACTCGCTGGTCTGAAGTGCAGGAAATGATAAAGTCCAATGAGAGGATTCAAAATGACGATAAGTTCAAGACCCTGAGCAAATCAGACATTCTGACAGCTTTCGAGAATCACATAAAATCCCTCGAACGGTCCTTCAACGACGCCCGCCAGCAGCAGAAGGCTGCTAAGGCGCGAAGGGAGCGCCATAACCGAGAGCAGTTCATCGAGCTCCTGAAAGAGCTCAAATCGCAGGGCAAAATCAAGGCCGGCAGCAAGTGGATGAATATCTACCCTCTGATTGAAAACGACCCTCGGTACGTAGCAATGCTGGGTCAACCTGGATCTACTCCTTTGGAACTGTTCTGGGATATGGTAGAAGAAGAGGAACGGTCTCTGCGGGGACCCCGTAATGATGTCCTGGATGTCCTAGATGTGAGTCTTACACGTGATACCAATGCCCCCATACAGATACTAACTTCCATCCCAGGATAACCGTTATGAGATCACCCCGAAAACCACCTTCGAAGAGTTCAATTCTTTGATGAGCGCTGATCGCCGTACAGCTAATATCGATCCTGAGATCCTCCAGCTCATTTTCCAGCGTCTTCAAGAAAAGGTCATACGCCGTACTGAAGACGAGAAGCACGCAGCTGACCGCCATCAACGTCGCGCCGTTGATGCGCTCCGCTCTCGTATCAAGCATCTTGACCCTCCCGTTCGCGCCACTGACACTTGGGAGCAAGTGCGCCCCAGGATAGAGAAACTGGAAGAATACAAGGCTATCGAGTCCGATGAACTTCGCCAGACGGCCTTTGAAAAGGTCATCCGCCGTCTTAAGGAGAAGGAAGAAGACGCAGAGAGGGAGCGCGAGTTGCGCGATCGCCGACGTGATCATTATGACCGCGTCGACCGTGACTACCGCAACGGTCAGTCGTATAGAAGTGAGAGGGAGAGAAGGGCGGCGTCCAGCCGTCTCAGCCGTACCCCTGAGCCCGACCCCTATGAGGCAGACCGCCGTAAAGCCCAAGCAGACCGCGAGCGGTCTTACAGGAGGGCCAGCGGTCTCTCCCCCATCCGCGACAGGCGAGATGACCGTGACCGCGATCGAGACAGAGACAGGGACAGGGACCGTGATCGCTACCGCGACCGCGACCGTGACCGACGCCCGCTCAGCTACTACGAGCGTGAGCGCCGCGATCGGGAGGAGGAGCGCGAGCGTCTGTACCGCTCGCGCGCTGATCCCCGCAGCAGCCGCGACGAGCTCGACTACGGCGACGCCCGCAGCACGGTAAGTACCAGCGACCGCCGCCGCAGGCGCGACAGCGACGTGGAGAGCGTCGCCAGTCGCGGTGCCAAGCGGTACAGGCGGGATAGCCGTGAGAGAGACCGGTCTAGAGGAGGCGGGCGGAGAGATCGCGACCGCCGCGACAGGGAGCGCACTCCCGTGGAGGCGGAGATCAAGGAGGAGAAAGCGGTGCACTCTGGTAGCGAGGAGGGTGAGATCGAGGAGGACTAATAATCTCACTAAGTAACCTAATTTGGTGTCCTCGTCGGTGAGGAGTGGAGTTGGCAGCCAGATCGTAAGTGTACCTCTGTTCTCTTTCTCTCTCCTTACCTAGAAAAATCCACCTATGTTCGTATCTACGCTGCGTATATAAATAAAGTGTTCGACTCGTACGTTTCGTCAATCTCCCCCCATTTGTAGTACAGTACGTTTGAGGTTACAGAGGTTACACCCCCGAAGTAGATGGGTTATCGAAGTTGCAAGTAGCCCTTCCTATTCTGTAGAGAGGGTATTTATAGACGCCCCTAGATGACCCTACTGTACAGTACAATCAATGAGCGGATCGTACTAAACATATCTTCATCTTCTGCGCCATCTATGTTCAGTATAGGTCGGCAACCTGGTATTAGATAGGTATTTAGAGCAGACCTTCCGTAAAGAGAAGAATATCCGTTTCTTTATAATAAGGCCTTTTTTAAAAAAAATCCCCCAAGGGAGGTATACAGTATGCATACGGAATAAGGAATCATTTAAAAAGTGTCTTGGATCATTCGAAAGTCTTTTTGAGTGAATTAACGGAGATGTTCTCGCTATATATTTTGAAAAATTCGACAAGGGACAACTTTTCAGAACAATCATTTTCTTTACCTATCACTCTTATACTCTTTTTTTTCTACATATATAGATCGATTCAATCTGTTCAATTACTTCTGGAGTTTTATTGTATTGCTATCGTGCGCATAATTCTTCCAATTGACCTAACATATTGTACACAAAAAAGATCTTCAGCTAGATACCTAAACATACAAACACAAGGAGTGCTGTTTATGTTTGTGCATAAACTGCTCTAACTCTAATATCGTTTTCGTGGAGACCTAATCGCCCCTGGCGCTCAACCTGATTATCCTATAATCTAGCGGATTATAACATATACATCCATCGATGTCTAGGATGAAGAGGACGGTATGTCTTATTACCTGACGGGATGCCGATAGCCGTGCTAATTGATGCGCTAGGGAGGACTTTTGCATTTCCTTCTATACTGCCAGAGCGTTCTGTCTATACTCTTTTAAAAGCGGGCATTCAATTCAATTCACCTCTGAGGGCAAGCATTTCCAGGACATTGGCTCATGCTAAGATGGCAGAAGATTAAAAAACGTCGGCAAAAGATAAATGTACAAAACGAGTGACTGAGAAAGGAAGATGCAGTGAATGAAGGCGAAACAGAAATCGGTGCAATATATGCCATTTCCTGCCATCTAGTTCTAGTCAATTGTTGGAAATGCTGCCCGGCAGTGGTCACCTAACTTGACCCGTCCCATTGTATTTTTTGTCCTCGCCTGACTACTCACGGTAGAAGTCGAAAAGAGAACATCTATGTCATAGCCTCATTGCAAGTTTAGACCCTCCTACCCCTACCCAACCCTGCCGATCCAAATGCAGAACTGGTCTGACAGCACGTGACCGTTGTTTCACAGACAAGAGAAACTGTGGCAATACCTGACAGATGAATCCCAAACTAGACACTCGGATGGGTCGATGAGGTCACGGGTAACAAGGGCGTGAGTACGAGTGTAGCACAGCACTGACGATGGGTGACTGACATCTAGACGTGGGGGAGAGGCGAAAATGGTGACAGGAGGTCAACCACTGCCCCAGTCATGTCATCCTCATCGTCATCCTCACCACCCGATGCCTCATCTTCCGGAAGACCTGCACAACGACGGCACCGTCTAGCTCGGATACCAGACCCTCTACCAACGCCGGAAAATGAGACTAACCAAACGCCCTTCTTAATGCCACGATGTCGCCGTCGTCCTTGACGCTTATAGGAGTCGCGGTCATCATGCCTGTGATGATCGCGACGATGCTTCTTTGGGACACCCTTTTCAGCTCTCTTCCTCCAGGAAGAACTGTTCGGGAGACAATCAGCATGCGTCCAGCCAAGGAGAAACGACCATCGGATATCAGTTGTTAAACTTACGTAGTTTCCACTCAACTTCTGTTCCTGGTCGAGCTGACTCTGGTACTTGTTGATACGTGGCCGGTAGCTGTTCGGGTCGCGACGGAACGTGACGTCCAAGTTCTGAAGGAATTTGTTACAGCCGGTCAAGAGCGACTCGGGAGCATTAGCACGAGCATCGACGGAGGGCTTGCCGTCGAACACAATGACACGGTCAGCGAGATAGGTGGCCATGATGAAGTCGTGTTCGACGATAAAAGCCGTCTTCTTGGTATGCATGATGAAGCGCTTGATGACCCTAGCGGCGACAATACGCTGCTCGGAATCAAGATAAGCGCTAGGTTCATCGATCACATAAATGTCCGCGGGGATACCCAGAGCCAAGACAATGGCGACACGTTGCAATTCACCACCAGAAAGGTTCTGAACTTCCTGGTCGATGAAGTCATCGATCTTGAGAGGCTTATAGACGTCTGTCTGAAACTGTGGGTTCAGGAAAGCAGCCTTGATCTTCTTGAAGAACAGCTGGCGCACTGTGCCTTGGAACTTCGGTGTGATCTTCTGGGGCTTCATGCTGATGTTCAATCGAGGGACGGATACATTGCCGTCCGGCTTCTCTGCACCAGCCAGCATCTTACAGAAGGTCGTCTTGCCAGTTCCATTCTCTCCCATCATGACGATAATCTCTGAGTCGGTGAATCTTCCGGCCTCGACCTTGAGATGGAAGTTGCCGAGAGTCTTCTCCATCGCAGGGTAGCTGAAGGCACGCGCCTTGTCAACGACAAACTCATCACTGGCCTCCGCGATACGGAACGTGAGGGACTCCTCTCTAAATCGAAGGTTTTCTGTCGGGATGTGACCATCCAGGAAGATGTTGATACCCTCACGGACGGAGGCAGGAAGAGTAACTACTCCATACACAGCTGGTTTGCCGTACAGAACGCAGACGAAGTCAGATAGGTAGTCGAGGACAGACAGGTCGTGTTCGACTACGATAACGTAGTCATCTGGCCGCAGGAGCTCTCGGATCGTACGGGCCGCACTAAGACGCTGCTTAACATCTAGATAAGAAGAAGGTTCGTCGAACATGTAGCTATGGCTTCGTTAGAGTTGGACAGACACTCGTAGTTGACAGTGACCGCTTACACATCAGCCTGTTGCACGCAAACAAGACCGATAGCAAATCGCTGCAGCTCTCCACCAGAAAGAAGATCAATTTCACGGTCCTTGACCTGGTTAAGTTCTACGCAAGAGTCAGAGAAACTCAGCCAAAGGGGGAGGGGGATGTGTCTATTGACATACCCAGAACATCCATGATGTGTTCCATGTTGTCCATCTGGGCACGAGCCTTGATGAGAGGTCCGACCGTCTTGACTGGTCCCTTTACGGCCTTGGGGATTTGGTCGACATATTGTGGCTTGACGACGGCCTTCAGGTCATCCTCCAGGACCTTGGTAAAGTAGTCTAAGCAGTGTCAGAAACCACGATCCATCGGACTTCGCGACAGAGACATACTCTGGAGTTCGGAGCCACGGAAATACTTCAAGATCTCCTCCCAGTCCGGAGGGTTATCATACCGTCCGAGATTGGGCTTCAGCTTGCCGCTGAGGATCTTGAGAGCTGTACTCTTGCCAATACCGTTCGTTCCCACAAGACCCAGGACCTGGCCGGGACGAGGCATGGGCAGCCTGTGGAGCTTGAAACTGTTGGCCGAGTAGCGATGTGTCACCTCGCTCTCGAGGTTCGTGGGCAAGTTGATGATATGGATGGCGCCAAATGGACATTTCTTCGGGCAGATACCGCATCCGATACAGAGGCGCTCGGAGATGAAGGCGATCTTAGAGTCGGGGGTGACCTCAATGCAGAGCTTCCCCGTGCGGACCACGGGGCAAGACTTCTTGCACTCTTGCCGACATTTCTTCAGAAATCAGTACCACTGCTCTCAGCGCCGTTGCGAACTCAGCTCGTACCTTTGGTTTACACTGTTATCATGGAATACTCGGGTTAGCAACATCCACCGGATGATCGTTGCGAGGGGTACACGCGGGGCAACCCGGACACACCTTGTCACTGTTCACAATCGCAACTCTAGAAGAGCCATCAGTGCTGCGGATCAGAAGGCTGGATCATAGCAGATGCGTACCTCGTAAGCTTGTCTGACATGGTGGGCAATCCCAAGCGCGTTTGTAGGAAGATAGACCCAACTGCGGAACAAGAATATAAAAACGGAAATCGACGAGAACGTCGGAGGGGTCTCTAACGTCAGGTGGCACCGCTGCAGCTATGCAGGCGGGATACAGAAGACCGGGTATCCGAGCTGAACAAAGCTGAGAAGTGCCAGAAGAGACTGGACCGGAGCAGGATGAGCTTTTAGCAGCCTCGGGGCAGGAGGGGCTCCAGAGAAAAGCAGGCCAGGCATTGTGGGAGAGAGCAGGGCCGCGCGGAGGCCTCAGGCCGAACGCCCGCCACCAGCGCGCTGGGCCGTGGATGCCTGGGGCCGGGCGGCAAAGCAGCATTACGCGGGCCGTGATTGGCTGGCGGGGCGAGGGGCGCTGGTGCCGGGCTTTCGGTCGGGCTGCCTGCTGAGTCATCCGTGGCTGTGTATATATCACGTGACACAAGGGCGCTGGCCGGCCACCCGTCACCTGATCATGCTGGCAGTCACCTGACTGTCGGACTAAGCCCGTCCGGGGCGCGCGCTAAGCCGCATCGGGCGCGGCGGCGCCTGAGGGCTCAGGCAGGCGCCGCCTACCGCCCGGCCCGGCCAGTCACTGCGACTCGCTCGCCCGACGACCACCACCACCGCCGAACCTCCAACTCTTCCCATTCCCATTCTTACTCCCTCACCTTCTGAGGTCTCCGTCTTCCCTCCCGACCACCCACCACCCACCC
>JGI26051J44788_1000276_pt1 | contig 30584 bp, 30 predicted proteins | sample HigsolmetaGSP13D_FD_44788 | JGI IMG/M metagenome (IMG submission 44788) | reverse complement strand
AACCACCTCATGATGCCATGATTTCTCTCTTTTTCTTCTCCATGCTTTTGATTCTGTATGACAAGCTACCATAGTTTCAGCTAATAATACTATGACTGAGCGCCGTCACAAGCAGAGCATGTCCTGGATCAATCCAGAGTTTTTGCTTTATGACTGTAACTCCCATCCAGATCATCTGATGTTAAGCAAAGGGCCTTCCCGTGCCATCAGGTATTGATAATAAGAGTTTTGGCCACGCAATGCTAGGAAGAGTCGTCACTTTTTGTTCGACATGGTCTGGCCGGTCGGCTTGCAGTAGTACCATTGTGCGAAGAAATCCATTGGAGCATTCTTTTTGTACCTGAAGTCGTGGAACTTGGTGTAGTACACGACAAGCTCATTGCCATTAAAATGCCCCTGTATGATCCGAGCGTGCTGAGGACCCATGATGGAGAATAGGAGAACCTGCATATATCCGAAAGGCAAGACCTCATCAGTTAGTCTGAAGAGGAGAAAATGAATATGCATCATTCCACTTCATAGACTAATATAATAGTACTGCTTCACGCCGACAATAAAAGGGTAATGTCGCAAATGTGGCATGGGCTTCAGAAAGGGAAAACTCACCGGTGCAACATCATGCTCAATAAACTCCCATGTTCGCATACGGCCTCTCATAACCCTAATGAGAAAGAGCAATTCCCCGCGGAACAGGGTCTTATCGTCGCCGTTAATATCATAGATGAGTGAACCCTTGATGTGTGGGACACTTTTGACACAGTAATGACTAATCGAGTCCACACGCCATTGCGGTTTATCGAACTCCCAAAGAGGCCCAAAGCCATATTGATCGATGCTGTGTATGTATTTGTGAGAATAAAGTATAGTGACATACTAGTGGGTAGGTTTATTGACGAGTACCTGGTAACGCAGATTGCAGAACACGTGAAGGAAGATCGGGGGATAGAACTTACTTCGCTTTGCAGCCCCATCCAGTCTCTAAGAGATCAGTGGAACTGGCATCCCGACTCCGACTCCGACTCCTGTATACATGCAGATAGCTTGTGAGGTAATAAGACAGTTCACGTGCACGGTTGATCGGTGTAATGTCAATATCCTCATTTGGCAGTGGGGCGCCGTATTCTGGGAACTCCCTCTCGACATCTCCCTCCTCGGGTTTCATGAGGAGATCTGGTGGATAGGGGTCGAAGAAACATGGCTCAAGTTTTGGTTTGTCATGTGAGGAGAACTCTACTTGTACCGCGCGAATATTGACTTCCTGAAGTTCGCTGGGCCCGAACTGGACTTTCCCAATATCAATGACGGATTTTTCCAGCGTCTGTAAGGCAAGGCGGCGAGCCTTGTGCTCTTCTGGTTCCACAAGCTTTTTTGGTTTCACGATGTCAGCCATTCTGACGGATGAGAGAAATGAGAGTTGGGTACTGGACAAGAAGGATTGCTTGGGGATAATGATTAAGACTGGGGGAAGGATTGCTCTCTCCTAAAATATTATTTCCTTTGACAAAGTGGATTGATCTTAAGGGCCAGGAGACATTTGCCAACGTTGACGGTACCATGCGTCGTTGCGCAGTCGCTTTGTTTTTGTTGGCCGCTACCGGCGCTCGCCCCTGGTTGAACGTGTCGGTCGCGGCTTTAACCTCCAACTCTCAACCTGCGCCACCAGCCTCGTCACGTCCATTGTCTTCAGCAAAGCTCTTTTAGAAGTGCTCAAACCGAGTAGGCTACCTTCCGACTCCAGTGGAGCCTGCTCTGGTTCCCCTCGACTCACACGGAGATGCTCGCCGCCGAATCTAGCTGGTCCCGTTCCAGATCAAGATACGCATTCAGATATTTGCTTTATCGTAGTTAAAATTGTCGACTGCGCTTATCTACTCGTTTGGGCTTCTTGACGCCACAACCTCGTTAGCTGCTTCATACCAGATGCAATCTACCTGATACCCGAATATTTTTGCTGTTTTCTATCACAACCATGCTATGCACCTATATTGGCTACCCCTGGAGATACCTTCGCTGCCAGCAGCAACCCTGATGGCTTATATGCTGGGTATCGTTTCATATTGAGAATCAGAGTGTTTAGGCAACAAATTTCCTTCCATGCCGCCAACTTACATAGAGGTACTTTCCGCAAGCAGTACCATAAGCACTTCTGTGTTTCAGCCAGATGACCTGGGTAAAGGGCCTTTATAGATACGTTTTGTACTACCTACCTGCTGGCAAGCTTGACACACGTTGTACTTTCCAGATGCGGTTATGTCCAGCATGAACTTTTATAGAACCTGAAAGCTGTCGAGGTCATTTGGAGGCCTCCTGACATATATAACTCAGCACTTCACCATGGAGGACGTAGACTCCAAAGGTCCCTTTGCTCATTGCTTACTCTGAACTGACACAGCCCTTTTCCTGCTGCCTCTTCTTGAGTGACCCGACTCATGCACTTCTAATTTTGTTTGTCTGTTGTAACCAATCATGAGCGTTGAGCTTGAGATCAAATTTCCAGACTCAAAGACATTATGGGAACAACAGACAAAAAAGTTTTGTGTCAGCAATCAAACTATTCACGACCTGAGCATTCCTTCTGCGTCGAAGTTCAAGTACGAACACTACCTCCTTCTTAGAGTGCTCTGGATAGCACAGGACGCGTCGCACTTTGTTGCAAAGCATTTCGGTTTGGAAGTTGAGCTAGGGCAAGCGAGGAAAGAACTGAGCCAACTTGAAGATTGGAGCAAATACTGTGACAGTTTCGATATTGATATAGCGAAGCAGAAGACGTTCCCTCGTCTAGGTACCTTCTCCCTTGTGAGATATCAGCAACGGCAGATCGAGAAAGTGCAGGACGAAAATCCCGAGGTAGAACCCGATGTCACGGTGTCGCCCACCCCGTCTCTGCGCAGGACACGTGGCAGAATGAAGCAAGCCGAAATACCGTCGCTGGGCCTGCGGATAGATGGCCTACAGCTTGAAAGACCTACTGAAGTGACGAGCAAAGACCAAGGGACCCCGGAGGGACTCGATATGCTTGGATCCGACTCTGAAGAATCCTCTGTCTTAATGCTATCCCCTGCCGCCAAAGAGGCCGAGAGCATACTGTATCCTCGGACAAAGGATGAACAAATAGTCAATGCCGCTCTCCTACAATATATGAATGCACTTACAATCCACTTTCCTTATTATAATGATTGGACTCTGCACAGAAGAGCGTTTTCTGCCCAATTCAAGAATTCTTCCTTGAACGCGCGGACAGATGGATATCTTGAAGACCGGTCTAGCAATAAGGTCCGCGCAATTGTTGAAGTCAAGCCATATATCAGAGGCAAAAGCGGATACCCAGTACGGATGCAGGAAGCTGCTCAAATGGTTGCATGGATCTCAGATGACCAACAGAGACCCAAGCGGTCTCCCGGTCGGTAAGTCTCACATTCTTATTTGTTAATAATCTACAATATTGACAATGCTTCAGCCGTCTGCTTGTCTCTCAGGACAGACACGAGATATACCTTACCTTTGCGGAGTATGAGGAAGGGTACCTTAAATATTTGAGGAACGAACTTGCGCCTGGTGATCCAGTCTCGTTCTTGAAAATGTATGAATTCGGGCCGTGGGATATCAAAGAAAGGAAACATATGAAGCAGCTTGGAGAAATCATTTTTGCATTTACAATTCGTGCTGACAAAGATAGGAAGGAGGAGGAGTCACAATCAGCTAGTCAAGGAAAGGCTATGTGACGGCTTAGCATGGACGTGCGGCTCGAGAAAAGATCTCTATGAATATTCGAAGGTGCCGCCGTAGGGTTACTCGAAGCAGGTTTCATATAGTGATTGGAAAGCGAACGCAGCCGAAGCTTCCTGTCGCTATGTATGCGGTATTTGAGGTAAGTTTTCATTTACCTGCACTTGCTTCTAGATTGCCATTTGTTGAGTGGTTGCTTTATCACTTCATCACTTGGGCATTTTTATGGCGGTTTCTCATCTCATCACAATGGCATTCTGTCCTATCTCCCTATAGCTGAAAATGAGACATTTTCTACATATTTTTTTTTTGAATATGAGACTTGTTCCAAGGACCACGCGGTACTAGGCGACATCACTTTGATTATTTCCTGGAAGAGCTACTTGATTCACAGAGTAGATCGGTAAGATGTGGGGCTCTTCTTAACCAACAATATGGATACACTGAAAATCACATCTGTCAGACGCTCTCCATTTGGGCATCAACTTCCAAAACATAGCAGGTATGTTCTACAAAAACTCATGTCGGACAAAACAGCGACACAACCTATTTGTCTTTTGCAAGTTTCGGACCTTATATTCCGACAACTCACTAATCCCTCACCCTAATACTCTAATCCTCCACCACAGCGCCAACAGTCCCGCACTCGCGACGCACTGCAAAACCCCGGGGAAACTCTGTTATTACAGGTACTCGCGGGCGGACTCGGGACAGCGCAGCTTCAACCCATGACTTCAGAGACTGTACAGTGTTTGCTATCATTTCGTTGACTGACATTCCAACTCGTGTACCCTCGGGTAGAAGTTGCATGGATGTATGTATGTACATGCTGCTAGACGAACAAACCGTCGCAAACCAGGGCAGACAGGGAGAGAAGCAACTGTAGCTCGACCAGAACAGCTCCTCGATGCAGACTGGTTTAACAATCTGCCTCGGGACAAAGATGAAAGCAGAAACAAAGAAGCCAACTTCGATCACCGATGGAGGAAGAGGAAGAGGCTGTCAGGTGCTAAGCTTACAGGACTGCCAAACACCCCTAGGACCCTCTCTCAATCATCATATGGGACTAGAATTATTCCAGCTTGGTGCACAAATCCATTGTACTTTTTTTTCCCCAAAGAATGTCCGGGGGAGGAATACCACGGACCAGGTTCCCGTACTATTTGACAAGTGCACTCCGTGGTTTGCTACAGTACCCGTCAACTCACATCATTGACATACCAAGCAGGTGTAGACGAGGTTAATTACGCAGTACCTTTGAAATAGCTTCAAAATCATGTTTGGGGGGATATGTTTGTAGTACCAATCAGCAAAAGTCGTCAGTTAGGGCAGGGGACTCCCTGGGTATATAACATAAGTAGGTACCTAAGGTATATAATGCTAACATATCCCAGAACCACCACTTGAGCTATCTATCCAACACGGTGGTGCCATAACCAGACATATACCTCCCAGAATAGCTCACTTCAAGCGTTCAGACCACCCCCCTCCCAAACCGCCGCATCATACCCGTCCATCAGGGCCGTATACTCCGGCCCCGCCGCGACCCAGCCCTTGATCCCGCCCTCCAGGACCAGGCTCTTGAGCGAAGTGTCCTGCTTCTCCTCCAGGTAGTCCGCGAACCAGCCTGCGGCGCGGGTGCCTCGGCCGCGGGAGGAGCCTTGTTCACCAGAACATGTATGTGTCAGTGAAGATTACCCACCAAGTACTGTACATATCTAGTAGGCTGCGTAGGGCGCCGTTCTCAGGACTAACCGCAGTAAAACACCACGCTGTCCACCCCGCTCGCGGAGAGCAGAGCGTGCAGCGTCGGCAGCGTCGGGTAGAGGCTCTGCGCGGGGAGGTTGAGCGAGCCGCGGATGGTGCCGCCCTGTGTTTCATTCAATTGTCACAGCGTTAGTATCATTATATTCCTTCCGGATGAACCCATAATACATGCTAGGATAGGTATACATACCTCGAAATCCGTCCGCCGCAGATCAACCAGCACAAAATCCGTCCCCGGGCGCCTGCCGTCGCGGAACCACTGAAGGACCTCCTCGCGCGTCACAGAGGCAGCGACGTTCCTGGGCGCGGGGTACGCCTCGTACCAGGGGCGTCCGGGCTGGTTCTGACTCTGAGGCTGGGTCGTCATGGTTCGAATCCTTGTACTTGTATAAGTACAGTACAATGAATTTGCTAGGGACGTGCGGTATATGCGGTAACTGATAGACGACAGGACAGGGATCATGGATTAGATAGATAACAGATGATGTTGGTTTAAAAAACCAACAGCTCCTGTCCTTATAGTCAGCAATGCATTGTTACTTGTTTAGGGCTTCTCGGCATCAAGGCAGCATGAAAACTGACTGGTCGAGAGCGGCGGGAGCGGGTACTTTTTTTTGTTCACCTCATCCCCCGCAAAGTCTGCTGTCATTTCTGGCCAATCAGCCTGCGGCGGTGACATATCCCCGGATCATGGCTGTCATCGGAACTCTGACCAGGGCACTCCGGGCATAAATGGTCTGTTGCCCTTTTTTTTAAAAAAAAAAGTCTTTCATATTCTGAATTCTCTTTGTTTTCTACTGCTAATACTGCGAGTTCAATGTAAGGTTAGTTAGGTACAGAAGGTACTAGTTGGGTCTCTGTTTCAGGTAACGTTCTGCTGATAAACATTGTTCTGTTTTGGTGTCTCCCGTTCCGTGCTATTGCTGGCCGATTAGGTACGTAGATGCGAAATGAAACGTGACTCATATGTCTGCGACAGCCGTTCCACATGTACGGTGCACCCCGACTACCTAACTGGTAAGTGTGGGCAGGGCCCGGGCATGGCAGGGCTGGAGAATTCCCGATGTGGCCAAAGTTCCCCAGCGGGGATTTCCCAAATTGGTAAAAGGATGAGACAGCCTACCCCGGACGGCAACATTGAATCCAGAGAGCTCCATCGACGGGTTTCTAGAACTAGACTATGGATAACCGATGGCCTGGCCAGTCTGCATCTCCACAAAGAATCACAGGGAGCCTGTCAACTGGAGAGTAGAGTTCTTGGTAGTTTAGCAAGAGTCTGTCCTTGGGACTTGACAGATCTATGCGATTCTGCTGATAAGGCGGTCTGGACTGTGACTTGGTAGCTATGTTCGTAGTACACAGCTGATGAGAATGAGTATGTAGCTGGAAAGTTGGCTGTCAGTGGAAACAAAAGGTATTATATACAATCAGATACTCTCAGTGAAGCTTTGTGCTCCCTTAATTCCTGCTCCAGATAGGAATAAGGAAGTCTACCTACCTAATCGTAAGGAGGAAGCTCGAAACTCACCGGGCCTCAGGAGGCCCCTGGACTCATCACCGTCTGCAGTCTGTCCCCGTCTGGAACAAACAGTAAATACCTAGGTAATAATGATAGGTCCGTAGACCCGAACGAGCCTAGAAATCGTCGTCCCTGAACAGATCCGTTTGACAGCTTCATCCTCCAAACGACTTAGATACTTAATTACTAATTCCTCGTCCGTATCTGGGAGCTGCGGTGACCCCATGGTCGACAATACGAGGTCTTGGACAAGCCACTCCGATCTCGGACGTTGGCGTGTGGGTCGCGTTTCTTTCCCATGCGAAGCTGATATCCCATGGTCTGTCATCCATCTGGGGTACCACGTGTGTTCCCACCTCGTAGATTACCTTTTCCGTGTCTCATTATTTAAAACGGATACGAAATCGAATCGTAGAACTGGTTTCCGATCGAGGATAGGGCGGACAGCAGCATCACGAGAATCCTTTCTGCCTGATCATGTCTGTCTGCGATTGGCTGCTTAGAATAGCATCCATCGCGTCCAAGTGCAACCAGTGTAGTCAATATGATGTGCTGTCTTGCTTGTCAAGAGAGATGGCGTGATCTGCGTTCCCTCCGTTAAGAAGACGCATCCATATCAAGCGCCAGAATGACTCATGTATACTTCCCTGGGAAGAAACCGTCCAGCTCATCTCCCGGAGAAACGGAATGTGTGTATACACCTCTTGAACGTGCTGGACAGTACGCAAGCAGGGCAAGTCGGTTGTCAGTTGGCAAGACGAGACGCTGAACATAGACGGACCTCTATTGCGATGCGATGTGTTCAGCTTGCCAATCTCAATCCTAGTAAGGCCCCGATCCTTGAAAGTGCACGGGCCGAAGGAGATAGCCAGGTCTCCAACATCACTCCGAAGTCGCTGATCTTTCTGCGGAGGAGGTAAGAGAGTAGTCCAGAGCTCTCATGTCCGAGCTGTTGAGCACTACGTTGCGAGGTGAAATGGCCAATAGCCAGGCACCGATCGTCGAGATTGATATCTCTGGAACTACCGCCACTGCGCCGGCTGCCAACTCTCGAGGAAAGTAAAGCGAAAGGGCGTGCGGGCGCAACCAACAGAGCACATCATTTCCTGACCTGATAGACATTCCATGCGGGGAGTGTCCGGTTCTGGCAGTAGTGGCTTGTCCCAGCAGCTCGAATCACGCTCTGTGGCTGCCTCATCTCGGCCATGGATTCTGGGAGTGTCAGTTGTCAAAAAGTCCGCCTCACATCCGCCTAGCTGCTAGAGACGTTGCTTTCGAGTCAGCAAGAGTAAAGTCAGACAAAGTAGCAGAAAAAGTGTAAAAAGCAATATAGGCGTAGGTCTAGAGACAGGGTAGGTAGGAGGTCATCCGGATGATCCAAGATCCAGACTCTGCCATGCCGGTTTCCGAACGAGGTCATCCGTTCCAGGATTGGAAAAGGGGGAATTCCGTGGCGGAGCGGCTGCAGGCGCAACTTACCCTCCTCCTTGGGATGTATGCCGCGATATGCCAGACGGCGACCCGTGGGCTATGAAACGCAGGGCGGACGGAGATGACGACAGGTTCGGTTATTCGCGGCGAAAATGAAAGGGACGAACGTTCCGGAAGCCAAGCGGGGCTCAAAAAAAAGTGCATCTCCCACGATATCCACAACTGCGGCTTCCTAGCTTTTTTCTGGAGCTTTTTTTTTTTCACGTCTAGTCCTAAACTCAGTACTCAGCGGACCCTGGGCGGGAAGGGCCTGATGTTTGCTGCGGGCGGGACGGCTGGCAGCTAGCTCGACCTGGGCAAGCTAAAACGAGCGACATCTCCGATCTGATGGACCAGCCCGAGACGAGCATTGGTCACTTCTCCAGCAGCGGCGCTCCACTGCGAAAGGCGTGCAGGCGTCGTCGGAAGGGCGCACAGGTCTGCCATCAGGCCCAGCAGTGGGCCAAGGGGCCATGACGCGATCTCGTGAAGAACTCTGTCGACGAGAGTCGGGCCACGAAGACAGCGGAACAGGACTGCGAGAGCAAATTGGTCAGCAGGTGGATGACTAATGGAGCTCGCGGAAATACCTCAAGGAGAACTGCCCGTGGCGTGACTCAGGGGGGTGGTGGATGATTAATGTTAGGTAACAGCACAAGGACCTTGCATGATGTGTCAGGGACGGCGAGATGGTGCGAGAGAGACACCGGCATGCCGTGGCCAGGCGTCCGCCCTTCGCCGTCCCAAAACGGTCAAGAGCTTGTCAACCGAAGGGCGAGCGCCCGTCAGCACCGTCGCCGCCATTGGCCTCATCCGGCGCGCCGGCGCGTGGAGATGATCCTTCGATGCCATCCGAAACCAAGCGTCGGACGGTCAGACCTGTCTCGACGCTCCAGGTGCATGTCCTCCGTGGCCCTTGGCATGCCGCAGGCCGGGATCTGCCTGACCGCTCGATGAGCACCTTGCCATGTGGATGGCATCCTTATATACTGGCCCTTGGCGGCCGCAGAGGCGCAGCCCGTCAGCTATATACGATGTTTCGAGAGAGGTCGGGTGACTCGCGCAAATACTAATCCATCGCTCTCAGAACAACGGATGGACAACAGAGCCATATAAGCGTTGCTCGTTCGACCGTGCGATCCTTTGTTGTCGTTGAAGTAGATACCCGAGTACGTCTCGCGGTACTGTACATCTAACCGCCGCCAAGACGGTCTTTTGCTTCTTGTTCTAACGAGCCGTGGTTGGTGTGCCAGCAAGGTTCCTATTGGTACTGATATATATATAGCCCTATCCCATCTCCGTCGCGAGATGTACCACCCCTGCCATCAGTACCCCGTGCTAACGCAGTATATCAGATAGGCAGCTGCTCCGCACTTCCCCGCGGTGCTGTTATCCTTGTTTCGAGCTTTGCCCTACGCATCTTCCTCTTGCGCCAGTGACTTCGGGAAGTGCACATCCCCATGGCGGAAGAGTCCGTTGCGCGCAGTGCAAGCATGCTCGAGTCGCTCACGAAGCGCTCCCGTCCCAGGGTAGGCATTGAGCTCATCGGCCAGACCGATGGCTTCGTGAGTTCCTACACAACGTGGGATACGATCCGCGGTGAGGTCTCTGTTACCGTGGACCACGATACCCCCTTCGATGACATCGATATCACATTCGAGGGTACGTGCGCCTGTTTCATCACAACCACCGCATCTGGCTGATGATTGCGCCACAGGTACCTCCAGAACATCGATAGAACGGGCGGGAGCGTCTCCAGCATACGGGGGTCGATCAAGCTCGTCCCACACGTTCCTGAAGCTCCGCCAGCCCATAGACGAGACCACATACCCGCACCCGCGGATCTTTGAGAGTGGTCGTGTTTACAAGTTCCCTTTCACATTCGTGGTCCCCGATCAGCTTCTGCCGCAGGCATGCAGTCACCCAAAACGCAATTCATATATCCATCAGGCTCATACCCAGCTACCCCCTACTCTGGGAGATCCCATGCTTGCCGGCGACGGGGTGACCCTTCTCGACGACATGACTCCCGAGATGTGCCAGATCTCCTACACCATCGGAGTATCGATCTCACGGAGGCCGCTGGTGGAGGGCGGACCCGCAAAAACCCTGGTGGCCGTTGCAAAGAAGGTCCGCATCATCCCGGCCGCCGACGAGCAGCCTCCGTTGGACATTTCGGACGATTGCCAGGACTATTGCACCCGCAAGGAGAAGGACGTCAAGAAAGGCTTGCTACGGGGAAAGCTGGGTCGACTGGTGATGGCGGCGTCGCAGCCAAAGCCGCTTCAACTTCGCCCTACAACAAAAAAATCCGAGTCGACCGACCCGGTTAGCACCGTTGCGACATTGCATCTGCGATTCGACCCCATACACGACGAACAACCTCCCAAGCTGGGGACACTGTGGAGCAAGCTCAAAGTGTCAACGTTCTACACCACGAACCCGTGGACCGATTTTCCCGCACGAACCCCCGCTCTGACCTGGTCCACCGACAGCGGAGTATACACCGAAACGGTGCCACTGGCATCTCGATGCATTGCCTCCGCCCAGTGGGAGAAACACACCGCGGGAGATGATTTCGCCCGGCGCGACTCGATGCAATCGATGTCCTCCGCGGAATCCATAACCGGCCCATCGGCCTCGTATTCAGGGAAGACCTACTACACGGCCTCGCTCCTCGTCCCCATCACGCTCCCTAAAGAAAAGGCCTTCGTGCCCACCTTCCACTGCTGTCTCGTCTCTCGCGTCTACGCCCTCGAACTCTGCATCTCCTACCACACGCCCCACGCGAACATCCTGGCGCCAACCTGTTCTCTGAAGATCCCTATTCAGATCACCAGCGAACGCAACGCAGATGCCCGTACGAACCAACTCGCGGACAACCCAATGATCACGCATCCTACGGACGTTGACGACGAGTTCTTCCGTCCGCGGAGCATCGCTCCCCCGGATCCGGAGTACCTCGGCCGGGCCGCGCTGCGGGGTGTGAACAGGAACCTGAGCGATCGCCCAAGTTCTGTGCTCTCCTCGCCATCAACGATGTCGTTATCTGATATGGCGGAAGCGTACCCCCTGGAACCGCTGGAACCGCCAGAGTACTCGGACCTGGCGCCGCTCTCCGGTCGACCCCGAGATGGTGAGTCTTCGTGCCCTGCGCCACCATCAACCATTGTCACCGCTACCACCGCCCTCATCATCACCCACTGAGCGATGCGTGAGAGCCGCGTGTTGACAGGAGATTGTTTGCCAAGGTCGCCGCCAATTCGATCTTGAGGAGAAGAGCGGGTGCTTCTGCCTGTTCCTGCCGCGTATCTAATTAATCTATCCATCTATCTATCGGCGTTATCATATGATCGCCGTCCTTACGTGGTGGTCACACGACTTATGTCATGTCCCTTCCCTTGCGCATGAGATTTGGGTCGCATTTAGGTTCTGCGATTGATTGAGGGATTAAAAAAAAGGCATTCTCTCGGTTGTTGAGGTTTCGGGTTTTATCTCTCTTTCTGGCTCCGGGATTGAATTGGATCGGGAAGTTTCGAAAAAAAAAAAGGATGGAAGGGGAAAAAAAATACCCACGGGGAAAGCGGGACGATTTTATTTATACCCTTTTCCAGATGTTGATATTCATTCTGCTTTCCTTTTACTAATTTTTTGATGGCTGTATCTATTCATGATGGAGATGATACCACGTTATGTATAGAGAGAGAAGCGTTTGTTTATTTGTCTGAACGTAACTTGACTGCCTTGTGCTTTGGGGTTTTCAAGTCTATATATTCGCTACCGCACATCTTCCGAGGTCTATTTAACCTACAGTACAGTGTGCACTAATATAATAAGATATTGTTTATTTAAAGTAATAAATAGAATGGAAGCATTATTGTCATGATACAGTACGTACCCAGGTGAGCTGACAATCCGCGATGCACTTGATCCAGATTTGCTGTCTGAGAAATAGAGATAGCTACCTACCCTCTGATAGGTCTCGGCTAGACAAAAACAAACATATTATTATCAGTATAGAGTTCACTCTCACAGAAAAAAAAAAAGAAAACAATAGCTTTTCTTTCCATATGAAAATACGATAAGCCGTAAAAGAAGAAGAAGGCGCTCACATCCCGACCCAGAACTCTTTCTTATCCGCGTTGTTCGCCATCCCAACAGCGAGCTCCTCATCGGTATCCATCGGCTTCAGCGGACTTATCTGTCTCCCGTTTGCCCAGTAGGGCACCTTCCCGAACTCGACCTGAAGGCTGCCGGATCGATACGCCGCCATTATTGCGTCGATGTTCTTATTCCGAGGCGCATCGTCGGGGTTGTGCGCGCGGATGAACTTCAGCTCACTGAGTCGAATATAAACTTCCTTTGTGAGACCGTGAGGTCCTCCTTGGTCGATTGGACTGATGCAGTCAACCGTCATCAATTCGTCAACAGAAGGTCAGCAGCTCGATCATGGGAGAGCTGAGCTGAGGTTGGAGACGGACCGGATTTCAGCCCTTCTGGCAAGCAGCCGCTCCAGCATCCGCCGGTGAGCAGGCACGAGGGAGGGAGGTAACCTGCCGCTGTCTAGCTTCCTCCTCAGGGCGGCGATGTAGCCGTCTAGATCGCTGTTTGCAACAGTCAATTCTTGAATGGTTATTCCAGTTAGCTCAACTCCCATCCTATCTCATCCTAGTTGCCGATCCTCTCTCTCTCTCTCTCTCTCTCTCTCGAGTAGAATTTGGTACAGTTAGTTAGGTGGTTGGTTGAAAATTTACGCTGGAAACGGCTCCTGCTCGACGGTCCGAGGGATGTCTGCCTGATTGATGAGGGCCGCCATTCTTCTTCTTCTTCTTCTTCTTCTTCTTCTTCCTGCTAGCTGGCGGAGAGAGGTAAAGATCTCAGCATGTAAGAAGAAGAACCGTAGCGGGTCGGAGGTGACAACACTGTTAATTAATCTACAGTGTCACGGGGTCCCTCCCGACGATGGTGATGAACTGAATTCAGCCCCGGGAAGTGGACCTACGGGAACCACGGGCCCTTTCCTCGGGAAGAAAAAAAAGAAAAAAAGGGCTTGCTTTGCTAATATCAAATAATAAATAACCTTTGGCTGGTGTTATTGTATGGAGTACGTAGTGGTACAGTACTAACCGTACAGTACATGTGCGATTTGTCTATCTGAACGGAACTGAACCGATGATGACTCCTGTGGCCCATGCAAGCGTCAGCGTCATTATGATATGATATGATAATCTGGTTATCGATCCATCTTATCTACCTAGGCAGATACCTGCAGGAACGTAGCACATCATATAACAATTCCTGCAGCCTTTTTCAGTACAGAAAAAAAAAAGGCCAAGCAAAGCAGGTAACTTTGATTAGTAGAAACCTGAATGAATACATAAGTATACACCTAGATAGAAAAAAAAAGCGCCAAGGACATAGTATAAATACCTCATAATGTATATATAGACACACTTCGGAATGCCAACAGCCCCGTCTGTCCATCCAAAATGCAGCCAAGGTGCAAGTACACAATCAAATGCAACCGAAATTTATCTCTCCTATATACATACATAGAATGAGATTCCCGGGTATAGCTCTAGCTCCTCGCTAAATCGCACATCATTTTTGCAAAGTCTCATGACAGATGGTAGAAAAAGAAAACAGAGATATGCAAGGTCATTTCATAAGCAATCATCATGCAGGCACGTGGTTGGTTGGTTGGATGCTGGATGCGGCGTGGTGCGTGGAGATGGCTGCATAAGTTGGTGCCCCAGAACGGAATAGTCGTGAGACACTGCGGGGCCGCGATCTCGGCGGCGCGCAACACCTTATCCTTATCGCAACCGTTGCAGATGGCGCCAGACTCGACAGACGGCCATCTAATGCAGCATTTTACCTCTTCAAGCCGTTCAACTGGCCGTTCCCGTTCAGCTGGCTGTTCAGCACGCGCGGCCAGCGGGACATGATCTCCACGTCGTCCAGGGCGCCCTTGCCCTGGTTCCTGACGTACAGCGTGCTGGGGTCGACGCGGGGCTCGTAGTCCCAGACGGTCAGCTTGCCCTTGATCAGCGCCGAGTACACCAGGCGGCGCCGGCGCTGCGAGTGCAGCACGTCCTGGTGGATACGCTCCAGGTCCCAGCGCGCGTGGACCTCCTCGACGAAGTGCGCCAGCAGCGCGGCCGGGTCCGCCGTGTCGGGCAGGCTGACCGCCGACGGCGACGGGCTAGGGGTACGCGGGGGAGTCTGGGTCTTGGGGAAGAAGGAGTTGGGCGAGGTCTGGGGCGCGGGAGCAGTGCCGGGAGTGGCACCGGGGGTGGGAAGGGAATTGGCGGGATTCAATTGACCGGGCAAGCCATTCTTGGTGGCCGACGGACGGGGCGGAACGGGAAGTCCGGCCACCAGGTTGTTCAACTCCAACGGGTCCGTCTCGAGGTCAAAGAGCATGGGAGGGTCGAGCAGGGAATATACGAACTTCCAGCGGCCGCGGCGGATCATTACTACAGGGGACTGGGTGCCCTCCGCCATGTACTCGCCCAGCACGGTATCCGTCTTTACTCCCTCCTCGCCCGTGAGGTAGGGCATCAGCGACACGCCATCCAGGGGCAGCCCCGGGATCACCTTGGCGCCGACCATCGACACGAACGTGGGCAGGATATCCATGGTCGAGACGTTCACCTTGACGCGCTTGGGGGCGAAGCGGCCCGGGGCGTGCACGATCATGGGCACGCGCGCCGAGTTCTCGTACCACACCATCTTGTACCAGAGGCCGCGCTCGCCGAGCATGTCTCCATGGTCGCCGGTGAAGACGACGATGGTGTTCTCGCTCAGGCCGCACTCGTCCAGCACGCACAGCAGCTTGCCCACGTTGGAGTCGACGTAGGTGCAGGCGGCGTAGTAGGCGCGTCGGGCGGCCTTGATGCGCTCCTCGGGGATCTCCTTGCCCCAGAGGTCGATGCACTTGAGCACGCGCTGCGAGTGGGGGTCCTGCTGGTCCTGGGGGATGGCGGGGACCTTGGGCAGCGGGATGTCGACGCCCTCGTACAGGTCCCAGAACTCCTTGGTCATGGCGTAGGGGTCGTGGGGGTGGGTCATGGACACGGTCAGGCAGAAGGGCTGGTCGGTGCGGTGGCGGACGTGGTCGTAGAGGTACTGGGTGGACTTGTAGATGACCTCCTCGTCGAAGTCGAGCTGGTTGGTGCGGACGACGGGGCCGGCGTCCATGACGGACGACATGTTGTGGTACCAGTCCGGGCGGATGTCCTGCCAATTGGCCTTGGATCAGTTTTTTTTTTGTCCGTGGCTTTCGCGTGGGATTGAGACAGACATACCGGCTCGTCCCAGTTGACGGTCCAGCCATAGTCGCCCGGGTAGATGTCGCTGGTCAGGCGCTGCTCGTAGCCGTGCAGCTGGTCGGGCCCGCAGAAGTGCATCTTGCCGGCGAGCGCGGTGTGGTAGCCCTCGCGGCGCAGATAGTGGGCGTAGGTGGGGATGTCGGCGGGCAGGTCGCTGGCGTTGTCGTAGGCGCCGATCTTGGAGGGCAGCTGGCCGGTGACCATGACGAAGCGCGAGGGGGCGCACAGCGGCGAGTTGCAGTAGGCATTTTCGAAGACGACGCCCTCGCGGGCCAGGCGGTCGAGGTTGGGGGTCTTGATGGGGGAGTCCTTGTCGTAGAAGGACAGCAGCGGGGCGGCCATCTGGTCCGCCATGATGTAGAGGATGTTGGGCTTTTTGGCGGCCATGGCTGCTGTCGTCGCCTGGAGAGAAGTATAGCAGTGGAGGAGGGCTATCGAAACTATGTCCAAGAAGAGGAGGATGGAGAGACGGAGGACACGGGCAGACGACGCACAAAAAGGCGACCCGGCGCCTTTTGTACGGCGCAACAGTGGAGGCTCGATCGCGATGGATGGACTCGACCCGAGGCCCGGGCTCATCCTGACGTACGGGAGCGCGCCGATGGTGTGATCGCGGGGGCGCAAGGCGTGCGCAGCGCGATCGCCACGGGAGATCTGGTCTTCTTTTCCCCTTCCTCCTGTTTCTTTTTCTGTCTCCTTCTCTCTCTCTCTCTTTTCCTTCTTTGTTCTGTTATTTTCCCCCTTTTCTTCCCCCTCGTATACTCTTAGCAGGCCATGACTGCCAACACCCCGCCGCGGGATCGGCCTTCCCGGACGAGCAGGACGGTCCACGGCCCCACGTGTCCACGCCTTTTTCTTTCCCGGCTGGGTAATTTCCCCACTGCCATCTCGTTTCCCCTCTGGCCAGGCCCGCCGAAGAGGTCTTTTCTGGAGGTCTTTTTTTTTCTTCTCCAGGTCCTGTGACCACCCCGGATTCTCCCATTTCTAAGCACTGTCTAACCACAAAGGCAGTAAAGTCTGGAAGTGTCATCTCTCTGTAGACCAGCACGCCGCGATATACTTTGTGTGCAACTGATGTATGAGAGAATTCCACATATACAGGCTCACATACGTCCCCTGACGGAACACGCGTCAGCTGAGTGGCCGTCTGCGATGCTGTGTGCAGATCTCCTCTGTATATTGGCCAGTGATCGTCCTGCCTCTTCACCGTGTTTCCCTCTGTGATCTCTGTAACAGCCTCAACCTAGTGTTCTCTGGATACTTTTATTCGTACTCCATTATTTAGATAGATAGCTTGCTTTGCCTGAATTCATCAAAGCAATACCATCCAATGTCCTGTAGAAAATACCTAGAGAACATCCTCTGCCCGACTTGGCACATAAACCATGTTAGATATGTCACTGTGGATACGAGTATACCTGGGTCACACACTGGATCCCCCTCAATTTCCATACATCTGTACAGTACAGTCGTAGTATGTACATAGATACAGTACATTCTCATCACCTCAGGAAGCCTCCGTCGCACGTCAGTTTCCTCCAATGCCTGCCTTGGTAACAGACAAAAACATTGCGCGTCCTTTTTTCCAGCTGAATCCCAGACGGTGTCTGTTTGGGATCTGCCACATCACATCTACCTATCCTTGCGAGATCACATTGTGATTTGATGTCATTGTCATTACCACCAATGATGCTGCTGCAAGAGGTGCGGTGATGCCTGGCCTTTTTTGGTCTCAGCCGGACTGGTCATCGGGTACGGACTACAGTACCAGATGTCTGTCTGTCCTTTTGTGATCATCAGTCTCCAGAAGAGATGCAAGGGCATTTGGATCTGGTTCTCAATTATCAATTGGCAATTACTGGCGACTCAAGGTACCGGATAGATACTTAGGTACCGAGGTACAACTTGATGTCTACTCCAACAGTCCCTCGACAATTGTGACTGCGACGTCGAATCATAAGAATTATTCTGACCCTCTACACCATAATATCCACATGAACGTGGGATCCAGACTGAGATTTCGGTTCGGATACAACCCTAGTTCTTATACGTGGAGTACCTCGGTCAACATTCATCATCCTTCTCTGACCGTATATCTGCTTACCGTATCGACTTATCTCGGTTTATCATATTTTCTACTCACTCGTACTTAGTACCGATGGCGTACGGTACGCTTGAATGGACAGACGGATGGGTCACTGCTGTACTGCTCGTGCTGATGTGGACAAAAAAGGGCAAGCAGTGAACTCTGTGGAGAAAAAGGAACAGCAGGAGCAGGATCATCATGCTTGCAGAACCAGCACTGCGCACGCTGTGCTCCCGAGTCCCTGGTGCAGGTCAAATTAATAGATCTATATATATACTCCATATACTTTCTGATCTATGGATCAGAGAGCCAGACTAACGGACTCCACGGGTCCATTCCCCGTTCAACAAGGTGTATCCACGGTACCCGGGTAGGTTGTCTACCGAGTACAGTCAGCACCTACCTAGTAGTTAGTACTGCACCTACGGACCCTACCTAGGTATCTAACCTACTGCTCTCTACCTTCCCCCACTTGATCACCGACGATATACTGTATACATACTCGGTTATCCAGACCAGACCACAGCAAAACCAGCATGAAAGAAAGAAAAGAAAAGAAAAGAAAAGAAGAAAACAATCACATCCTTCACTCCGCTTCAGGATATTTCCAGTACCAACCAACGATAGTACCAAAGTCAAGAATAACATAATATAATACAATGTATATAACACCGCTCGCATTTAACCCCCAAACCTATAGCTATACTATATTATGATTATGATTATTATTATTATTATTACTCTTACTGCTAAAGTCTGATTGATGGTGGCTGACTCTCACTCACTCCTCGGTTCTCCAGACCCAAACAAACCTCTCAACTAGCCAGCCAGGCTGTCTGGATCCAGCTTGCTTGCTTGCTTCTTCATCATCAAAGTTCCAATCAATCAAACAAGAAAGACGATTCGATTCGATTTGATTCCCATCCAAGAAAGTAGACGAAACGACAATCACTGACTGCCAAGACAGAATTCCAAATACCAATCCCAATACCGATTTAATAATAACTAAAACATAAATAATGCCAATGTTAATCCCAACCGTTAAATTTAATATTAAAACCCACAGGGGCCATAGCAGTCTAGACCAGCAAGGGCTAATAATAATAATAATAATAATTAGAGTCCTCGAAACACGACTAGAACTAGAACTAGAACCCGGGGGCTACTACGTGGACAGCAGCTAATTGGAGTAACTCGTGGAGCAAGAGCCGACCTTGGAAGTGAGATTTCCCGAATCATTTATTCTCGATAGAATAGGATAATATGCTCCGTGGTATAAGGTCGGACAGGACGGGATAGGCTAGGATAAGATGGGATCCGCAAAACATGGGATGGAAACTCACGAAATGAAAAGGCTGAGAGGGTGAGAGCCAGCGCAGACTTAGTGGCGGGTGGTATAATACCGGACCGGTAAAAAAAAGGAAGAAAGGAAAAAGAAGAACGAACGGAGAAGGCCCTCCAATATAACCTCACAGGATCGGCCGGATACAGGCGTCCACGGTCGGGTTGATCGAGGCCGTGGGCGAGAGATCCCCGCACAGGGCACAGTATGTACGTAATGTACGGAGTACATATGTACATACAGTACATCAGGGCAGATTCCAGTGGTGACTAAAGCAAACTTAGAAAAAGAGATCAGGAAAATCAAACATATTCGATATATAGAATAACAGAAACCAGGCTACAATATATAATATAGACCGCTTCAAGCTACAACGCCGCCGAATGCATCTCCACTGAATACAAGAATTACGCAATAGTCCCGGACAGTCATTAAAAAGATCCGCTTCATTCTTACTCTCCCGTGATGGGCGTACGTTTAATACTCCGTTATGTAGAAAACGTCGTCGCTGATGGCGTGTATGTATTGCAGGTGTCAATCAACTTTGATGGCGCTGGAGTACGCGTTAGCAGTGTAATAAAACCTATTTAACTTCAGATTATGCTCACCTGTAGATCCGCCGGACAAACGCGTAGGCAGTCAGGAATCCAACCGTCCCAGTCAACAGACCATACACGACGCAGGCGAGGAAGCTGTAGCTGAAGAAGAGCAGACTCGAGACAAATCCCGACACGTGGAGCTTGAAGAAGTAGAACCAGATGCAGTAACCAAAAATCCAGAATGCGCTGCTGCCGCCGGTGAAAAAGCTCTGCCACCACCAGTGGTAGTTCTACACAAGAGATGTAATTAGTAAAAACGACTACTGGCAGTGGTGTGGATGTGCTCACCTCTGCGCAGAGCTGACTGTACGTCGTGATGATGGTCACCTCGCTGACGGTGACGATCAGGATCGTACAGACGACGCTCAGGAACCCGAAAACGTAATAGTAGCTGCTCTTGTCCTGCCACAGGTTCTTGAACACGAACAAGAGTTCGATGAATAACACCGCAAAGGGGATCAGACCCGTCAACAGCGTACCGTGGAAGCTGCGTAGGTACCACGGCTGGGGCGGAAGCTGGCGGGGGATCGAGTTCGTCTTGGTCGGGTGCTCCCACGGCGCAGCACGCACGTAGCCGAACCAGCTGCCGACGTATACCAGCGGGACTTGGATCAACAGCCAGAGGGCGACCAGCCCGACCAGCGTGCCAAATGGGATCGCGGTGCTGGACGCCTGGGCCCAGACAAACAGATTCAGGATGAACACCAGGCAGAACGTCAACCCGGGGAACAGGACGGCAGTCTGCACGGGTTAGCAGCTACAACATCGAAACAAGGCTGGATACCTACAATCACAGTGTTCTTCCGCCAGTTCGTCCCTCCAAAGGTCTTGTACAGCCTGCCGGAGAAGTACCCGGAGAACAGGCCGGCAAATACAAACAGTCCCATGCCAACGCTGACGAAGCCACCACGCCAACTCGGGTTGAGAATGCCCAAGCAGCTGAGAATCAAAAGAGCGGCAGCCACAAACAGCAGCTGCATGCCCGAACCGACGAGCGGCGCAAGGAGACCGCTGTACGCAGGCACACGGAACACATCACCGTGAAGGAGTTTCCATCCTGTGATCTCCTCCACTGATTCATCGTCGGAGGACAGATCTCCATCCCGCTCGACATCACTGGACTGGTCCAAGAGGCCTCCGGACGTCTTTTCGATGGACTTCTTGGGCGACTTGGACTTCCTCGTCCGGATCTTGATCTTGCCGTCTTCCATGACACCGTCCCCGCGACCCTTCAGGTCTCCCTGCACCGTTCTTCCCCAGATGACGAGCACAGTCACGCCCAGAACGCCGGAGATGATCAAGGAGTTGACGATCGCGAGCCAGTGGGTCATCGAGCCCTCAGATTGGTTGTTGAAATAGAGATCCCACCGGTTCGACCACTCAATCTTGTCGTCCTCTCGGAAGTAAACCGAGTACGTGTACGGGATCTTGAGCGTCGCGCCATCATCCACTTCATCGTCCTCCTCAGGGAGGTACGACGACTCCGGGTACTTCTCCGCAAGCCTCGAGGTGTTCGGCGCGATATACAACTCCAGCGGCTCGTGGTCGCCAAACACCTCCTTCGGGCAACCGCTTTCTTCACGATTGTCGGCGCTGATGCTTTTCGGATACACTTCGAAGCCGACAATGACTTTGCCTCCTTGCTCGCCAGCTTTGCCCGGAGCCTTGCGCCAGCGGATCACGAGGGTAAAGTGGTTGTAGATGAGGTACCGGGGCTTGCGGCTGGACGGAGAGAAGTCCAGGGTGCCCAGTTTGAAGCCTGCCGCGTAGTACTTGCGGCTGCGGTCGACGGTGACGAAGCTCGTCGCTCCGGGTAAATTGTCCACGATCCATTCAGCGACATATGCATCCTTGATCAATTCGCGACCCCGTTTGACGCCCTTCCGGTCGACCTCCCGCGTACAGAGGGCCTGGCACTCGACGTCCTTTCCCATGACAAGCTCAAAATCCGACGTCATGATACGGTCGCCCCGCAGCACCTCGCCCAAGTTAAGGGAGATGCTCTGACCGGAGCCAAAAGGCGATCCGCCATGTTTTTTGCCCGTTGGGGGACAGACGAAAGGGAGGTCAAAGTAGGCATACTGCAGCTGGGTGTGGTCGGAGAAGATCTTGTTCACGAGCAGAGGGATGGGTTCGTCATCCCGATAGCTTTTTATCGAGTAGCCTGGAGGCGGGGAGGGATGGGATCAGCTCGAAGTCCACAGAGGGCGGCATCTACATGCACGTGTGAATTGCCTACCTGGTATGTAGAACGCTCGACAGCAGCACGCGAAGAGTAGCCATAGTATCAACGACCACGTCGGCATGCGAACACCCGACGCCATCTTCGAACGAAAGGGGGGGGAACTCAGCCCACACTGGCCACCGGCGAGGAGACGGCTATCGGCTAGACATAGACAGCGAACGCGACTTTTCTTGCGCGGGGCGCAGAAGCAGACAGGAGACAAAGAATCGAGGCCCCGAAGCCCCCTCTCGGTCTTCGATCCCTCTTGCCTGCTCCTCTCAGATCCAAGGATACACAAAAGACTGAGCAACGGGCGCGGCTGTGCGGCGATCGTTGAGGGGAGACGATCCGGACCAGGGAGTGGATCTTGTCAGCAGACAGCTGTATGCTAGTGTAGGGGCCGGGGCGGATCGGGCGTGGTTCGTGCTGGAGCAGGGGATGGGGCGCGCAGGTCAGGGTCGTAACGAGCGGAATAGGCACCGAAGTGCCTGGCAGCGAACGATCGAGGTCCGTCGCAGGCTGGGAGCGAGGGCTGGTGGTTTGTCTGTCTAGAGAGCGGGCGAGACAACAGTAAAACCAGAGGAAAGGAGAGGATCGGGGCCTGAGACGCCCCGTCCCACGCCCGTTTCTAATCTGGGTGCGAGCCGCCCGGTTGGGTTTAGCCTCGTCCCGGTCCAGCCCGGCCTATCGAGTATCTACGAGGTAGGTATACAGTCAAGGAACAGAGTAGATGCTCCGTTTATTATAGGTCCCTACATGGTCCTGGCCTCGTTTATCCGTGCAGCTTGCTTGGGGGTCCTACGGTGGCTGCACCAGCAGTACATGGATCTCTACGAATCTCTACGTTCTCCCTTTATACAACGATGACGAGATCAAACACGCCAACAGGGGTCCCCTCACGGACTTGGCGTCAGTAACATTATGAAGCCTGAATCCACACTTAGCAATCGACACACGGAGCGCGGAAGCATTCAATATTAAGCAGAGTCTTTTAGTTTGGCCACGGGATTTACATATCCACTCGTATGCCGTGGAAGGGTCATAGAGGAAGGGTACAGGAGAAGATATCTCGCCAAGAGAACGCGCAAAGAAAAGCCAAAGAAAAAAAAAAAGAACACAGACCAAAACGGATCCATCGTGTTCGCAAAGCAGGCAAACCCGTAAGACGCACCGTACAAGCTAGCCACAGCAGGGAAAAAGAACGTGCTAGCGCCCGGTCCAACACATCGCCAGATGAACCTTTCACGACGGGTGGCTTAGCAGGTACTCGACGGCCCCTTGCACGCTGCCGCCCGCTCTCCGCAGAGCCTCAATGTTCCTCTCGAACTCGTAGAACCCCATATCGTTCAACTGCCGCAGCTGTTCCGCATATCTCTCCTCTGGCGGCCGGTTGTCCTGTTGGGGCGCTCCAAAGCCGCCTCCAAACAGCGCCGCGAAGGGATTGCTGGAGGCCCCGCCCTGCTGACCACTCAGCGCCTGCAGCATCTGGGAAAGCAACGCTGGATCTCGAAGGAAGGGGTTGTGCTGAGGGTCAAAGGGGTTGAAGGCGGCCTGGGCACCCTGCTGCTGCGCTCCGGTGGTCGCATTGCCCGCGCCAGGCTGAGCAGGCGGTACCCCGAAGAGAGCGGGGTTGAACAGGATGGCAAATGGATTTGGCTGGTTCTGCGCACCCCCAGCTGCTGCACCGCCCGCAGCTCCTTGCCCTGCCGCAGTCTGGCCACTGCCCGGGGCCGCGGAGGTTGAAGGAGGATTGGCACCGAACAGAGCTGCGAACGGGTTGCCGGCGAGAAACGGGTTGACCGGCTGCTGAGTGGCATTTGCGCCCTGATTCGCCTGCTGTTGCTCATTCCTGTTCTCCTCTGGGGTGGTATTCGTCACGCCTGGAGCTGGGAAAGCGGTGTTGCCTGCTCCTTGGCCGAATGCACCCAGCCCACCCATGGCTCGTTGCATCTGCGCCATCTGGCGAATTGTACTGGGGTCGGTGAGCAATCGCCGGAATTCCGGGCTCTGCATCATCTGTCGCACTCCGGGGCCCATCTCGCGGAGTATGGGATTTTGTTGGATCATCATGTCAATGATTGCTGGATTCTGTAGGGCTTCGTTCATGGTCGCCTGAAATTGGGGATTCTCCAGCATGCTCAGCATGGTTTCCGGGTCGGGAGGAGGTCCCATCTGAATTCTAGTGAGCAATCATCCAATTACCCATTAGATCTGCGTGAAGACTTGGATGGACTTACACCCCCGTCTGGACCAAATAGACCGGCACCTGGAAGCTGCGCAAACCCGGCATATCTCGCCCCCGTCAAGCCGGCCAGCGGGTTGTTGCCGGTTCCAGCGGCGAAGTTGGTCGGGACACCAGGTATCCCCTGGCCAGCAGCAGCACCAGGCGTCGCAGACGTGCTCTGCGCAGCTGGGGTCTGTCGCTGATTGCTGGCAGCGCTCTTCACCAGATGGACGGTGTGGCCGTCCTTGATCTTGTAGGTTGCGAGGGTCTCATTGTCCTTCAGTACCCGCCCCGAGTAGATCAGGCGCTGCCGGTCTGCTGGCGTATCCGCATACTCTGCGCCAGCAAGCTTGTTCTTGAGCTCGGAGACCGTTGTGGAGGCGGGGAGGGTCAGGGTGAACTTGGCATCGTTGGACGCCTTGATGGTGAAGGTGATAGGCGTGTCCTCTGTGGCGGTGTCATCAGCCATGATATGCGGGCGGGAGGGAGGAAAGGAGGGGCAGGAAGAGGAGAGAAGAGACGATATGCGAACGACGATGTCGTCCTGGACAGGGAGGATCAGCGATACACAGGAGAGGAGACGAGGGGGACGATGCGGATGGGAGCGCCAGGGAGCAGACGAGGGACTGAGACTCACTTGTTGCGACGCTGCGGCGGCGTGAGGAAGGAAGCCGGCAGAAACGCATCGTCCGCCTGCCGTGCGGGCGGCGAGACCTGCCGGGAGCGGCCAGGCGGTAAAGCAGCGCCGACTAGCGCCGCGTCTTCTCTGCCAAATTTTGCGCTCCACGCCTCTCGCACTCTCTCCTCCCACCACCACCCTTCACCTCTGGGGACGACCGCTGCAGAGGGCCCATTCCACGCATCTGGGCCCTGCAGCAATGGGATTGACTGTTCTGTAACGCCAGCTGGACTGCATCCGCGTCGCAGAGTGTCTGGCCTGCGCGGCCAGAGAGCTTGCTGCCCACCATGGCGACCACCTCGAACATGTTCATGTACTCCCTCACCATCCAGCCTCCCACTGCCATCACCCAAGCGATTCTCGGGCAGTTTGCTGGAACAAAGGAGCAGCAGATTGTCACTGCTTCGGGCTCCAAGCTCACCATCCACCGTCCTGACCCGACTCAGGGCAAGATCAGCCCCATCTTCTCCCAGGATGTCTTCGGTATCATCCGCACCCTGGCCGCCTTCAGGCTGGCAGGAAGCAGCAAAGGTATGCTCTGACCTCCTCCCGAATTACAAGACCACCTTAGTGATTCTTGAAGCACCCGGGGCAGCGCGATCTCGATCTGGCGAACCGGCTCTTTGGCCGGGACTCGCCCCGGTCGGCGAACGTTGACGGTGGCCGTTGGTTTTCCTTGAGCTGTGCTGAACGTGCATCCAGATTACATTATCATCGGATCGGATTCAGGCCGCATCACCATCATCGAGTATGTGCCTTCGCAGAACCGGTTCAACCGCATCCACCTCGAGACGTTTGGCAAGTCTGGCATCCGGCGCGTCATCCCGGGCCAGTACTTGGCCGTCGACCCCAAGGGCAGAGCGTGCCTGATCGCTTCGGTCGAGAAGAACAAGCTTGTGTACGTTCTGAATCGGAACGCACAGGCCGAGTTGACCATCTCTTCCCCCCTCGAGGCCCACAAACCGGGGGCTCTCGTCTTTTCCCTGGCCGCCCTTGACGTGGGGTATGAGAACCCGATTTTTGCGGCCCTCGAGGTTGACTATTCCGAGTGCGATCAGGACCCAACTGGGAAGGCATACGAAGAGGCTGAGAAACATCTCGTCTACTACGAGCTCGACCTAGGTCTGAACCACGTCGTCCGCAAATGGTCCGACCCCGTGGATCGTACTGCGACGCTGTTGTTCCAGGTTCCGGGAGGCGCAGATGGTCCCAGTGGCGTCTTGGTTTGCGCGGAGGGTAATATCACCTATCGTCACTTGAACCAGGATGCGTTCAGGGTGCCGATTCCCCGTCGCAGCGGTCCGACAGAGAATCCGGAGCGAAAACGCTATATCACTGCTGGCGTGATGCACAAAATGCGAGGCGCGTTCTTCTTCCTCCTGCAGACAGAGGATGGCGACCTCTTCAAGGTCACCATCGATATGGTGGAGAATGAGAACGGACAGTTGACGGGTGAGGTGAAGAGATTGAAGATCAAGTACTTTGACACCGTCCCCGTCGCGACCAGTCTCCTCATCTTGAAGAGCGGGTTCCTCTTCGTGGCCAGCGAGACTGGAAACCATCATTTCTACCAGTTCGAAAAGCTGGGTGACGACGATGATGAGACAGAGTTCACCAGCGATTCGTTCTCCGCCGATCCCTCAGAGCCTCTCCCACCTGTCTATTTCCGGCCAAGGGGGAATGAGAACGTGAATCTTGTCGAGAGCATCAACTCGCTAAACCCTCTGATGGATTGCAAGATTGCAAATCTCACAGAGGAAGATGCCCCGCAGATCTACACCATCTGCGGAACCGGCGCGCGAAGCAGCTTTAGGACTCTGAAACACGGCTTGGAGGTGTCTGAGATCGTCGAGTCTGAGCTTCCCAGCGTGCCGTCCGCGGTCTGGACAACGAAGCTGAGGCGAGATGATCAATACGATGCCTACATCATTCTTTCCTTCTCCAACGGGACTTTGGTCCTCAGCATCGGTGAGACTGTCGAAGAAGTTACAGACACCGGGTTCCTTTCGACCGCCCCCACTCTGGCAGTGCAACAGCTGGGAGAGGATTCTCTGATCCAAGTTCACCCGAGGGGCATTCGGCATATTCTTGCTGACCGTCGGGTGAACGAGTGGCCTGCGCCTCAGCATAGGACGATCGTCGCCGCTGCAACCAACGAGCGCCAGGTCGCCGTCGCTCTGAGCTCGGGAGAGATTGTCTACTTCGAAATGGACGTGGATGGCTCTCTCGCCGAATATGAGGAGAAACGACAGATGTCGGGCACCGTCACCTGCCTCAGCCTTGGTGAGGTCCCAGAAGGTCGCGTGAGGAGTTCCTTCCTGGCTGTCGGCTGTGACGATTCCACTGTTCGCATCCTCAGCCTCGATCCAGAGTCGACCCTCGAGAGTAAATCTGTCCAGGCACTCACGTCCGCCCCCTCCGCTCTTAATATCATGTCCATGGCAGATTCGACCTCAGGGGGCTCGACTTTGTACCTTCATATCGGACTCTATTCCGGTGTCTACCTTCGGACCGTTCTTGATGAAGTTACCGGCGAGCTCTCCGACACCAGAACGCGTTTCCTGGGAGTCAAGCCTGTCAAACTGTTCCGCGTTACTGTCAAGGGCCAGACTGCAGTCCTTGCTCTCAGCTCGCGCCCCTGGCTCGGATACTCAGATGTTCAGACGAAAGGTTTCATGCTCACGCCACTGGACTATGTGCCACTCGAATGGGGCTGGAACTTCTCGAGTGAGCAGTGTGTGGAGGGTATGGTCGGTATCCAGGCTCAGAATCTTCGGTACGTGGTTATAATCCCCTTCTTTCTCTTATCCCTTCCTCGATCATATGATGACAATTTTGTACTCCGAACCAATATGTGGAGACAAAAAATAAATATTCCAATTGTTCCTACTGAGATCGAATTAACCTTACACCCGTTCTTCGCACACACACACACACACACACACACGCACGGCCAGGAATTCTGCTGACAAATGCCAGGATCTTCTCCATCGAAAAACTGGATAACAACATGCTTCAAGAGTCTATTCCCCTCGCATACACTCCGCGTCGCTTCATCAAGCATCCTGAACAACCACTTTTCTACGTCATCGAGGCGGATAACAACATTCTCTCCCCTGCTACCCAGGCTAAATTACTGGAGGAGTCCAAGATGCAAAACGGCGATGCCGTGATCCCTCCACCGGAAGAGTTCGGATATCCTCGTGGCACTGGCCACTGGGCTTCATGCATCCAAGTCGTGGACCCAGTCACGGCAAAGGCAGTGGTGTCGCGCATCGAGCTGGAAGACAACGAAGCGGCTGTCAGCATCGCTGCAGTTTCCTTCGCCAGCCAGGATGACGAGACCTTCTTGATTGTGGGGACTGGAAAAGACATGGTTGTCAGCCCGCGATCATGCTCTGCTGGATTCATCCATGTCTATCGATTCCAGGAAGACGGCAAGGAGCTGGAGTTTATTCACAAAACGAAGGTTGAGGAACCGCCTCTGGCTCTCCTCGGCTTCCAGGGCCGTCTGCTTGCGGGCATAGGCCCGTATCTCCGGATCTACGATCTGGGAATGAAGCAGATGCTCCGAAAGTGTGAGGTGCAGGCCGTCCCAAGGCTGATTGTCGGCCTGCAGACCCAGGGCAGCCGGATTGTCGTCAGTGACGTCCAGGAAAGCGTCACGTATGTGGTCTACAAGTACCAGGAAAACCGTCTCATACCATTCGTGGATGATATCATTGCTCGCTGGACGACCACCACGACCATGGTGGACTACGAGACGGTTGCTGGCGGCGACAAATTCGGCAACCTCTGGCTCCTGCGCTGTCCGGCCAAGGTGTCGGAGGAGTCGGATGAGGACGGATCGGGGGCGCACCTCCTCCACGAGCGTCCGTACCTCAACGGCACCCCCAACCGGTTGGACCTGATGATCCACTTCTATTCCCAGGACATCCCGACCAGCCTGCAGAAGGCGCAGCTGGTGCCGGGTGGCCGGGACATCCTGGTGTGGACCGGGTTCCAGGGGACGATCGGCATGCTCATCCCGTTTGTCAGCCGGGAGGACGTGGATTTCTTCCAGAGCCTGGAGATGCAGCTGGCGGCCCAGAACCCGCCGCTGGCGGGACGAGACCATCTGATCTACCGGAGCTACTACGTTCCCGTCAAGGGTGTCATCGACGGCGATCTGTGCGAGACGTACTTTTTGCTGCCTAATGACAAGAAGGCGATGATTGCAAGCGAGCTGGACCGGTCGGTCCGGGAGATCGAGCGAAAGATAGCGGTAAGAGCCTGTGCCGATGCGATGTCTTCCCGTGACATATAGAGGCTAACGGATGGCAGGATATGCGGACGAGGGTGGCGTACTGAACAGGGTTGCGGCATGCGTTCTGGCGTCCGGGAAGGCGTTTTGTGCTCTTTATGGCAGGAACCGCGGNTATCCTTGGGGCATGAGTCCACCTTGCATATGGCTTTTGGCGGTCACGAGCGTAATCTAGGCTCAGTGTTACTAATTGCAGCTTTACGGAAGCGTTGTCCTCCCTTATACTGTCCAGACGACGTAGGTGCTAGACTGTGAAGAGCGACCACCGGTGTCTCCTGCCTCGCTCGGTCTGTCCGTTCCCGTCGGCTGGCCTTGAGCTGGATGCACCGGTCCTGTTGAGGGCCGGCTGCACGAGACGAGAGCAAGGTCCCCGACGATCTTTGAGTACGGTTTTATCCGACTGCGCCACGGATATCGAATCGTAATTAATCTGTCGGGACATGAAGTCATGTTCTGCCGTGGTAGTACGGTAACTCTCGATGCGCATGCAGGACTGTGCCAGTCTTGGATAGTCTGTCCTAGGGAGTAGTATGCAGAATTTGACTGGCATTGATTGATCCTGTGCTGTAGCCATTGAGCCGTGTTCTTTGCCCTGTGGACCTGTAGATCTTGTCCCCGGATCTGTTCCCCCCCACAGGCCATCAGATGCCGGTCTGGCCCCGTCTCCTCCCCGCAGTCTGACCTCATCGGCGTCTGACGGGATCTGCCCGCTCATCGACCTCGTTTCTCCCATCTCCTCCATCCTCCCGTACGTCCTGTACGCTCCATTCCCACCCGCGATCGATCAATCGCTTAACCATGCCGCAGAAGCTCACCGTCGCCGTCGCGCAGTCGCGCACGCGCGCCACGCTCGCCGAGACGCTGGCCGCCCTCGAGCGCACCACACGCCACGCCGCCGCGCGCGGCGTCCACGTCCTGCTCTTCCCGGAGGCCTACCTGGGCGGGTACCCGCGGACGTGCGACTTCGGCGTGTCCGTGGGCGCCCGCTCCGCCCGCGGCCGCGAGCAGTTCCTGCAGTACTTCCGCTCCGCCGTCGACCTGGGCGACACGCCCGCGGGGGCGGGGGACGACTGGGTCGAGCGCCGGCTGCCCGTCGCCCGGGGGCGCGAGTGCCGCGGCGACGGCACGCGCGAGTTCCTGGAGCGGGTTGCGCGCGAGACGGGCGTGTTCATCGCCGTCGGGGTCGTCGAGCGGGCGGGGGGGAGTCTGTACTGCGCGGTCGTCTACGTCGATCCGAAGCGGGGGGTGTTGGGGAAGAGGCGGAAGGTGATGCCGGTACATTCCCCCTATACATTCGCAATTCCTTATGTA
>JGI26051J44788_1000272_pt1 | contig 31307 bp, 22 predicted proteins | sample HigsolmetaGSP13D_FD_44788 | JGI IMG/M metagenome (IMG submission 44788) | reverse complement strand
CCCCCCTCTCTTGATAAATTAAAATGACTGCTTTGGGATTATGTTTGCAGTAATCGGACCGAATATTGGTCTCATGATATGGTGGACATGGCTGACTTGTTTTCATATAGAGATCGGAGTGATCTTCTGTTCTGGCGGTAGGTGAGACCTGTCTTGCATGATACACCACTTGACAGTTTCTATCGAGCTGCACTGAGCCAAATAGGATACTTATCTTCGGGTTCTTATAGGTGCTCTCTTTCTGTTTGGAGGTGTGTTGATGTTCTTTGATCGCTCGATGTATGTACACCTGTTCCTGTCATTCTTAGTTGCGAAAGGTTTTCACTACCCTTTAAAAGCATATGCTGACTTCCTGTGAAGGCTTGCCATGGGGAATGTACGTATGCCCGATCTCCATCAGGGATGATAGCCGTACCTGGATATCTCCTACAAAATGCAACTCCATCACTGTCCACCGCTTACCCATGGCATAGATCCTCTTCCTCATCGGCCTAGTCCTTATAATCGGCCTCCAGAAGACCATCGCCTTCTTCTCCCGCCGCCAGAAACTCAAGGGCACCACCGCCTTCGGCCTCGGGATCCTTCTGATCCTGCTCCGCTGGCCTCTGACCGGCTTCCTGATTGAGCTGTACGGCATCTTCATCCTGTTCGGAGACTTCCTGGTCACCGTCGGCCAGTTCGCCGGGAACATTCCTGTCGTGGGTCCCGTCATCAAGCAAGTTTTAGAGAAGTTAGCTGGCGCGCGGAGGAGCGCGGAGTTGCCCGTGTAGTTGCGGCACGCGCGAGACAGTACGAACTTCGCTCCGATTCTGGTTATCTCTTGCGCGCAGGGGATCTGAATCCGAGAACTCGACGTTTGACGTGTACAAACGCGTATCTGGCTTTGCCTGATACGATACGAAGAGATGCATGGCATGAAGTCCTTTTGGAACAATTCTCATCAAGAGCTATGTGGGCCTTTTTTGCCTGTGACATATGTCTTTATAATACCTGTCCGGCTTCCTTGAGGGAAGTCTAATAATTTCAATTTCTCTTTCTCGAACTAAGGATACGATATAAGGCCCCTTATGAATTTCTCACCTTTTTTTAATCCATACTAATTCGCCTATGTTTTCTTGTACACAAGTTTACGTGTGGCTTATGTCAGTTCGGTCTCGAGGAATCTCGGGACCTCCCAATAGTAGCGACAATTTAGATGGACCTAGTCCCAGTTATACACTTCTGCAGCACTGTCATTGGCCGAATGGGATAATAAATTTGCTGAAATACCAACATTCCAGCATGGCCATAAATGTTAATGTGAACACTAGAAGTGTCGGTATGTAATCAATAGCATAATATCACTTCTCGTAACATCATAAAGCCATCAAATCTCAAGAATATGGCACAAATACACTGTAGATGACAACTCCAACAGTTATCCAAAAAGAAATCATTGCAGAAATGGTAAGCGACAATCGTAATCCAAGTCCGCTTCGGTGTCCTGCGCTTCCCGTTCCTCCAGACTGATGTTGTCGAAGTCTAAAAACGTCGCACCGTTCCGTTTCAGAACACAAAATGTGGATGGTCCCGACCTCCTGCCAAGTGCAATGATTACTTCCTCCCTAGTTTCAGGAACAGACGCCAATGTCTCCTGTAGTGTTTGGCCATAACGTCCTCCTGGAGTCTCAAGGTCGGCTCCGTGCTTCAGGAGTACTGCTGCAACGTCGGTATGGGCATTGTTCACCGCTGCACGCAATGCACAACCGAAGAAGCCACCCCGAAGTCGAACATCCGCTCCTTTATCGATAAGGAGTTTTACCGCCTCGACGTCTCCGATATTTGCAGCTGCCTGTAGCGCAGTACCAAAATTGCCTGCAATGAGGTTGACGTCGGCTCCTCTGTCGATAAGGAGCCGTATGACGTCCACGGAGCCGTAAATCAAAGCAGCGGACTGTAAAGCGGTCCCTTGCGAGCCCTGAAGGAGGTTGGGATCGGCTCCGCCATCGATGAGGAGCTTGACAAGTTGAGTATCCTGCCGTTCCGCTGCAATCTGCAGCGGGCTTCTTGAATCGTGATCCCCGGAAATGTTAGGATCAGCACCCCGCTCTAGGAGGAGACGAACGATATTGATATCTCCGCTGCTGCATGCACTCTGTAATACCCCGGGAGTGTTGACGTCGGCGCCGCGTTCAAGCACAAGTTTGACAATTCTAATGTCCTCTGAAGAGCATGCTGCAGCGAGAACGCTCCCTTTTTCTCCCCCGTGGGAGTTTGGAACGGCGCCGTAGCCTAGAAGCAACTGAACGCAAGGTAGATCTCCGTACAAACATGCAGCTGACAGGGCACAGCCATATCTTCCACCAAAAAGGTTTGGGTCTGCTCCTCTTTCGAGAAGAAGTCTGACAGTTATTGGGTCACGTTTTTCAAGCAGCTCCTTTACTGATGGGCTGCTGTCCGTCCACGTGGTATAAGTGATTTCCTCAAAGAACCGTTGCTGACGACCTGCGACAGCGGCTTGGAGAGCAGTGTCGAAAGTTCCACCTCTGACGTTAATATCAACTCCTTCGTCGAGCTGTTTCTTAACAAACTCATCAAGCCCAAAGAAGCTAGTTGCGTGCAATGTGTGAGAAAATCTCTCGTCGCCACTGAATGTTGCACCATTCTCGAGAAGCAATTTCGTCGTTTCAATGGAGATGCGAGGAGGCGAGTGCCCGGAGTGTGCGAACCGTAACGCCTCCTTTAAAACAGACTCGTTTCTAGTATCGATTTCATCGCTTTCAAGCATGAGTTTCAAGACCCACGCTAGGTCAAAAGTGGCAACGACATTCAGTGGTGAGTTAGAGACGGCGTCAAGAAACTGTGGTTTGATAGAGTTCGAAAAATGTGATGAGCAAGAGAACTGTAGCCAGTGCGTATAGGCAGTCTTGTGTCTAACAAAAAAGTCAAAAGCCAATGCGTGAGCTCTGCTTGCATGCTCTGGAACCTTTTCATAATGGTACAGCCAGTACGTTGCAACGTAACTGGCAAGGGGGTATTCCTCGACAAGGTCGGCAATGGGCCTATCAAATAATTGCATATATGCAAGAGAGGTTTCAGCAATCAAGGTGTGGGCTGACACAGTCTCAATGTAGTATCTAGCAGCCCGTCCTCTTCGAATGGCATCCGAAAGGAGGTACTCTCTTACTGAGATATGCGCCAACCGGACAATAGTCCTCGATTCTCCGGCGTCACCCTCGACAGCCTCTTTCATTGTTGTAACAAGACCGGAACATATGCGCATAATATCTTGAGGGTCCCAGAATCGTCGTTCAATGTCGACAGAAGGATCCTCTTCGCAATCCACGACGATCAGTTCCGCGAGCTCTTCTATACGCAGCGGACGGTAGCTGAACAATAGCCATTGAAATAACCTCAAGGCAAAGCCCGAATGCTCATTGCTAATCCTGCAGAGCATCTGTTCATACGTATCGTTCAAAGTGTCAGGCAAGCTGTTCAGAGCTTTCCGTAGTTGATGTGGGTAGTAGCACTTTTCCAAAGCTTGCAGCTGGCACACCACCCATTGAAACCTAACGCAAGGTCAGCACATCGCCACTTACAAAAAAGAAAAGTTGAGATCTTACATTCCATCGGCCTTGTCGGTCAAGGCATTCTCAACCTGCTCCTGGACCTTCGGTTGGTTGCGCAACCTTTTCAGCCCCTTATCCGTCTTTAGACGCTCGCGCACATAAGCTCGAATATCTTCCTTCACAAGTGTGGCTGATATTAGTATGCGAGCTGTGCAAATAGGTTCAAGAGAATCCTTAATATCTTCTTCATCACGACTCGTGACAAGGATGTGCATGTTCGCCGTCTTCCATCCGCAAATCTCCTCGAGGTTTTCGAGGAGAGCGCTTCGTTCGTCACACTCGTCCAGAGCATCCAGAATGAAGAAAGTCTCATTAAACTCAACAACCATTTCTTTTAGGGTTTTAAGAAGCAGGTCAGTAGTAAGTTGCTGTTCACTCCGAGCAGCAAAGAGCTTCTTTAGAGCGGGGGATTCACGATTCCTCCTTTCAAATAGCTGTTTAATGATCGAGCGCAACATACCCGCATGCGTCTTCTTAGAGATATCATCAGCCTTGAAGTAAAAGTACACCACAGCAAGATTCGTCGCCGAACCACAGTGCTTGGAGACATCTTCAACCACGGTCGATGTTAGGATGGTCTTCCCGCACCCAGGGATGCCATGGAGCCAGATAAATGAGCCCGGGCATAATTTCCAATCATTATACTGTCGTCCTGTTATGAACCAAGCTCCTGTATTCTTAAGCCGTCGCTGGAGAGCATCTAACTGGTCTGCTGACGCGTCGGGAGCAGACAGCCACCGAAGAATCTCGTCGGCATGTCGGTCTGCCATATGGTTAAAGTGAGACGCCATTTCAAGGGACGAACCTGGTCGTTACCAACCTTTCTGTGAATCTTCTCCCAACTCCTGCAGGTGCTGGACTGTTGCATACATCGGCTGGACCGTTGCATACATCGCGTTTGTCTTGTCGCGGATGTCCATGATAGACGTTCTTAACAGTTGTTACGGTCAGTATGTGGACGAGGGTGTTGACAGAATCTGGGATTCAACATATATTTATTCGCTGACTCAACGTCGAGTCAGAAACAAACAAACAAAAAAAGCAAACGAAAGGAGAAAGTGAGGACAAAGAATTCAACCTACGTTGTATCCGCTGATAATGCTAGGCTAAATACGGTGATGAACCTGTTGATGTCGGCCAAAACCTTCTTTATTTGACCGTCTTTGAATGGCCAAGTTAATGTGTGCAGAACCGTATCTCGCCTCGAACCCGGTCTCGATGTTATTTTCAACGGCCGAGCCATGTCTTCCTCCAGCTTCTTCAGCTTCACATAGCACGAATCAAGCACTTCTCCCGGCTGACATAGACGCTTCAATATCGGAAAGAGAGTGTGATCTTGACTATCATACGGCAGAGGTCGGGTACCACTCCCCGGAGGATGTTCCTCCTCCCGCTCCACCAACTGCTTCAGAGTTGTGAGAATCATATGGAGACCGCCAATCTCCCTGACCACCTGCAGAGGTTCTGAATGTGCATTTCTGCTCATCTGTATATACTTGAGGCAGTGGGCACTCACTTGAGCCGTAACCTGCAGCACAGCAATGATGCTGGCTGTGATGCTCAATGGATCCATCTATTACAAGCGAAGAGACTGTCGACACTCCCCGAAACAGTTTATTGAAAGGTTGCATTTTGTCAAAGCCAAGGAAAAGACAAGTGTAAGGACAGTACTGCCTTTTGTATTTGAGGCAGAAAGCAATCGACCACCGGTGACGAGGCTGTGCATACTTCTGGCCTCTCTTTGCTTTGCGTAATCGCCGAAGCTGCATGCTGGACAAGTCCCCCCTGCAGCATGCAGCGCCACATTTTTTTTTTGACGATTAAGCGCCTTGAAGAGGAGGAGACTAGACAGCAATCAGGCAGATTGATCTAAGATAGGCAGTACCTCGCAAGTGTGGGTAAGCGGCGGTAAGCCGCCATGTATGGTTCGACAGAGGCGAGCTTGGTGCTCTGAAACAGCTGGTTTGTATGTTTTCTGAAACGGGCCCAATCTTGAGATGTGTCGGATACATCATACCCAAAAAGAACAGGCTGCGGATGTTTTCAGTGGCCTTAATTTTTTTGGACAATAACAAATCTTTCAATGACTCAAGGATGGAGAAAGAATCTGAGAAGGTCAAGGCGGAGAAAGTAGCCGTGGATGGTTACCAGGTAATTAGCCCTGATACCTTCCTAGGGAGTCGCAACTGGGGTCCGGCGTTGGAAAAGCAGACGAATGGGGGCACCTCGGCTGCGGGCCAACTCATTATCTGGCCTCCCAACGTCCCCAAGCTGAGCAATTAATGCAACCAGAACCCCCGTAACCAGGTCCCTCAACCACATTCTGAAAACCCTGATAGTGAACTTCATTGCACGAAATACTCGATGTTTGGTTGGGAGTTGCAAACCCGATGTTCCTATTGCACAATTACCAGCAACGACTATAACCAAAGGTACCGTACAAGCTCTGTGAGACTGAATGTAGACTCTTCAAAGGTTATAGCGAGAACCGCAAAGGGTCGATCGGTTCTCAGAACGGAGGTCCAGATTTACAAAAGATAGCGGTCAAAAACGTGCTTGATGGATGATAGATGATAGTGTTCGATAAAGCGCTCGCTCGAGTTCTTCCCGTCTATCTTGTTACCATGTGTTTTAGCAAACACATACACCCCCTCTTAGCTTCCACTGGAGAGTTGAACTACATTCCCTCCGGCCAAGAGTTCCGCTGGACCAACAGCATGACGAAACGAAGGCTTCAATTTGATCTGTTAAAAGCAGAAGTGCCAGCTACTCCAGTCATTCAGCATGCGATTCGTTCGGAGAACGGCCGTACGACATCCACGCCTCGATGAATACATCCCCTCAACATCCGAACTTAGAGACCGTATTTAATGAGATGCGTAGCTTGCGTCTGCACGGTGTCGATTGCGTTTCCGAATGGAACGTTCTCCGGGTAATGCGCTATCAGGATAGACTTGGAACACTTGGCAGCGACGATGCCGGTTTTGCCCTGTATTCAATCAAGAAGCGAATCAGCAACTAGGGGTAATGAAGTCGGCCGGGAAGAGGAAGAATCAATACCTTTGCGCAGTGCAGCACCGGGACGTTCTGGATATCCTCGATCTTGTTGAAAAAATACTTCGTACCTCCGACGTGAATACCGTTGCTCTGTGCCGACGAGGCGTCATTGAATGCGAAGGCTATGGCGTTCATCTCTTGGGGAGAGAGCTGAAAGGGTGGTCCCAAAGTCAGCGGTGACAGATCTCACGTTGATACGAAATAATGGAGATATCGTCGTACTTCGATCCCTTCAGACTTGCCCCATACGCTTGAACCGGCGAGGTCTATGAGGATGGCCGAATCAACCTGGCCAGTGGGAATGATGCTGGCCGATGTCAGAAGAGTCCATGTTTTGGGTAAACATCCGACGAAAGCTGGCGGAGGAAACATACTTGTCCTTGATGTAACCTGCACAGGACAGATGAAGTCAGCTCTGCATCCTTTCCAAGACAGACATAACGACACTCTGGAAAAGTCAGATAGAGAAGAACATACCGTCCCAGGACATGATGAAGCTAGGTCTCTCCCAGAGACTGAGACAGCTGTCAACAACGGATAGAGCTTCAGAGAGCGCTGAGATCGGACGAAAGCTGAGGTCAGGAGGGAAGATGGGACGAAAGCTCCCTTCTCGTCTGAAGATATGTTCAGCGGAACTGGTCAGTGACGGGAAGACAGGAGAACTCACGGGAAGAGGCGGTGTTTGTAGATGGAAGTCCGGGCGACTCGCGGTTGTGGGCAGAAGAGCCCAGGAAAGGCCGGCGAAGGTGGGGTGGGTGTGCTGGCGTGAGAGCCCCGCCGGCGGGATGGCCGCGCTGCCGCTGGGACGCTTCCGCCTCTCGCTCGTGCTCCATCCGACCCTCCCAATGCCATCGCCATCAACCAACTCAGCATCTCTGTCGCGGACAGCAATCCTGCTGCCTTCTGTTGTTCAGCACCATCGATCCGGGGAGTCTGCCTCTATGCAACGTACCGGCTAGTATTCTGACCCCCTCATGCTTGTCTCTGTTGCCCGATCCGACTCGTGGCTTCTCAGGAGAAGATGGTGGAGTGCTGTTGGCTGTGCTGGCTGATGGCCCGGGATCCGCCCTCTGCTAGTAGATTCATATCGGCCCTTTGAACTGGTTGCGCTCTAAGAGATGTCAGGTCGGAATCTGCGGTTGCAAGAAGCAGTGTCCTGGTGCCGGGCCCAGGCATAAATGTGAGAATTCCCAGTCACTTTGGACCACGTGCCCGTCATGCACCCGGTCGACCAAAACGGCAATCCCTTACCCCATGGAGTTTGCTTGACGAGCCCTTGCTTTCATAGACCCTGCTCGACGGAGTTGCCACATGCAGCAGTGGCACGGCCTTTTTAAGGGCGCAGTCCTCCGCCGACTGTGGAACACCCGTCGCTGTGTATAGATGACTAGCAGCACCAGGGGCCATCAACAGCCGGGTTTCACTATCGTTTAGCTCTCGGTTACTCGGATTTTCCCGAGCACAAGATGAGCATCTTCCTTGGTGATCGCAACGCGGAACCACGGGCTGTTCAATACTGCACACAGTCCGAAGCCGTTCATGGTTACCCTTGGACCATCCAACCATCCGTCCCTTGCAAGTCCCCAATCCGAGAGCATGGCACTCAAGAAAACCAGATCGCCGCTATACCTGATGCTCTACGGAGTAGCTATATCCCTTTTGAGCTGTTGCCAGTCATACGGAGGACGTGCGGAGTCCGGACATCTTGGCATCCTGACCGCTTTCTGCCGGTCCGCCGTACTCTCTGGCACGGAGTATCTGTACGGAGCACAGTTTCAGCTTCTCAACACCGTCGACTGCACGGGCCTCTTAAGGGCGGTCGGCCTGACAGCAGGAATACGGAGAATGCTGGTTCATGCTCAGCGTTTCGAGTTCCGATCGATCAAGCTGGGTGGCAATCGACGCGGGCAATCAGATCGTTCTGGTTCGGAAGGCCGAGAACGACTGTAGCGATCACGTTTGCTAGAGGCTGAGAGCGCCCGCTGAGGCATATATGAGTCCCAGGCCATCCTGGGGTCGCTTTGCAACGCTGCGCGCTCATTCGCGGTTGGCGAAATAAGCATCGCAACGAAATCTCCGACCGCTCAAGCCCCACGGCGCATGTAATGTGCGTTCCTCTGCCTTGACTGGTACAGCACAACGACTTGCAAATGATGTTCCTTGGCGGAGGCAATTTCCATCCTCCTATCTCCGTGTTCTCGAAGCTCGTTCCATGGGGAAAGATGTCCGCCCTGGATCCTTTTCGCGGTCCCGATGCTATCATGGGATCCCCTGGTCGTGTTCTTGGCTCTGGTCTGATGTTGGGCCCGCGGATAACGGTTCTCTCTCGGTTTCACCAATCTGACGCCTGCGCACCCCTGTAGTCCGTCTCATCCTACTCCGTATTCTGCAACTTCTGAAGCGGGATGGGGCTCGGTATTTGATTTGATCTCCACTGCGGTGCCATGTTTCCCAGCCCGACCCTGGGCTTTCGATCTCTCTTTTACCTTTGGGAACCCTGCGGCCTAGATTTGAGACCTTTTTCGCTCCATTTCGTCTCCTGTTGGATCTCTTTGTTCTTTTCAGCTTGGGCCTTCTGGAAGGCTGTCCACTCCTTTTTCCCTCCATTTTTGACACGGGAGAACTCTAGACCTCAAAATCCCTTTCATATTCTGTCCTTCGCTGCATTTTCTTTCAAACCCACAGAGGAAAATGGGGATCTTCACTGGCAGGTCACGTTCACACACCACAAACGGGGTCATCTCAAACCCGACTCTCACTCACACAGATGCCCTACCGCGGGACGATCTCCGGTCTCTCCAGGAACTCTCTGCTAACATTCCACCATCGCAACGCAGCGGTGCGGCGTCGGCGATGGACACGGAAAGGCCTAGCACTCACTATGGGCAGTCACAGGATCAAGACTCGCAGACGGCGAAATCAGAATTCGATTTTCAAGTAGCCGCGCCGCCGGCGGAGGCAATATCGTCCTACAATCCTGACGATAATGTAGTGGATCCCAGCATGATAGGAATCGCACTGGGGAGCCCTGGACTGGTGAACTCACATGCCCTTCCCGCCCAGAGCTCCACAGAGGTCCCTTCGCTGAATGACGTGGAGAATACGGGGAGTGCTGCACTCCGGCGAAAGCCGAGCAAGTGGAAGAAGATCGGAAATTTATTCAAGGCAAAGACTGCAGTGGCGCTACCGCCAAGTCCTCCGGTCTATCAGGCCCAGTCCTCGGGCAACAGCCAGCCGTTGCAAGCCTCTGATTCCGTAGCACGATCCGATGCCCAATCCCAGCCGCAACATGTCGTCCGTCGGCAGAAGACTCTCAGGAAGAGTGCCTACAGAAACGAGAATAGGACCAAGGGAGGCTGGGAGCACCAGGAGAGTGATCACTCGAATGGATATCACCGGGACAATGAGGATGCTGAGCATCAGAACTGGGCCACGAGGGAGTCGAAGGATGAACAGGTTGCGAAGCTTAACTCCAATGGGCCTGTGCCATTGCTGCAGGTTGAAATTCCAGATGTCCAGCTGGAGCGGTACAGTGTGATGTTTAGCAGTGTGCTCGGTAAACACCAGCAAAGCCAGCCGTCGACGTTACTGGCCAGACGCGACAAGGCACTCGGTAACTTGATGGTTCCTCCGCCGGAGGTAGGCACTGTCCCTTTGGCTGAATATCGTGGTGCTGACACCTACAGCCTCAGACGATGTCTGAAGACAAGCAAAAACCCAGGCGGCGCGCCACTTCGCCGTCGGCGACGAAATCCCCGGCCTTTTCACTGTTCCCACCGACCCCGTCCGACACGCAACTGAAAGCTCGTGGATCCCATCGGCGGAGCGGATCCAGTCCGTTGCAGAGGGTACAAACCGTCCCTGCAGAGTTCGCTCGGGAGAAAGAGTCATCCGATGACAGGGAGCATGCCTCGCTCCTGACGCGCACCCCCTCGTTGGCAACATCTGCGACGTCACGAAGTCAATCGGAATGGGAAGGTTCCCATCTGTCGCCCGAGACTGTCAACACCTCGCTTGACGAGGATGCCCATTTGGCGAGGCAAAACTCGGCGAAGACTTCGAGCAACCCTCCAGCCGAGCCGGCCTGGGAGATGGCCTCAAGGGGAACAGAAACTCCGGATGCGCAGCGGCTCTCGCGGGAGTCGATGCCTCACACGACACCTGAAGAGGTGACACCGATGACGCCCCCCAATGACTGGCCGATCTGTCCACCGGAGACTGCCTCGCTTAACCCGTCGAAGGAGAAGGTCGACCGGATTATGGCTCCCGAGGAGACCAAGCCCACTACTCGTCCTCGCACAAAGTCCAGCCCGCAGAGTCGTGGCGACAGGCGCTCCGACATTTCCCTGGAGGGGGTCGAGGTCGGTATCGCGAGATCTGTATCCGTCTCGAGAGGTACAAGGCAACACCTCGTTCCCGTCGGAGCCCGATCAGGGCGTGCCGGAAAGCGGTCAGAGACCCCGACGTTAGTGGATGTCCGGCAAGGCCCTCGCCACGGAAAGTCATAGGATGTGCGAGTTCGAGACGGCATAGATAGACGGTATTTTTTTCCCCTCTCCTCGATACCCTTTCCTGCTCATACATACCATTCTTCACTCGTTACGAGGTTTTCTTCGCTTCTGTAATTACAACCCTCTTTGTTTTAGCGCTGGCAGCTATTTGTATTTTTACTCGTACTGTACTGTACAAATGTCGAGCTCGCGGCCGGGATTCCCTAGCTTTTCGCTCGTTGCATGCGTTCGTTCATGTTTTGCTAAGCTCGTGTATATATATACCCAGCAGATGGTGAGATTTTCAATTTATTGAGCTGTGCTTGTTTAAGCCCCTTTCATTAATGGATAGTACTAACGATTCAATAATAATCATAATAATGAGCTTGACTACAGTAGTTCTGCTATCCTCGGAAAAGTTGTTGAGGGTATCCGTGCATCCCAAAAATAAATTTAAAATCAAACAGTCTATTATAGTTATAATGATCACTAATTGTACCAGATACTTATATCTATCTTTATTACCATCTTTTTAATTTTTAATAATAAACCCGGCCAGATGGCTGGCCCCTATTTAGTAACTTGCTATTAATATTATATATAAAAGTCATTGATGAATATACAGGTAGCTTTAAATGTCCGGCAGTAGAAGCATCTAGTGTGGTAGTACATTCTACAAGAGGGCAACAGAAAAGAAAATACAATTACATACCACCGGTGACAATGGCCAGACTTTTAATTACGCAGAGGCATGGGCTTTATATATATATATATAAAGCGACAGCACAACCTCTTGGGGCCTGGTCCTGATCATGACCGACGTCAGGTCTCTCTCTCTCTCTACTGCTTGAGTACCTGGTAACGCCAGATCTGGCGACGCGGCAAGCAAGTTCCTCGCATAGATAGTAGGCGCGTAGGTGTTTAGATAGGGCCATAGGTTAGGTTAGCTACATTATTTCATGGCCAACTAGGAAGGAGACTAGGCGGAGTGGATTAGAAGATAAATAAATCCAAACAGAGAAGGAAAAAGAACTATACCTGAACCCCAAGTCCAGGACTACAGGTCGTAGGGAAGGCGTTCTTAGGATAAATGAAAAAATAACTCTTTGCTATTGTATTGCATTGCGGGAGGAAGTCGATATTTATGCTTGCTTTATTTAGAATAATCGTGAAAATGAATATCCATTCATGTCCTCGATGGATCTCATTTCGTTCATCTAACATGACCTATCCTATCTCAGCCTAAGAAACCTCAGATCAATCCATCGATCCCTCACTACTCTCCTCTACTGCACTGTTACACACTGAAGAAAAAAAAATCCCTCCTTACTGCACCATCTTCCCCATATCCTTATCCTTATCCTTCCCCTCCGCCGCAATCGCCAACTCCACCCCCCTCACATGCCACTCCATGCCCATATACGCATCGCTCACGACCCGCACGTTCACGACGACCTTCGACCCCGCAGGACCGCTCGCACTCCCGACGCTGAGGCTCTCAGGGAACTTGACTGACGCGCGGGCTGCCATTGCACTGCGACCGTCTTTATGGTTCTTGCTGCTGCTGGGGCCGCTGCCGCCGCTGGAATTACTGCTGGGTGGGTTCACGACAGGAGGCCACGATATGCGCTTCAGCGCGAGTAATTCCCCGTCTTCCCCGCTGGGGATGGTAGCCGCGCAAACGATGAGGAAGTACCCTTCCGTCTGAGGCTTGGGGAAGCGGGGCGTGTAGACCTTGTACTCTGGGTTTGTGGGCGGGTTCCGTCGGGACAGGGTCACTGTCATTCCAGCCGTCGTCGCGTCGGAGATGGAGATGGAGAGGTGGGGCAGGTATGAGGCTGCTTTGGTGAATTGGGCGGATGTTGCGGGGGGAAGGTTTAGTTTCTTTGTGAGTGAGGAGATGGACGGGGGTGGGAGGGAGGAGAGTGAGATTAGGGAGTCAGGGAGGACGTCTCGCTTGTTGGTCTCTTCTAGCTCGATGCCAGGGAGGATGGAAAGAGGGTGGTCCTCAGGCCATCGGGCAGACTTGATGCACTGCAGCAGGGTCATCATCATCCGGCAGGCCGGGACGTAGCCTAGCTCGGCGAGGACGTCGATCGACGCCTGGATGATACGTATGCCCTGGTCGAGGACGGAGATCTGGTCACCGACGTAGTCGGATATGGGGAGGTCGATCCGCGACATGTACGCCTGCAGGAGGAGGAAGGCTTTGACGTGCGGATCCCACAGCGGGAGGGATCCCATGGACTCGACGGACAGGGGCAGGTTGCGCGCCAGTTCAGCGTTGATCAGGTCCTCGTTGTGGCGGACGGGGAGCTCGTCGAACTCGGTGGCGGAGCACATCCAGCTGAGGACGTCCTGGAAGGTTGGGTCCCGCTTCGCGTGGGCCATTAGATATCGGATCGTCTTGTGCGAGAGGTAGTAGAAGCTCATGATCTTGCCGAAGGGCGTCGGGTCGACGTCACCCGTAGCAGAGTCGTAAATAACACAGGACGACTGGGCCAGTTCACCCAGTGCCTTGTCGACCAGGTCAATCATATAGTTCTCCACCATCTTCTGCGCAGCAACGGTGTTGTGCTCCTCGGCCGAGATCTCCAGACCATAGTACGAGGGGTTCTTGTGCAGCCGGCGGAAGAAGAATGTCCATGTCAAATAGTCGAGGGCGTCCTGCTTCGTGGTGATGGTTCCGGCAGACACTTCAGCGCCCAAGTGATTGTCAAGGACCTTGTGCAGAGTCGACTCAACAGGGAATCCCGTGTGCAAGAAGTGCTTGTAGAACGCCTTCTTGGAATCCTGCGTGAAGATGCGCGCAATGCCGGACGAGTCGAACTGCGGACGTCCCGCACGACCCAGCATCTGCAACACATCCGTCAGGTCCATATCCCTGTATCCTTCGATCTTGGCGTCGAAGTATTGGGTTCCCTTGACCACCACGAGGTGGGCCGGAAGGTTGACACCCCATGCGAGCGTGCTAGTCGCCACAAGGATCTGGATCTTGTTGTTCGCAAACAGTTCTTCTGCCAGCTGCCTATCAGACTCGACGAGACCTGCATGGTGCAGACCAATTCCAAAGCTGAGCGCCTCCCGCAATGCGTCGTCCTTGACGCGCGCGAGATTCAGCTGAAGGTCCTCTTCAGACATGCGAAGGAAGCGCCGCGGGTCATCTTCCATACCGCAATAATTGATCAGGTCCTTAGCTGTCAGACGAGTCTGTCTTCGCGAAGCGACAAAGACGATCACGGGCTTGTCGGGAGAGTGGTTCTTGATGGCAAGGAAAGTCGGGCGGTTCATCGACTGCATGAGCGGACAGAACCCGCGCTGCTCCGGGAAGCCATCGATGTAGATTTCCAGCGGAACAGGACGTACGGAGTGTCGGAAATTGAACAGCCCCTCCTTCACACCAAGCCAGTTTGCTAGATCCATGGCGTTGGCACAGGCGGTGGACATGCCCACCAACCGAACCGAGCCCTTAGACTGTGAGGCAATGTAATTCATACGGGAGACAATGATCTCGAGAATAGGACCTCGATCACCGCCCAGGAGATGGATTTCATCGATAATCACCAGACTGACCTGACGAACATAGCTCCTCGTCTGCCAGCTTCGCGAAATACCGTCCCACTTTTCAGGAGTGGTGATGATGATATCCGCGTCCCTTATCGTCCTGGTGTCTGGGGTATTGTCACCGGTCAACTCGACCAGCTTCAGCCCCATGGGCGCCGTCAGCCGTTTCGACCAGTCCTGAACCCGCTCCCGAACAAGTGCCTTCATCGGTGCGATGTACACGACCTTGGAGCCAGGCTTTTCTCTGAACGCCCACCACATTGCCAGCTCCGCCGCCACGGTCTTACCACTTCCCGTAGGAGATCCAAGAAGTACGTTGGCGGGGGTGTGATAGAGAGTGTGGAAGATCTGGGTCTGCATTGGATTAAAGAACTGAAACCGCTTCCCATATATTTCTTCAAGGATTGGGTTTTTCAGAGCCGAGATGGGCAGCGGCTGCAGGTCCAGCAGGTCTGTGTACACACTCTCTGTGTCCGGACGGATAAGATGTTTGAAGGAAACTGGAGTCACGGTCTCAGCACCCAACCACCTGTCGGATACAGCACGGACATAAATCTGGCTGGGCAGCGGGTCGGACATTGGGATAGTGAAGTTGAGCTCGTGGTCATCGTAGAGCTTCTTCCGGCTCAGGATGAAGTACTCGTGGTGATAGATCTCCGACGTGTCGGAATTTTCAACCCAGATCCAGTAAGCTTCGGACGCACCGTGGTGCCTGTCATTCCAGCTGAATTCGGGGTAGATACGCAGCCGGATACGGAGGACGTCTCTATTTAAAGGAGCAATCTCCGCCTCAACGCTCAGCGTAGGAAAGTTGTCGAGAAGCTTTGACAGTGTCTTCCCCATACGGTGGTTGTGGACAAGCGAGCCGAGCTCAGAGGGTTCCATGTCTCTCATCGACTCGATGGAAGAAGTCGGCAACTTCTCATCCAGGTTTCTCAGGATCGGCTGCGGCAAGTCGAACTGGTGGAAAGGGTGCTGGAACGGCCAAATCTGCTTCTCAATCGACTTGCACAGTGACAGGAGCACCTGGCATTGGTACCCCCAGCGGCGGTTTAGGGCAATCATGAAAAGCGCACGGCAGATTCGGGCCGCATTCTGCGCGACGTACGCCTGATCAGAGACGAGTGCGAAATCCTCCAGCTTCGCGCGGGAGATGAACGACTGGAGCAAGATGTTGGTCTTGGCATGGGGGGAGTCGTTGCCTCCCTCTACTTCAGTCTGGACAGCCTCTTCTCGCAGTTTCTCAAGCTCCTGCGACTCATTCTCCCTGGCTTGGATGTTATCGAATTCGCCACTCATGCTGATCATCCTGAGCACGTCCGCCTCGCTGGCCCGTGGACGCATCATCTCGTTGAATATCTCTATGCTGGTCTGCAGGACGTAGTACTGGCTTGCAATCCGGCCAACGTCTTTGGCGCGGAGCTCCTCAGTCTTCTCGTTGAAGATAATCATTTGGCTCTTCTGCAGCACACGGGCGGCCTGAATTACCAGTTGACGACGCCTCTGTACCAGCATCGGGTCGTCACGGATCTCCGCCCATTCGATTCCATAGTTTCGTGGCTCTCGCTTCATCCGGACAAAGAGGTATGAATATCCAAGCCACTGTACCGCCTCTGACACGGAGGTGACCGTTCCCAGCGCTATTTCTGCATTGAGATTGTCGACAAGCTTGCTGGAGAAACGGGATTCGATGGGCTGCTGCGCGGTCACAGCAGACAGGTAGTGATGGAGTTTGTCGTGGGTGGTGCAAATGAAGCCAATACCGGTGTCCTGGAACTGCGGACGACCGGCACGACCGAATATCTGCAGGACATCAAGGATTCCGAGGTCGACAAACTTACCCTCCTGCGCGCTGTAGAGCTGTGTTCCCTTGATAATTACCGCCGCTGCTGGAAGGTTGACACCCCATGCCAACGTGGCAGTACAGCAGAGCACCTTGATCAGGCCTTCAGAGAATAACCGCTCCATCAAGTTGCGGTCAGACCTTGCCATGCCGGCATGGTGGGTACCGAAACCGCTGGCGAACAGGTCTCGCAGCTCACGAGCGCGCGCGGTCTTTATGTCCCTCAGAGCCGCGGAATAGCCCTCGTGGTCTTGCGAACTGAACAACTGCTCACACTGGTTCTCGATGGCCATCTGCCGAAGAGACCGAGCAGTCTGGACGGTGTCCTTTCGTGAGTGCACAAACACCATCACCTGGTGGCCCTGCTCGAGCATTTCTCGCACTTTCTCAAATGCCACGATGTCAAGGTTCTCGCGGGATTGCTTCGATCCCGGTTTCCCCTTCACACCGATGAAGTGCTGCTCCAGTGGCACAGGGCGAAAGGACGAGTCGAAGAAAAACAGACCGGCCATCCTGTTCACCTTGAGAAAGTCGGCCACGTCTACGTAGTTTGGAAGGGTCGCGGACAGACCGACAATCCTGATCAGAGACTGCGTACTTTCGACCTGGCGCTGGGTCCTAGCCACCAGCGACTCGATGACCGCTCCACGCTCATCGTGCAACATGTGCACTTCATCGATGATCAGGAGACGGACTTTCTGCACAAGTTCCGTGTCGCCGGTGCTCTTTCGCGTCACAACATCCCATTTCTCAGGGGTTGTAACGATGATCTGGGTCTCCACGATCTCGCGCTTCGTCAGCTGCATGTCACCAGTCAGTTCACGGACCTGGATTCCCAGCCAGGCAAGCCGCCTTCCCAGCTTCTCGGTGACTTCTGCGGCCAGGGCTTTCATTGGGGCGACATATACAATCTTAAAGTCGTCGACATCGACGGTGAACTCAGTAGCATCAGGGTTCTCAAGCGGATTCGGTGTCGTGTGCTTGCCAATCGTATTGAGGATAGTCAGCATCGCGGCATCCGTTTTACCGGCACCGGTGGGAGCGCAGATGAGCATATTCTCGCTGGTCTTGTAAGCAACGTCAAAGAGCAGACTCTGCATCCGGTTGAGCGTCTTGTAACCCTTGAAGGTGCCCCGGCACAGCCCGTCCAGCGTAGAGATCTGTACCAGCTTCTGATCCTTCGCGAGCATGCCAACCTTGGTGGCCGGGATCGCAAATTCCGTGTATCTTTTGTCCTCAATCTGCTTACTGCCGACCGGAAGACCGTACTTCTTCCCTCCCAGTGACAGTGTGTTTCTCGCGTCATATGTCTTGTAAACATGCGGGTACTTTGGCTCCTCTCTGTTCTGCGCCGGCGCAAGAGGGGCGTGTTTATGCTCGTAGTCCTGCTGTCGCAGGGCCTGTTCTCGTTCAGCCCGCGTCTGCAATCTGCCTGCAAATAGCCCATTTGTCTGTGCCTGGCCCTTCGGAGCAGTCGAGGCGAGGATCTCTTTTCGGTGGGCGATCAGGTCGATGACAAAGTCGAGATCGTCGAACCCCACGATCTCCGCAAGGGACATCTGCAGCTCATCGTCACTGCTGTCGGCTGCCAGCACGGCAGCGATCTGTTGCACGAGTTCGCCGGCGTTAATACCGGGTTTCTGGGTGGCAAGGGCCTGGCATTTCGACTCGAGCCATGCGCGGTCGTAGGCGGTCGTCGGGGGGAGGGGCACGCCGTTGATATCGTCGAGCTCATCGAGGCTTTCATCATCGGAGCTGAGAACGTCCCAGATATCGTCAACCGTACCTGGAGAGGAGTAGTCCTCGTCAAGGTCCAAGTCTAGGTCGGAGCCGTAGCTAAGTTGGTCCTTTGCGGGGTCGTCTTTGGGGAGCTTCAACTCCGCTATGGCCTGCCGCATGGCAGACAGCTGGGTCAGCCACTGCGACTCTGCGGATGTCGTCCCAGCCATGCTGTCTTCTCTTCCAGCAGTGAGAGGCTGTGGATTCACAGATGACTCCGCGCGTGGACTGCCGCTGAGAGAGCAGACCGTGGCGGCGGCCGATGGAGAGCAGATCGATATCGATAGCCGGGCAGATCGCGCGATGCCCCATCGGAGCCTTAGGGCACGGGCTTAGGGCTTGCGCGTCCCATGACACGCCCGCGGCGCCTAGCCGTTTCAAGACTAGCGCCCTGCAACCTTAAATCCAGCCGAGCCTAGCGCGCGGTGCGGAGGAGCCGCGGCGGCGGTGGCAGACTGATGCGGGCAGGTGTCAGGAGGCCCTGACGTCCTGTCTTGACAGCAACAACACCCTGCCAGCGGCATTTCCACCATCTCCCTATCTCCCAGACTTGACGGAGCGATCTTGAGGGAGAGGCACGGGCACCGCAAATCCTGGATACTACCTCTGTGAGCGCAGCGCGTCCTTATCTACCGGTTTTGTGCGACCTGCCACACCGTCATCATGAAGATCTACTATATCGGAGTATGTCCAGCGATGCAGGAAGAGCGTCTTAAGTGATGAAGTACTGACGGAGCTAATTGTAGGTCCTGCGAAATGACACCAAACCGGCTGTCGAGCTCTGCGGCGAGAGAGATCTCAGCAGCTTCTCTCGCTTCACGCGGCAAAAGTGCGTCCCAGTTGACCCTTTTTATCTCTCACACTCCCGACATGACTGAGGACCCGATATGATCGAGGACAAGCACGCTAACCCGTTATCTTGAACAGCTACAATGAATTCATGACGTTCTTCTGCAAGACGGTCGCGGAGCGTACGCGCCCCGGCCAGCGCCAGGACATCGAGGAGAAGTCGTACGTCTATCCACGCCTATCGTCACCCTTCGAAGATATTTTAACCTGGAAACAGGGCTGTCTTTCATGCATACGGACGCACGGAGGGCGTTGCAGGCGTCGTCATAACTGACGCTGATTATCCGGCGCTGGTAGCGCACCAGCTGCTGTCCAAGGTCGTCGACGAATTCTTAAACAAGTACCCCCGCACGGCCTTCTCGAGCCCGAACTTGCCAGACAATGCGTGCCCCCTTCCCCAGCTGAAGGAATACATTGTCAAGTACCAGGACCCGACCCAGGCGGACAGCATCATGAAAATCCAGAAGGAGCTCGACGAGACCAAGATTGTGCTGCATAAGACCATCGAGAGCGTGCTGGAGCGGGGAGAAAAGATCGACACCCTGGTCGCTAAGAGCGACGGGCTGAGCGCACAGAGCAAGATGTTTTATACACAGGTACGCAGCGGCCGTCCGAAATCTGTCTACTTCGCTTCGATATTCAAACCGCTGACCGTACCTACCACAGGCCAAGAAACAGAACTCATGCTGCGTCATCATGTGAGAGGTTACGATCTTATTCAGAGACTGAACGAGTGCGGTTCGATTGCTGCTTGGGTGCACCGGATACCGTCCTGGCTAGATTGACCGAACCCTCTTTCGTCGTTGCATTATCGTTAATCTTTCCTGCCTCGGACCACACGCACATCACTATTTTATTATCCCTACGCCCCGTCGTCCACCTACCCAGGACGACGTCAATATTTATGTTTCCCTCTGAAAAGAATGTAGAGCGTTCCGCAGATCTGCTCGAGATGTCCCATTTGGAAGCGTGCGTGCGCGCTGTCAGGTTTTCCATTTTATTTCTCTGCCGTGTTTGGAGCTCGGGACCTTCTGAATCTTTGCTCTCTTACGCCTCGTTGATATATGGCATATATGGCCTATGTTATCGCATCATGACATGAATCCGATTTACTCTTAGTTACCGTTCTAGAGCGTAAACAGGTCTGAATTTGTTTCATTGACCTGCTTGTCCAACCCTCCACAGAGTAAGAAAGGCTCCTCAATCCATCCACCTATAATATGATAATCACTCTTTCAGTTGCAACAGCATAGGAAGTGGTACGATTCAGCGGTGAATGATAGACTGGTCAATTAATGCAATGGCACATTTTGATCTGAATTTCTTGTTCTAGCTGATTTTGTCCATGAGAATTATAAAATATCCAATCACTACTCATTAGACCGTGTGTAGTACCAGCAGAAAGGATTAAGCCTTTCTCAATTTAATTCTAAATCCTAATTCGGTCTTCAAAAGTGGCAGATTCTCATTAGCTTTGTCAAGAAGCCTAACTTGTTCTCGTGACAATTCATATCGCGTACCTCAGCCAGGGACAGGGCGCGGACATCTGACAGCAACCGCGTCATGTCAAATGGCAATGACCACATCCGCAGAAGAGCTTTTAATCACCTACGTCGTAGAAGATGATGCTACAGATTGCATTATGGCCGAATCTGCCAACATCATATCCTTGCGCTAGCATCATCTTGGAGTTCTGCGCTCTGCGACTTTATCTGTATGTCCCTTATATGAACAAGACTCCTTTATTTCCTGTCTCTTTGTCTATCTTGGTGTCAAATCCAATGCTGCCGATGCAAGTATGAGAGCAGAGACGCAACGCTCTGGACGCGGTCTGGGATGCCGGTCGAGAAATCACAAAACGAGTGAAGCGGAAACTATCTCCAAGCATCTTCAGTGACTTGACTTGACGTGTTATGGTGTTATAGATCGACGTTGAGGGACGGTTTCTGAGTCGGGACGAAGACGCTGGACGACACTCGGGGGATTTGCGGGTCCGTTTGCCATCAGGGTATCCTTGGAAAAACGGACGGATTACCTCCGCGACCCGAGGATCTGGGACAACATCAACATTCATGATTGACCTTACCTATTAGCTCCAACGGTAGATACCTAGGCTAAGATTGCCGTGACACTATCGCCCAGTGGGGGCTTACTCCGCATATTACTCCTCCGTAGGGCAGACATGCACGGAGCAAGCCTCGGCACGGGCAGTCCGGGATTCGGCGCTTGACGCGGACTTCCGAGCTGCGTGTCCCATCCCGGCCGCCCGACGGCCTATTGTCATCGCGAAAGCTGCGATCAGATAGGGCTCATTGCGTGAACAATATTGTCTGACCGTCCTGCAGAAGCTAATCTTGGTTCTAGAGTCGTTCAATTGCGGCCGCACGTGCGGTCAAGACCGTCCTGGGATGAACATCAACGCTCCACCACACGGTTTACTCGCCTAATGGATGCCAATGCGCCTAATTTCTCGGATGGATCCCAAATTTTTAGCCAATTTATATTGCCTTCTGCGTGTATCTGTATGGTAAGAGAGAACACTAAAAGCTACTGTTTAAGGCCCTTAAGCCTTGTCAAAGTCCCTGTTTGTCCACCGGCGCTAGCCACATCTTAATTACCAATGACCGTTCATCCCAGCCGTCAGCTCAACTGGTATCCCAGATTCCAATGAGAAACACTTTTTTTCTCAAAGGGTAGAATCTACCGTACCCGCTTCTATGGACGTAAGCCAGGTCAGACGACATCTAAGCATTTTTCGATACCGGAGAGATGAGGTCATTCATCTCGATATCTGCGATAGCGAGTGAACAGTTGACCTGATTGGAAAGTGGAGCCGATGAATTTTAGTTCCTATTCTGCTCGGAATAGGAGCAGACTTACTAAAATATACAGAACAAGTCCTTAGCGACAAAGATCCCCTTGGTAAAGAAAGGACTTTTTCTCTTCCGCAGGACCAGAGGTAAAATATCAGCAGACTAGAAGGTCGTATGAGGTGGCAAGGTCGTCATTTGGAATCATGGCTATCCCGACTGACGATACGCCAATGGAGAAATGGGATCGTTGATCACAGAATCGAAGCAGTCCGGTTGAAATCTACGGACGAGGTGACTTTTAATCGAGCTATACAAAAGTGTTCCAATGCCACGATCAGCTCTCCATGGTGTAGCGTTGCGCAAAGCAATTCACAGCCGACCCCTGTCTCTCTCCCACACTCTCGCACACTTCTTAGCGCCGGTGCGATGGTACTGGATTATTGAAGCTGAGAAGCTTCTCCGGATCCCATTTTCGCTTCAACGCCGAGAGCTGGGGCAGTTTCCGGACCGAATACCATGCCTCCGGGCCGAGATTCTTAGATAAGAATACCGTGTTCTAGATCCAATTCAACAAGATCGCTCGCGTAGATTCAAGTAGCTGTAGATGTTCATACAAAAAGGTTTCACAAGGCTCTGAATCATGTCTGGAGTTCGCGGAGAGCCGACAACCCCGATGGAGAGTGACAGGGTCGGGGCAGAAAGTCCAACAGGAAACTCCGGCCCGGAGGCGAATCATGGCAAGTCAGTTCATGCATGAGGTTCAGGACCAATCTGATACTGGTTCTGCCCGTTCTCGATAATAGTTTTGGGGGCTCTCGTTTATCTACCGAGTTCAGTATCGATGGCTAAATACACGTCAACTACGTAGGACGCTCGAGATAGAGGTTTATTGAGTAATGGAATGTCTCGTATCACCAAAAAAAGAATAGAAAATACCCCTGTCAATTGGCTGAGGAGCTGGAGCTCAATAAATGCTAAGTTCGTTACTAATTACCTTGGCTTAGGGCTCCATTGCATTCCACAGTTAAGCCAACGGAATTAATCAAAGTCACTCGATCTCCGTTATCGAAGTGGCCACCAAGATAACGAAGCTAAGGATCGGCGGACTAGTATCTTACAAGTCGGAGTTTGGAATCTGGTACAGTAACTAAATCCGTTTCAGAAATGCATGAAAGGGGTGCAGTTTACTTTTAAAAGCTCTGAAGTCTTGATACATCTTCATCCACTCCACAGCGGATCCGAGATCCAACTTTGAATCTACCAGGCGGACAAGAATGGAGTCACAAACATCGACCACCGTTCCAACTCGGACCATTCGCCTGGGAGAGATGCGGGAGAGAAGCAGCAGGCTCCTATTGTCTCATCTTCAGTCGAAGATTGCGAGAAGGAATCCAGCAATGTCCCCGACCACAAGGGAGGAGCAGGATGAGCCAATCGAAGAATGGATTGGTGGCCTCGAGCTTGCGACTATTCTGGCTGGCATCACACTCGTGTGTTTTCTGATGTTGCTGGATACGTCCATCATTTCGACGGTAAAAGGCAGACTCTCGCATACGATGTTTACCCCTTGTTAACGATCTGACTTTATGCAGGCTATCCCCCGTATCACGACTGACTTCCACTCACTCCCCGATGTGGGTTGGTATGGTAGTTCTTACCAACTCGCAAGGTGTGTACACACGTTTTTGGGATCAATTGCTGGATGGCCGGCTCCCAATTTTGAACCAGTGCTGCTCTTCAGCCACTGACCGGAAAGTTCTATTCGAGCTTCAGCTCAAAGGTATGTACATACATACACCCCTCCACTACAATCATTTTCATCTTGGTTCACAAGGAATATACGCTGACCCTCGGGCAGTGGACCTTCTTCACCTTGTTTGGCATCTTTGAATTGGGCTCGCTACTTTGTGGTGTCGCTACGCCGTCCAAGATGTTGATTGTTGGGCGAGCTATCGCCGGAATGGGCACTTCGGGTATTCAGAACGGCGCGTTCACAATTATCGCTGGATGCGTTCCGATGGCCAAACGACCAGTTATGTGAGTCCCCACAGCTAGGAAATCCCAGGCATTAATGTTGGTCGACCGCGCTCATTGGAATGGTGATGGGCAGTAAGTAGTCAAGATTTGCAGCAGAGAAGGATCATTGTTTGTCTAACACCATTTGTTTAGTGTCACAACTTGGTCTTGTCATTGGGCCCCTAATTGGAGGAGCTCTTACGCAGTACTCGACATGGCGATGGTGTAAGGTAGACGCTCGCCATAGGTGACCTTGAGATTTAACATGAGCACTCCGACCGTTAGGCTTCTACGTTAACCTGCCCGTCGGTGGTCTTGTCGCCGCTCTGCTCTTCTTCGTCCACATACCCGAGCGGATAACCAAGCCTCCAGCGCTGTCAGTTCTCCGCACCCTCCATAGCGAACTCGACCTTGTCGGCTTTGTGCTCTTCGCTCCGGCCGCCATCCAATTGCTGCTCGCACTCCAGTATGGAGGGAATGAATTTGCCTGGAATAATTCGTTATTGGCCTCTTCTGCGGCGCCGGGGCCACATTTATTGTATTCCTGGTCTGGGAATACTTCAAGGGCGAGTCGGCCATGATCCCCGTCGCAATCATCTCAAAGCGAGTGATCGGGTCCAGTTGCCTGGTGTTCGGTTTCCTGATGAGCCTGCTATACTGCGCGACATATTATCTCCCCATCTATTTCCAGGCGGTCAAGGGCGTATCGCCGATGCTAAGTGGTATCTACCTCCTGCCCAGTATCCTGTCTCAGCTCATCGCTGCGGTGATCTCGGGAGTTCTTGGTAAGTGGTAGCAGTGGTTCTTTGACGTTAAGCCTAACCTTCGGTATCTCGGACAGCACATCAAATGCTAATGACTATATAGTTGAGAAACTAGGCTACTATCTTCCATATATCCTGGTTCGCTCAGTTGTCAACGCTGTCGCTGACGGGCTATTGTCCACATTCAAGCCGGACACCTCCACAGGTAAATGGATTGGATACAAGATCCTCTCAGGATTTGGTCAGGGAGTTGGACTGCAGATGGTACGTTTTCACTTACTCAACTTCACGTGTCGCGGGGTTTTCTGTTCTAGATTGATGTCCATGTTATTTCTAGCCTATCGTCGCCGTCCAGAATACTCTTCCACCACCACTGATTCCAGTCGCCATGGCACTCGTCATGTTCAGCTCCACCTTTGGCGGCTCCCGATTCCTGAGCTTCTCGCAAACAACTCTGACCAACAGTTTGAGAAGCCTAATCGCACAGTATGCTCCTGCGGTCAACGCCGATACCGTGATTGCAGCAGGTGCGACAGGCGTCCAAGCTGCCGTCCCGGCCAACGACTTACCCGGTGTGCTCGTTGCTTACTCGCACAGCACTGATCGTGTCTTCTATCTCTGTGCAGGCGCGGCTGTTACTTGCTTCATCTTCTCGTGGGGAATGGGCTGGAAGGATATCCGGACGAAGAAACAAGTTTCTCAGGCTTAATCATCCACCATCACATGGCTCTTGGATAGTCAGAAGGATCAGATGATGATAGACGGTGAGTTCCTTTATGAGAGAAACCTTTATGAGAGAAAAGGTGGTTGAAGTGTGTTAAGATTTTGGGGGGTTGGGGGCAACAACACCACTGATGATATTGTACCATAGATAGCATTGGAGCATGCTCTATACTGCCAATGTCTTGCATCTAAATCTAAACATTAGAAAACCTACCCAGCCACTAATAGACTCTTGACTTACTGTTCAAAGAGAACTTAATGGTGCAGAAGTTGATTTCTGATACTCAAGTGATATATTTGGCCTCTCAAATTTCATGTCTGGATGCATGTGCATATGATACGCACAATCATTAAATGAGATGCGCATGCTGGTGAAGCATATCCTTCAAACAGTGGCTTTGTTAGCGCGGTACCTTGTCGAAAAAGGAGTAGTGCTCAAAGTTTCTCAACGCCGAGCTCCGTCATCTCATCGATGAAGCAATTGGCGACCCGGGGCTCTTATGGCGGAGTCCTTCACTTGCCTTTCGTGCTCTAGTGTTTCGAATCATCTGTGACCGGGTTTTCTATTCGGATATGTGGACGTCTCTTCATTTTGATTAAACACATCCATACTATGGATGTGATGTTGAAGTCGCCATACTGACTGACTGACTGACCTTCATTAGCTGACTGAAGGTCCCTGAGGTCTCAAATCCTCTCTCTCTCTTTCTCCGATAATGGTCAGGGATAGATCTGCCTGAATCCCACATAAAGTCGAAATGAATCTATCTGTTCCATTCAGGTATATTAATACATGTTGAAATTGATTTAGCTGGTACCTAATAATGCAACTGACTGATTCCTGTCCGATCCTGTCTGTACTCTATATCTATCATCATAGGATCTGGATCAGTGTGAGAGGGGGGGAAAATATTTAAACGCCGCTTCTACTGCTGCTACAAAAGAAGGTCCATGCAAGATATATATATATTTCCTGGTTGACAATTAGATAGGTACTAAAATATGTACTGTACAGTACATACGGCCATAACAGGACCGAGCAGGAACAGAAACAGAGCAGAACATAAAGCACCGGGTATCACTTTCTCCGTCTCCATATCCCACCTAGAATTCAGAAGAAGAAGGAGCATAGATTATAAAATAAAAAGCACAAATTTCTCAAACACACCAGAACATTTCCCGTTTCCTTTCCTACTCAATCTCCACTAGCCCCTACCATTAACCCCCACCACCGGCCGCCGGAGGAGGAGGAAAATTAACGTCAAAGTCCTCCTCCCTCCCCGCCTCCCTGCCCACAACGCACCTAATCCTCTCACGCAGCGCCTCCACCACATCCACGCTCATCGTCCGATGCTCCTGCGCCAGATGCTCCATGAAGCTGGAGAGATTCCCAAACATCGGCGCAGCGGTCCGGCGCTCCGCGCAGCAGAAGATGCAGCCGAAGGTGCCCGCGGAGCCGTCGGTGCCGGGGAGGACGCGGCTTGTCGCGACGTGCGATTTGGCGAGGAAGGACCAGCGGTAGCGGATTCCTGTGGGAGGATGGATGCGGAGGCGGGTGTCGAATGTTCTTGTAGGTTTGGGTTTGGATTTGGATCTGGATCCGAAGGAAGATCCACCGTTGGTTGAGGAGGAGGAGGATGAGGAGGCGATCATCATAGGACCCTCATAGTAGCATTTCGAGCAGCGCCAGAACGGCACGGTGGAGTACATCCCCTCGGGGCGGAACTCGGTCGTGAAAGCCTTCTTCAGGCCGAGCTGCAGCTTCCATGCTCCCTTGCAGAAGCCTGCGAAGTTGTTCTTCTCGCTGGGGAGGTAGAGGGCCATGGGGATGACGGTGATTGGGATGGGGGTCGGAATTGTGGTCGAGGTCGAGGTCGAGTTCGAGTTGGGGTTCGAGCCGCTGGTGGTTGTGGAGTTCGTCGAATTGCGGGATACGACTGAGGAGGAGTAGGAGGGAGGGACGTAACGAGCAGATGAAGAGGATAGGTCTCCATCCTGGCTGCTGCTACTACCTCTGATTGATGAGCCAGGCCAGCGGTCTGGGTTGGCTGAGTTGCTCTGAGAGTCATCCCGCTGCTGCTGTTTCTTCCGGATGTGCAATGGGCTGGGAAAGGCCACTGCCAACTCCGTCTCCTCGTCCAGGTCCGGCCGCGTCCACGAGTTCCAGATCTCGGCGGGCGAGAAGGGCGTCAGGCTCTGCGCGGGCTCTTCCGGCAGATACTTCTCGCGACGGAGTGGTCGCTGTTCATGCTGTAGGTTCGGGGACTGCATGGAAGTGATCACCTCGAGTCCTGCCCCATCATACATTGTCATGTAATCTCCCTCCGCGCCGGACTTGCTGACGGGAGTGATGGGGAACTGTTTGCTGCTGAAACCAGGACTGTTGCCGTGGTTGCTATTGCTAGGGGACTGTGAGCCCGAATTATTAGGCAAGCTGTTCGTTAAAGCTCGTCTCCCGGACGAGAACGTCGAGCGTATTGATGATGCCCTCCTCTCCCTGATCAGCGGACTCAGCTGCTCGACGCCACTGTGATGACTGATGGAGTCGTTGAGCGACGACAAGACCGACGATGTATACCCATCAGACGACATGTTTGTAGTGGAAGAGGAAACGGTGCTGGCGTGTGAGGCCTTACGATCAGACGCCAGATGAACCGACCACTGCTGAGTATGCTGCGATACAGACGCGCCAGTCCCGGGCGCAGTCATCGTGCTGAACGATTTCGGCCCTGCCTGCAGCGGCGCAGCCGCCGCGAGCCTCTGATACAGCCGGCACAGGGCCACGACCGCATCGACACGGCTGTTGTCCGCAGCGGTCTGCAGGGCCGCATAGTCAGGCTCGACATCATCGTGCTCGCAGGCGAGCCGCAGGTTAGTCAGGAGGCCGGACTGCAAGGTGACGATGATGTCCTTGAGCTGCTTGCGGGCGATCTGGTCGCCCTGGGCATATCGTTCGCCGAAACGGCGGTAGTTGCTGTCGTACTGGCCCTGCACGACGGGCGGACCAAGAGCAAGAGAGTCCTCCAGGGCTTCTGCCGGTCCCTCGGCCAGGGGTTTCTTCCTCTCCTGTCTCCTCTGCTTGATGTGACTCAGGAGGGTGCTTGCATTGTGGTAGGCGGAGATAACTGTAACTGTCTGTCAGCGTGGTTCTGCCCAGCCCATATCCATCATCTAGCATGTATACATCTATCGAGCAGGCAGCGGAGCAGACATACTTGCTGCCACGCAAGCAACGGCGGCCACGACTTCAGCCTCGGACATGCTGAAGCTGGGGCAAGGAAAGGCCAAGCAGGGGTATGAAAAGGCAGAAAAGAGTCAGTACAGCCGACGAGGCTGGACAGCAGGCAGCGTAGTTAACCTCAGGTATGTATGCAACAACACCAAATGAGCAAAACCAGAACAGAAAAAAAAAAACAAGAAACAAAAAACCCGAGCATGAGAGACAGCAGATCAACGAACGGAGACAAGCACGGAGATAAAGATAATATACGAGGGGTAACCCTGGAGAAAAACGCCCGGCAGGCAGCCCCCCGCCCAGCAGCCATCTGCATGGGAAGAAAAAAGCCGACCGACTGTCAGCCTCGGAGCCCCTGCAAGCAATGTTACATCTTGCAGGCGTGGTTCGTTCACTCGAGGCTCAAGTTTTACCGCCTCCGCGGCTCAGGTGTGAACGTGGGCTTGGATAGATCGCCGGACGTGGAGGCCGTCATATCAATCTCCTACCCATATCCAGCAAGGAAACAAGCGAGCCGATGGTAAGCCCGATATGAACAAGAACATTTAGATCCCAATCCAGATCTCTCTAATAATGATCGAACACAGTCCGGATGCTGTACATACATGTACAGCACTGTGGAACGCGAGAAAGGCGCCCGACGCCCCTCAACAGCCTTATGCTTACGGCGCAGGAGGCGCAGGTTTGCGACATAGCCCACATCCGTCTCCGTCTCCCCATCCAATTGATATCCACACCGATCCACAGATCATTTCATTTTCAGCTGCCTACCTCGCCGCCTTTTGCTTTGCTTTATTGTATGATCCGGACTGAAATTCGTCTTGGTCTTGGTCTTTTACCTATCACGGTGCCTAGGTAATTAGCTATACACTTCAACAGCTCCAAAAAATTACATGGGTATTGTGATGATGCTCAGGCATAGTAAATTATGTATCAACTATGGTAGCTAGTCTAGACAAGATCCAGAGCATAAGGAAAGAAAGGAGAATTACAGGCATGGTAGGAGTTCAAGATATGGGCAAATTAGTGTGGCGGAACTCTGCCGCCTACTTCCCCGCTTTCTGCCTGTCAGTCCACGCCGCGCCGTCACAGGTATATAAAATAGCAATCTCCCAAAGCCAAAGCTGCTATAGCGGGCAAGGGTGACCTTGTTAATAATTGTTGACAAGGGCCCCTCGCCTAGCCACTTTGGCAGATTGCCATTTTATGTCCACGCTATTTTATGTCCACATGATGTTGAAGCTATTGAAGGGCAATTAGACACTGTGATAGGCCACAGACCCCAAGCGAAGTCAGTCCGGGATCACCATAAAACAAAACGCAGCGAGGTAAACAGCTTGGTTAGGGACTTTTGCTTAACAGAAGTTTCGTCAACCTGCTGTAAGCTCTCGGTCAGTCAGTCAGCCAGTCAACATCAGGATTTCTCACTCAACTCGTTGACTGAGCTGTCGATTTTCTATCATCAGTTATCAATCTCCACCAGTTAGTTCTGTGTAAGTAAGTGTTGTATTGGGGTATTCCGCCGGGTAGTCCCCAGTCTCCACTGAGAGACCAACCTTCGGCGATGTCTCTTTCATTAGGGCGTTCGTGGCAGGGACAACGGACCTTCATATCTCAAGTTCTTGTGTTTGTATGCGTCTCTCTCTCTCTCTCTGTGTGTGTGTGTGCGCTTCAGGATGAGGAGGATCCTTGATGGGCTTTTGCTGGGTATATGTCAGGCGAGGAAACATTCAAGGATACCTATTTTCCTTTTTTTTGTATTTGTATTTGATGTTAAGGAGAGATTTCTTAATTTACTCTTTTTGCTTTCTTCCTCTGAAAGTTGCCCCGCAGTCAGGTTCCTTGCCTTGCTACTCTTCCATCCCCATCAGCTCGCCTCCTATAAAGAGGCTTCTCAGAATCAGCTGTTTAGTAGAGACTGACTAAATACCTAGGTAGATTAATTGACCACCTACTCCTGCACCAACTCTACCCTACCTTATCGACTCAACCCACGCAGAAGAAGAAGTACCTGCATCTGAACCAGACAACCCTTTTATCTTTTTACTCTAGGATGGACGGTCATGAATAATAATCCAGCAAGTCCAGAGTAATAAAGTAATCATTCCGAACTCTGACTCTGGCTCCTACTTACATAACTTAAAGCAGAGATAACTAGTCCTTCTAGAGTCATATTAGTCTAGTCCTGCATCTCAATCTCAACCTCACCTAACATCATCCATCGACTTACTAGTACTGGGCTTATCATTATATACATATATATATTATATATCATTGGCTTTCTTTCTTCGACACAAGGCACATGCATCTACCAGCCAGGCTAGGCATTGAGATGGCTATGGCTATGGCTATCAGGGTAGGTGTTTGAGCAGACAGACTATGATCATAGAAGAAAAAGAAGAAGGTCCCTGTTGGCTGTCAGACATAAAGATCAATCTCTGGAATCTCTCCAATAATGTACAGTACATACATTCTTATCAGGGAAAAAAAATCAATCATACATCGTCAGTCAATAATTAATCTCCGCCAGGCTAGTTAGTCCAGTGGTAACTATGGTGGTGGTGGT
>JGI26051J44788_1000248_pt1 | contig 33599 bp, 21 predicted proteins | sample HigsolmetaGSP13D_FD_44788 | JGI IMG/M metagenome (IMG submission 44788) | reverse complement strand
GGGGGAATTGTCGTACCATCTCGAGGGTCATGACCGTCGGGTTGGGGATGTAGACGGTCCCGTTCATATTGGACCCGTCCGGTTGCTGGCTGAGCAGGATTTGGAATTCGGTGACGTTAAATCCTTTCAGGGCGTTCAACCCTATTCAATACATCCGTCATCAGTAGATATTCTCAAACAGGAAAGCAGAAGAGTGTCTCTGACGCTCACCCTTCATGGTAACAGTCTTGTTATAAGTCACCGTGATCTTCGGCAATTTCCCTTCCCTCATCTTCGGCCTTCCGTAGACGTTCAAGTTGACTTCCTCGTTCAGCATGACAGCCTTCGAGTACTCTCCAAACGCAGATACATTGTCCAGCTGCAGTCGCTGGTCGACCCGGACCACGGCGCCATCCTTGGACTGCACCCTTGGGATCTGCAGGACCGCAAAGGGCGTGGCACTGCCGAGCAGAGTGACGTTCGCGTCGAACTCATCGAACCACGGGTGGTAATGACTATGCGAGCCGATGACCTGGGTCAGGTTGAGATGGAGGGAATCAGGGGCCGGGTCGGTGATGGTCATCTGCGTGATGGTCAAGGTCGAGTCGTTCACGTCCCCTTGAGCGATTTTCGGGTATCCGACGTAGACTCTGGGGAAGGGTGTGTCAGCTTGTCTACAGACCGATTTAAACAGGATATCTTCAAGGGGGAAACATACACCGGAAGGACAACCACCAGGACGACGATTATCAAGGCAATTACATGCACCCACCACCATCTCTTATAGTGCGCGCGAAGCCGAGCAAAGAAACCCCCTTTTGCAGGAGCAGCAGCAGCAGCAGCCGCAGAAGCGCCGTTGGTTTCGGCAGCGCTGGCTTGACTAACTTCTTGCTTCTCCTCGGCCATCGTGTAGTAACAATTTACGCCTCAGAAGGCTGACGGTCGCAGCGTCGATGTTGGCGGTATGAACAACTGCATGCAATCAGCAAACGTCTGCTCTCTACACCGTTTGCAATTGTCGCACGGAGACCGTGTCACCCCATCCTCTGGTCGCCATGAGCAGGACAATGGAACGTACCTAATTAAATCCTTCTCAATGGTAGATTCTTTGCGTTCCAGATGAAAAGGGTCCAGATCCAATGTCGAGGCGAAAAAAAAAATCACTCTGGGAGAAGAATGGAAGAAACGTGGACTGTCTTACCTCCACATAGAGTGAAACGGTTCGAGAGACCGAATGGGCCTCTGACGGAGGAGGAGGAGGAAGGAAGAGGAGAGAGAACAGTCAAGAAGGGGGTAAAATAAAATGAAGGAACAACAAACTCCACCGCTGGACCGTCGACCGTTCCACCTAATATGGCCCCGGACGAACGCTTCGGGGAGATTGCCGTCACATGTCACGCAGAGCACCCACTGCGACGGCGTCTGGACAGAGAGGAAGGGCTGCAGACCCCAGATTTGCGGAGGAGCCAAGAATAGGTCAGTGCAATGCAATGCAAAGTCAACTTGCTAGCGGATCGGCATGCATCACTGGCCAGAGAGAAAAAAAAAAAAGTATGTACTGGACAAAGAAGAAAAGCAAGAGACATATGAACGTCCTGACCGGCCGAGGCAGAGCGCTGTACCGTACGCGGTCGAGGATGGAACATGCAAAAGCTGGCCTGTGCATCTTCTACCTTGTTGCGGCGAGATACCTAGCTAGGGTAGCCGTGGCCTAGTGGACAAGCCCTGAACCAACTCGACTAAGATGCAGGGAAGAGATCTTGAAAGTGGGCTCCATCATGCCACTGAGGGGAAAGCTCAGACAGCGGGATACTGCACAGACACGCGCAGTGAGGAAGTCGGGACGCCGACGACGCGGAGTCCCAAGTCCACGTCCATGTCGAATCGTCGGAGACGTTCCTGGCCTGGCTTCAGCTGCGCCGCAGTATGCATGCAGAGTAGTGTACAGTCCTCCATATGCGGTACGGAGTAGCAGGAGAGCGTACACACCAACAGCAATTGCAAACACCCAATGTAGGGTAGACCAGGTTTGGGCTGTTGGTACCTACGTACGAAGGCCCGTGTGTTGTACACGTACAGCACATACACAGTAGTAACGTAGTCAACTCGGAGTCGAGGTGTCCGGCATCCATCAGGACCAGGCCACCCGCGGAGGTACGACTTTTCTCTTTGCGGTGGTCTCCTCCGTGCATGGCTTGATGCATCATGCCGGGGTTGAAATCATGCAAACCAATCCTGTTGATCGCCGCTGAAAGCCACGGACCCCACACAGCGCGCGGAAACGCCCAGGGCTGGTCATCTCTTGCAGGGATCGGGATCCCTGTGTGTCAGGGAGGTTGAGGCCCTGTAATATATGTACAGTAATGTACGACCTGTTCGAGCATCTGATGAATGAGCCGCCCATCGATGGAGTCGAGATCAACACGGGAAGCAGATCAGAGTGCGAACCGTGAAGCGGACAGCACATATGGAGTCGACCAGATGAGTTGGCTCTCGCTCTTCTCTCCCCACGGGGTGAGGGGGAGGACCGGAGGACGGGCCTTCTCCGTCCGGCCCCGCTGTTCTCCGTCCACTCGTCACTTTAACAGAGGGGAAGTCGGAGTCCTTCCCACTTGGGCGCTCCTCCCGACCACCTGCCTGCATCCTTTTTCCTCTGTCCGCCACCATAGAGTAGTGGCACTACTCTACTCCCGTATAGGGGCGACAACATCATTCATCGAGTATTCCGCACAGAGGATCCAGCGACCCGACACAACCGTCACCAGTCAAATACATTCAAGCTAGACCGTTGGCAGTGGCGTGTGTGAGCGAGCTACCCAAGTCCCGTATATACCTGCCTACTGTGTAGATACTCTGTAGGTCCGAGCCGCAAGTGCTCGACCGCGTCGCGCGTGACCTGCATCTTGTCTTGGAAATTGGAACAGAAAAATTTTCGACGAAGGTTGAGTCTTAAAGAATACGACCTTGCCTCCGCGCGGCAGTGTGGCCTAAAACGACTCGGACCCAATTGGATGTTAGCACCAACTTTATCCCCGCCCTATCACCTACGGAGCAGTCATGGCAAAGACCGCTCGCAATTCGTTGATACCATTGTATGGCAGGCGTAACATCGGATCGTCCCGTTAACGGGTCTGGGCGGTCTGGATCTCTGATCTCTAGATGTTTCTTCTGCAGAACTTGCGGCGAGATCTACTGACTGGAAAGATTGAACAAGATATACAGACAAGGTCTCGAGAGCCCCCCTTTTTTATACTACTGCCTGGCTAAACTATACACGAGATGATGACTCTTGACACAAATCCAACAGCCCCCAATCGGTCTGAAGGAAAGCAGGGAAAAAAACGACAGCCGGACGATCTATTGCAACCAACACAAATATCACTGTGCGAAGAATAGAAACGGAAACATATGAACCGAAGCGAAGGATAAGATCCCACAAGGTAGACGCACATACAGAAAAATCTGGGAAAACAAACAAAATTCAGGGCAGAAGGCGAGATACGGTGGAGAGGCATCATTCGCTGAAGAGCATTTCCAGGTATATGTGACCGTCATGGACATCATTAGGGCAGATATGTATATATCTCTGCGGGCAAGGCGCGAGAGCCCAACGACACGAGCGAAGGGAAGAAGAGGAGAGAAGAGAAGCAAAGATTATGTGATCAGTAGAAAAGATAGGGTATCCATCGAACGAAATAGAATAATGTGGGAGCGTGGGAGAGAAATCAGATCCAGTCCTTACGTATGCAGATCCGCGAGACATAGAAACCCTCGCTTTACAACGTCCTGCATGCTTTGCGCGGGCTGAAAATGGGAAACGCAAAGGACCAAGGAGCGCGACACCAACATAAGCTCTGGACGAAGCTTGGACACAGATAACACACGCGTAGCATAACCAAGCCACGTCCTCGGGGGGGTACTAAGCGCAAAAAAAAAGGAAAAAAAGGAAAAAAAAGCCCCGCGACGAAGACGTTTGAGCAGAAGTTTTGTTTCAAATATCGGTTGACGTGCACCGAGAATGTGATATGTACGCTGACACAGCACAGCAACCCGCCGGGCCTGTGGGAGTTGATGCTTGCACATGCGCGCCGCACATGCAGAACCGGCAGGAACTCCCTAGTGGTTCGTCGAGACGGATTTCTTCCGTCCGAAGAGGCTGCGAGTTCGTGACTTGTTGCGAGACTTCTTATCGGAAGAGTGGGCATGTCGGCCACGGCCACGCGAGTGGGAATTGGATTCATCATCATCAGACATGTACTTCTCCTTGTAGATCCTATGGTGTATGGAGTCAGTCCGGGCAAGTCTCATGTGGATGAGAGGGTAACTTTGGAATTGTACGTACCAGCTGTTCCCCACCATATTCATGCCATTCGCTTCCGCCATACGGTAGAACTTGGCTGCTTTCTTCAAATCCTTCTTGCAACCAATGCCCTCCGCGTAGCAATAGCCTGCCTCTGCCATGGCATCCGCATCACCCCATTGAGCTGCAATCTCGAAGCAGCGCAGAGCCAGCGACTTGTCCTGCTCGACTCCCCAACCATTGAGATGACTAACCCCGAGCTCATAGATGCTCAGGGCGAACTGCGCACGAAGGGCCTTCTGCTGCATGATCTCCGCTGCCTTGTTTTTGCCAGAGGCGCCAGAGGAGGTTCCACTGCTGTCGGCGAGATCGAGCCCTACCGCGTCCACTGCCTTTCGCAGCCACTGCACGCCCTCCCGCGGGTTTGGCCGCATACCCCAGCCGTGCCTGCAAGCCAAAGCATAGAGCAGCATCGCTGTCGGGTGGTTTTGCTTGGCGGCAATACGGAGGTGGTAAGTAGATTCCTGCAAAGAGCCTTTCTCGTGGCATTCGATGCCCTTCTGGACATGCTCTTCCGCGGTGAGGGTCGTAGTCGCCGAGATTCCGCCGTGAGCCGCATGGGCCGTATGGGGCCGCACTGTGCTTCCAGAATCCGCGGACAAAGACTTGGTCTCGTCTTTGTCTTCGTTCTTAGAGACCGTCCGAGCAGGGTTGGTGGTCTCTGCGGTCGGCCTCTCAGTCTGCGGAGGATCAGACGACTGCGCTGTCTCAGTCTGCTTGATAGTTCTTTCAGGTGAACCGTGAACGGAATGCGTCTGTGTCGACCTCTCCGGAGTCTTCGAAGTCGATCCGTGTGATGTAGACGGCGGAGATGGCGTTCGAGCAGACGTTTCGTCAGTGCGTGCCGAATGTGGCGGAGTGCTCTCGAAAATCGGCGTGTGCAGGCCAGAAAACACAAGCGAGTCCCGGGAGACCGCGCGCCCGCGAGGAAGTGAGTGCTTCCCGTGTATATACGACGAAGCCGCTGACTTGGGCACGTCGTCCTCTGGGGCACCAGAGTGCGACGGCACAGTGATCGGACTTGGTCTCCTTTCTCGGTTCAACCCACTGGACTGATGCGGGGCCCAAGGTTCGGAAGAGCCAGGTGATGGCGCTGAGAGACTCGTGCTTGATCTATTCAACGGCCGAGAAAAGTTAAACGAAGGGCGAGGAAGGTGAGGTGCGGTGTTTGAAGTCTCGGAGCTCAGGGATGGAGATCGTGGACGCGGGCGAACGAAGGGTGACATTGGAGAGTGCGATATGCCACTACTGCATGACATCTTCCTTGGCTTGGAAAACGTAGAACCGGCAGTCGAGCTGGCGTAGTCATCGTCCGAGCTCTCCGGGTGAGCAAGCCTCGAGCTGCTGCTGTGCGGCCGCAGCATAGGAGAGGCTGGAGGAACAAGGGTGTTGGAGACGTTCGGCCTCGAAATAGATTCGGTTGAGGAGCCCCTAGAGATCTCTGGAACGGCGACTCCCGTGGCAGCGGGAGCAGCAAGGTCGTGGCTTCCATGATTGTTATTGTTGTTGTTGCTATTACTATCATTCCTGCGCAGGGATAGATCCTCCTCTGGTGATGCCGTGCGCGGGATGGAGAAGTAGTCGGTTGGTGGTGCCAGCGGCTTTACTGTCAACGGACTCTGATCATCCTCGTCCTCTTCTTCTTCTCCTTCTTCCTCGTCGCCGTCCTCACTTTCCAAGGTCGAGAGAGCACTCAGGCGGGGATGTTCTGACTGCGGCCTAAATTTTGGGTGTTCCACCGCCGGACTGCTCCCATGAGAGGGACTCCGCGTGATCCCTCGCGGGCGGTCGGGCCGGTAGTAGCCCGACCTGGGCTGCGACAGCGACCTCGCGACGCTGGCGGGGGGCAGCCTGCTCATGCGCCGGTCTCTCCTCATCGACTCGTCCAGCTGCCTGGCCAGCATCCGCCCCTGGGCAGCAAACGCATCGAGAGGCGAGAGAGCCGGAGGGATCTCCCCGTCGAAATACTCCCTGCGAGGAGACGGGACCCCGATCCGCGGCAGCTCGCCGCAGTCGGCGCCCAAGTCAATATAATTCGGCCGGTTTGTCATGATGAACCGTATACCGCGTCTTATGGAGCGTGAAAAGCAATCAACGGAGAAAAACAAGATGCTGCGCGAGAGAAATGGACAGGAAAGCTATCGAGGGCCGGATCGCGTTTGGAGGCAGGATAGCTCAAGCGCTTGGAGAGTCCCTCTTTCGCATCGGGCGGTCGACCTCGCGAAGCTGGTCGTCGAGCGGGCGTGAGGTCCGCGGAGAGCAGCGGTGGTGAATGTGATGCAGGACGAAAGGGAAACGGGGCTCGGGGAGCCCAGAGGGGGCGGAGGTGAACGAGAGACGGCCCGAAGGTAACGAACGGACAGCTCGATCAGCAAGCCAGGCGATGGAAGCAGACAGGAACGAGAGACAAGGCGGCAGAACAGACAGGACGGGAGCAGCAGTCGCGTGTCCCGGTGGGAGGGAGGACGGCGGGAGGAGAGACGGCGGGAGGATCTTTCTCGAAGGCGACGGGGAGGATCGCAGCAGCACAGACGCGGCGCCGTCCCCACGCGGAGCGGCCGTTTCAGGGGCTGGCGCCGGCGGTCCCTGGCGCCCGCCCGCCGTCTCCTTCTCCTGAACATCACGGATCCCCGACGACCACGGCCTCTTGCTGCGAGTCCGTCCCGGTCTCAACTCCTGTGCCGGGTGGACCGCTCGACCTGAGACCGTCCAGCGTGTGGAAAGCGATTCCTGGTTGTGGGAGGCTTTGGGTCTCCCGTCCCTAGCCTTTGCCAAGTCCGGTCGCTCCTCCGGACCGTGACGTTGAGGCCCAAAAGTACATACAGCACGAGCTCTGCCTGTCAAGATGTCAACAAAGGTCCTCCATGGATGCGGTTTGCGCCCCAAGAGGGGTCTGCGACGCAGCTGGCTTTTGTCCCCTTGCGACAAGGGCCCAGCCCACCAGGCGGCTGCGATCGAGAGGGGGTGGTGAGACGCGACTCGCCGTGTTTCAGTACGAAATGGGCGATAATCGATAACCCAAATCCCACTATTGCAGAAACAGACTGCCAGGTCCGTTGCAGCGGTTGCTTGTTCCCGAACCACGACCGTTGAGATCTTCGACCAAAGGACTATTTATTCCGGTCAGGTTCTGGAAGCCGTTCGAACCGCCCGCATCTATCTATCATGGGTAGTTGCATAATCTCCTGCAGCGCATTAGCAGCCAGTAGCACTGTTTTTTTTTCCTGAACACACCCACTGCAGACTGTGCACGTCCTCTCTGCTTGCGGAGCATGACGTCGAGGCCGTCGTTGGGCGCCTCGTGTCGTGGAAGATCAAATGTCTGGCGCGGCGGAACGCTGACGTCTGTCCCGGCCGCTTCGCGCCAGGCACTCCTCGGCACAGTTGCCTCGGACGCCATCTGTCGACCGTATCTCTCTGCAGGGCTCCTACAGAAAAGGCTTAGCTGTTGTCGTTCTTTTTCTTTTCACCGTAAGCCATGGGTTATCATCATCTCAGCCCTTTGGCGATCCCGTCATCGCTGCCCCTGGGGCCTGCACGAGACGTCCCGCCTGGATCTCGTGCCCGCGAGCTACCAGCTCCCTTCTCCACATCATCATCATTCCTCCGCCCCTCGTGCGAAGTAAGCGCATCGCCAGGTCTTATGATTCTTGTACATATATCTACTATCCGCATATACATATGAGCAAAGAGTGCAGAGACACAGATACCTATAGATGCGCCCCTTTATCAGCCTGTTCGGGGCCGACCCGGCCCTCGACCATCTCCACCCCTTCGAGACCTCCTGGCTCCTCCCCCCAGGAGCCCTCGTCGCCCTCCGCGCTCTCTTCGCCCTCTACATCTTCTTCACCATCTTCTTCTCATTCGGCTGGGAGGGGACGCACGGCCAGGGCGGCGATATCGGCCGCTCCTTCAGCTACTTCACCTGGATCACCTTCTGGAGCGACGGGTTCTACTTCCTCGTCGCGTCCCTCCACTCCCTCTGCTATGCGCGGACAGGCCGTTCGGTGATCTTTGACAGGCTGCCACGCTTCATGCGAGCGCTCCACAGCCTGTTCTACACCACTATCACGACGTTTCCGTTCCTGGTGCTGATTATTTACTGGGCGGTCCTGTACAGGTACGAGGTTGACCTGTACAAGATCGCCTTCAACACGTGGCGCAATGTACGTTGTCAGCTTCCTCATGTCCAATCGTACCCCTTGAAAAATTGAGATAGATGCCATTGAATGCACCGTTGCAATTGCAATGCCCTAATAATAATGATAATTCACATTCTTTGCAACGATGCCAACTTTCGGATCACCATCCCCCTACCCCTTACCCTCCTTCCCTGGAAGGTTCCAGTTCCCCAGACATCCATACTCCCATACCCCGTATATATATATAAACTACCCACACCCGGAATCACTGTACCGCACAAGCTAGCTACCTAGCTAACCCACAGCGTGCCTTATTCAAACCCACAGGTCTCGCAGCACGCCCTCCCCGGCGTCTTCTCCCTCCTCGAGATCCTCCTCCCCACCACCCCGCCCCACCCCCTCCTCCACTTCCCTCTCCTCGTCCTCATCCTCCTCCTCTACCTCTGCGTCGCCTACATCACCCGCGCCACCGAGGGCTTCTACGTCTACTGGTTCCTCGACCCGGGCAAGGGTGGCCAGCACAGCGGCCGCGTGGCGGGGATCTGCTTCGCGGTGCTGGCCGCCCTGGTGGTCATCTTTGCGGTGTCGTGGGGCATGATCTGGGTGCGGAGGAGGGTTGTCGGTGATGGGAGGGTGAAGCGCTCGAGGAGGGACCCGGAGGTGGTCTATGGTGCTGCTGGTGCGCGGGGGCAAGGTGGACAGCAGGAGGACCTGGAGATCGGGCGGGAGAAATGAATTGTATTGGAATAGAATGCAACGAAATGACACGGGACGAAACAAAAACGAAATGGCTTGGAATTTGGGATATGATAAAAATTGGAAGGAAAAAAAGCCCTTGATTAAATAAGGGGGGAGCCTCTGGTGTCTCCCGTACGATTGATTATATATTTTTACGGGCCGAATTTTTTTTTGGATTTTACGTCTCAAGGGAAGGATATCCATATCTGTGATGTTAACACATATGTATAGCATATAGTATATAGGATATATATATCCATTAGCTCGGTCGATATCCTTTATTAACGAAGGCAACGTGAGACGCCGAAGGGAATGATAACTGGATTAAGTGGATAGATACCCAGGACTCGCGCTGTACTCCATACAGTTCCAGTTCATGCGTCTCCGACCTTGGCTCGACTCATGTATCTATGATAATTATTAATCATTTCTGCTTCGACTTTTCATCCAATTGTCGATTTGTATGGTGGCTGTGCCGCGTAGAACGGAAGAGCAATGAATGAATGGGTCATTGAAATGTATGTCTCTCGAAAAGATGTACAGTACATACTGTATGCAATACTCGAGTAATATAGTAGCATCTGGGTAGGTCATGTCAGTGTAGGTCACTGTAGATATATCCATCTATCCGTGGATATATAAAATACAAATATATCCTATCCCATCACTATCCCATCAGAGAGAAAGAGAGAGATGGCGATACGATCGGACAAACCCATATTCTATTAATCAATTAATTAATCTATTATTACCGATTATCTTCTCACGACCGCAGGTACCTAGGTAGGTAGGTAGGTAGGTAACTAGCTACCTAAGGTAATAATCTTTAGTCCCAGAATCGCATAGTAAGGTGGTTAGCAAAGAAAAAAAAGGAAAGAACGTTTTCAAAAGTCCCAGCAATCCATTTTTTCTTCAACCTTTTCCCTTCTCCCCATTCATCAAATGATTGATTGATTGCCCCGGATGACCTGGCCTTTATATTGTGAATATACAACTCAAGAAAACGGACGTTCCACGGTACCGCTGGACGTGACATAACGTGTATTAAGCGATTTGGAAAACAGAAACAAAGACCGGTCCAGATTTCATGTTGGAAACATCATCATTCCAATGAGAGACAAAGAGAGCGAAATTTATGAGTCGATGGGTCATCAGATAGTGGAGAGGACAGTGTAATTTTCCTTGTTTTCGAAGTAGTTCCCATTATCCACCAAACAATCAAAGAAAAAAAAAGTGGAGAATAATAAACGCCGAGCGACGATAATCATAAAACATGAAGTACAGAACACAGACCAGTCCCTTCCCTTGTCGACACGCCGTCGACAAATCCATACCTACCCACGCCACACCAAAAACGAGAAGAACAGAAAGGAAAAAAAATAAACCAATCAGACCTTCTCCCATGCAGTCTCGCTGCTGCTTCCGCTCCCCGCGCTGTCCGAGCCGGGAGAGAAAACGCCGCCATGTCCGGTCCGAAGACCGATCATCCACCCGACGACGCCGCTGGGGAACCACTCCCCGATGAACCCGTACGTGCGGGCTCCGCGGCCCACGTACACGACCTGCTTCTTCCGCTTCCGTCCGCCGAAAAGCGTCTTCGGCGCCGGCGCGAGGCAGTCGAAGATCGCGTAGTGGAGGTTGCGTGCCGGGGAGCCGCGCACGGAGCTGGGTCCTGCGGACGCGACGGGTCTCTGCTCGATGCTGGACAGGTACGAGGAGCCGTACAGAGCGCGTTGCTGCTGGTTCCAGGCCAGGACTTCGGTCCCGGCGGGGTGACCGTGCGGACTGCGGTACTGAGGGCCCAGGTCGATGTTGCCGAGCTTCATCTCGACGACGTCGATGTTTGTGTGCTGCAGCAGCTGTAGCTCGCGGCGGAGGGTGGTAGCGAAGCCGGAGAGGGCGCGGGCTGTGGTCACCTCTGGGCCTGCGAATGGCGAAGAGAGGGAGGATGATATTGAAGGGTAGATGAGGAGGATGGTGCTGCTGGTGTTTCGGATGGTGAGGAGTGGCAGGAAGAGTTGTGTCGTTAATATCGGGGACAGAATCCGCGTGTTTACGGTGTCTGCCCAGCTCGATGGTGCGATTGTGGCCACTGGTCCTGTCGGGCAGTTTGGCGAGGGAACGATGATGACGCCGCTGAGTTGGCAGGTGTGTGGTTGTACTGCCGGGATCGGGAACTGAGGCTTAGTGATCAGATTCTTGATCTCATGTAGCGAGGGATGGATCTCCGATGGCGTTGAAGGCGTCTATAAGATGGTTAACATATCTATCGACGTAGATGATGTAGGGTGCAGATGCTTACAGTCGTCAGATCGAGCCAGAGAGCACGGATATCCATGCGGTTCTCTGACTGGACTGCATGTTCCTCTTCGGCAGATGAGACGGTTATATAAACGATGAAGCCCCGGCGTTCGAGATCGTTCGCGATCGACTTGACAATAGGCTCATGAGGCGACCCCGTAATAACTATCCCAAGGTCTCAGTCATGATCAAGAATGAGATAATGGGTTTTCTGCAACATACCGACTATCTCCTTCCGCGCGCCATTTCCAGCTCTCCTTGCTCTTCTTTTTCTCCCATTAAGCGCCTGACTGCCATATATCAGAAGGCTGCCTGTACCCACAAAGGCCAGGATTGCAGCCGTCCATGCTCGATGCTCTAGGATCCAGTTCTGCACGCGATCAGTGAACGACTGCGGCGGAGGCGTAACTCGGAAGCCGCCGCCTCCTCTTGACGGGGGCCGAATCGAAGAAGGAATCCAGGACTGCTGCGCAAGCGTCTCCCGAACTATAGATGCGACCTGATCGACATGGCGGTCGATCGCGTCCGCAACCTGGAGCGAGTATCTCCTGACGTCATTTGGGATCGAGGCGAGCTGAGAACGGGGGTTAGCGCAGGCGCAAAACTGAGATTATTTCCTCTATCACTTACATAGTCAAAGAAGAACTGGTCGTCGCTCGTCATCTCGGTTTATCGAACGAGACAAACCTAAACCGCTTGATGAGACGTCCGTGAGCGAGGATCTGGATGATGGAGGGGATGCTATCTCGAGCACGATCACATGACCCGGAGTTTCTCCGCCTCGGTACCAGCCGAAGAGGCTGCCTTATCCGAAGCATCCGTGCGGAGCCTGTCCGAAGTGTGGAAACTACGGCAGATAACTGCGTTCATCGAAGCTTGACATCGACCCTAAACGGAGCATTTCAGAATCCGGCTAGTGACTGCCATGCATTTACTGTTTTTGTTCTATTTCTCCGTCCCTCCAAACAATGGATGGCATGGACCGCTTGTTCGTGAGATCTACTTACACTACTTAGCTTGGATTTAACGGCCGTTTCCCATTATACACCCACGTGGGGGCGCTCAACAGTTTGATGGGTCAGTTGTCGATCTTGATAATGAACAAACGTCTGGATAGAGCAAGGCTCGCGTTTTAGTTTCGGCTTAATTCGTTACGCCTTCTCTTCATGATTGGTTGAGGATTCTATCGTTTGCTACTCCGTCCTCCGGAGTTAATGTCGAGATGAAGTGAATAAACATGGCCTTAGCACCCATGCCAAGACCAATAGATGGGTCCCCAAGCAGGCCGGAGTTTGCCAGATGCAAAATTGCCGACATCTAGGATCTATTAATATTGAACATTGACAGCCTGGAGACCCCAGGGGGTTGTCTTGTGGGTTCACCGTGTCTCAAAGTCCAAGTCCTCTGACCCCAATAATAATAATAATATGCGTGCCCACAGTGTCTCACTCGCTACAGCACTCCTGCTTCTGATCACCCATGGGGTCGATGCAGGTTATGCCCCGGTCCAGACAACATGTCCTACAACTGCCCTTGTCAGACCGGCCACGGGGTTGAGTGACGAAGAGGCAACGTTTCGGAGAGAGAGAAAGCGTGTAGCCGACGAAGCTTTGAAGACTTGGCTCGCGAAGACAAACCCTGGGTTTCAGTATAATGATGGCAGCCTGCCGACGGTTGGTTCAGTTTCCCAATCCCTCCCAGGTCATAATAGCTGACGCTCTTTCCTTTCAGCTGGCGTTGGCCACCAGCGGTGGAGGCTACCGGTCTCTGCTTGTAGGCGCCGGTGTCATCCAAGGACTCGACGAACGGGACAGCAACATCAGCACCAGCGGACTGTTCCAGGCGCTCACCTACCAGTCCGGTCTCTCTGGCGGTTCCTGGCTACTATCATCCCTTGCCGGCAACAATTACCCGACCATCACAACTCTGAAAGAAAACCTCTGGAAGCAAGCATTCGATGACAGCCTTCTGATCCCGGATAATCTGCTCGTTGCCGAAGCCTACGGACGTATCGTTGCTGATATCATAGAAAAAAACGAGGCTGGATTTCCCCCGACCCTGACCGATCCATGGGGTCGTTTGCTTTCGTATCAGCTTCTGGATGGCAGTGATGGCGGTGTCAGCACGACACTCTCATCGGTAGCAAGCCTCTCCAACTTCACCAGCTACGCGGTGCCGTATCCTATCATCCTCTCGTTGGGTGTGAAGACCTTCAATGGCGAGTGTGGGCCGGGACCGAACGCCACGACGTACGAATTCACCCCCTATGAATTTGGCTCCTGGGACAGCGACGTCAGTGCTTTTACTCCTACGCGATATCTGGGTACCTCTCTGTCCAATGGACAGCCAACCGAGGCAGGCTCCTGCGTTGTCAACTACGATAATCTCGGATATGTCCTTGGCACCTCGTCAAACCTTTTCAACCAAGCCTGCCTCTCGGTGCCACAGCCCTCCAACAGCACCACCGACATCACTCAGGACCTGGCGGAGATTGTCAACAAGGCGCACGCTCTCTTGACCCGCGACGAATACGCCGTCTACCCGAACCCATTCTACGAGTACAACTCGTCCACCTCGGTGCCAAACTCGGCGAATCCCATCTGGGCGCAGACAGAGCTCACACTCGTCGACGGTGGCGAGGCGCTGCAGAACAATCCCATCTGGCCGTTCCTGCAGCCTGCGCGCGGCGTCGACGTTCTGCTGGTGAACGACAACAGCGCGGACTATAACAACTTCCCCAACGGCTCTGAGATCCTGACCACATACGTGCAGAGCTTTAACCATAACCTGACGCGCATGCCGTACATCCCCTCCGTCGAGACCTTCATCTCCGAGGGCCTGAACAAGCGTGCGACGTTCTTCGGATGCAATGAACCGGACAAGCTCACCATCGTCTACATCCCCAATGTCAACATTACGTACGACAGCAACAAGCCGACTCTCAAGTTGCAGTATTCCAAAGACGAGACGGAGGCGATGATCGCAAACGGCCTGGCGGTAGCCAACCAAGGCGGGGAGGATGGATGGGGTACGTGTCTTGGATGCGCCATCATGGCAAAGACAGGAAACCCGCTTCCATCGGACTGTGACGCGTGTTTTGCGAAGTACTGCTATTATCAGCCATGAGTGTTTTTACTCCTGTACATACGGAGAAAAGCCTCTGATGATACCCCGCAGTTACGCTGAGGTGTGCCGCAGTGGGGTTTCCCTGGTGCGCCCCACGGACAGGGATTCTGGCAGTGACAGGGGTCAGGTTTTTTATGCTGTCCCTGAGGGCTCAGTTTCAGGCCACCGTCACCGCCCAACTTCTTGTGAATATCTACCTACTGAGATAGAGCGCTCTAGAGTAATTCTAATTTAGAATCATCTTCATAATATTTGCATATTATTATAGATCTGGGGAGTTTTGTGTAAATATCTAAGACTGTTAAGCAGTCTTACGAAATCTTTTAGCAAGTCTTTCGCTTTCTGCCTTAAGATTTAGGCGGTAAAGGTGCAGTGGCTGGAAGCAATTTCGAAAGTAGCATCAAAACACTGGTATTAGCCGGGATCCCTGTACATGGGGGTGACATGCGGAGGTCCTCCCATTATTACCACGATGGCGGCTTGCCCTATCTGTACGAACGATCATTCGCTGAAATCGGCTGGGACTTCAGCTCCCTGCGATGACACATTATCTTTCAACGGGCGTTGACAGCTGGAGACCACGAATCTAAAAGCTCATTTCTGTTTTGTTCATATACAAGTTAGGCGCTTATAAAACCGTCATGATCCATTCCAGAAAAGTCTCATGGTAAACCCACCCTGCTGGATTGGAAGGAGCGGCTGTGGAAGGGGAAAGAACTCCTTCCGCCGGCTGACAGTACCTACGTAGATAGGTAATTGTTGGTGACCACCTGGGCAGGGTTCAGCCCTCCATGATCTCTTCAGCCTAAAACTGCAGGCAGTACGTGAAAATTGCATTTATTATACAAATGACCAGTTGATCATATATATACAGATACACCATACTGATTAACGGCATTCTCTAGATCTTGAAGACTCCTCAATTAGGGCAGAGGTGAAGGCTGAGCTATAACTCGAGCGCAGCTGTAAAAAGTACTCTTTCTAGATCCTCATTTAGTTCTGACATGTCATTTCCATTGTCCTTATCTCCAGATTAGTTGACGATTCGGACGGCGATAGTGGTAGATCTATCAAATGAAACTTGGTAATTTCGGAGGTGCCAATCTCCGGCGTCAGCCTGCGTCGGGATTTCATCAGGTGAACTTGGAATTTCATCCCACCAGAGGCCGTCGAATTTTCGTTGAGACCACTTAGCTATAGCTCCTCCTCGCAAAAGCTGCATCATTCAAAAGGCACGAGCTTATCAGTACCCCGAGGATGCCCGCGTGCCTCTTCATAGCAGGTGGGGCTGTGTTCCAAGTGTGAGGGGTTGAGCACGTCAGATGCGGGCGTTCTTGTAATTTAGTGGTTGTATAATTACCCTGAGGAGATAAAGATAGGAGATATGACTCGACTTGTTTTATTCTGTCTCCTCCTTGATATGTCCATATCTCCAGCCTGCATCCTTATATGCTGTTTCTACCATTTCGATCCTCAGACAGCCTATTGTTTATATTCACACTGACATCACTACTGCTCTTTCAAAACAATGGCTCGCAAGCCCTGGCAAGAAGTTGCGAAAATTGCACAGCAAGCGAGAGACAGGTCCATAGCCCAAGTCCAGCCTCCTGTCCCTGATGTCCCTCTAGATCTGCCATTAAATGTATCCGACATTCCCAGACAACTTCTCACCCCCGCCGAAGTAGAAATAACAGAAACAGCCCCGGAGATCCTTGCTCAGTCACTGGCTTCAGGCAAGTTAACAAGTGTGGAAGTTGTGAATGCATTTCTGCGACGTGCAGCTCTTGCCCAGAAACTTGTGAGTCTTACCTGCTGTCGACCATCGAAGTATACAAGCCAATGTTCTCACTCGCCAGGTCAACTGTATAACTGAGCTTATGCCCCAAGAAGCTCTTGAACGAGCAAAATTTCTCGACGATTACCTGAAGGAGCATGGAAAGCCTATTGGACCCTTACATGGCTTGCCTATCAGTGTAAAAGAACACATTGGGATGAAGGGACGTGGTCTCAACGCAGGGTTTGTTGCCTGGTGGGACAAAGTGGCTGAGGAAGACGCGCACGCATTGCAAATTCTGTGGCGGGCTGGCTGCGTGTTTTATGCTCGCACCACCCAGCCACAAACTCTCATGCATCTTGCATGCTCAAGCAATCTTTATGGGAAAACAGTTAACCCATTCAACCGTCAGTTAACCAGTGGAGGTAGCTCTGGTGGAGAGGGTGCCTTGATCGGGCTCAATGGAAGCGTGCTCGGACTTGGTACCGATATTGGTGGTAGTATTCGCAGTCCTGCGGCGAATAATGGCATTTATGGCTTGCGTCCTACAGGCGGCCGCTTTCCCTTGGACGGTCTGAGCGCGGCCAAAGGAGCACATGGAATAACTCCCGTTATGGGACCAATTAGCACCAGCAGGGGCGGCCTGAGGTTACTAATGAAGACGGCTATTGATGCCAAACCCTGGTTGAGAGAGACATCGCTTTTCCCGTTCCCATGGAGAGATCAGGAAAGCTACCTCGACACAGGATCAGGAAAGAGGCTCAAGGTAGGTGTGATGTGGGACGATGGGGTTGTAAGGCCACATCCTCCCGTTACCAGAGCGCTCAAAGAGCTTGTTCAAAAACTCAGAGAAGTGCCGGGGATTGAAATCGTGGATTGGAAGCCGTACAGGCATGACTACGCTTGGGAACGGATCGCCTCTCTCTACTATTGCGATGGAGCACATGATGTCCTTGATATCATCACGGACGGCGGTGAGCCCATGTTGCCTCTCTCTGAATTTATTATAAAGGAAAACCCGTACCGGAGACGACTGCAAATCGAGGATCTTTGGGATCTTCTGAAGAAGAACGAGGAGTACAAACGGGCCTATGCTAGACAATGGAATGATACCGCCACAGGCGTAGATGCAAACGGCAACCCAACAGGAATGGTCGACGTGATTCTCTGTCCTGTCGGCCCTGGCGCTGCTCCATCTCTGAATCAGGCCAGGTACTGGGGATACACTGCTCAGTGGAACCTCTTGGACTATCCAGCGGTAGTCTTTCCGGTTACGAAGGTCAAGCCGGATGTGGATGTCGTCGAGTCAGATTACATCCCTAGAAACGAGAAAGACGAATTCAACTACAAGCTATGTAAGCTCTATACGAGATGAACAGTTCTACGGACTAGATGACTAATTGATTTGAAGATAACCCAGAATTCTACCGGGATGCACCTGTCTCTCTCCAGCTTGTTGCCCGGCCGTTCGAGGACGAGAAGGTAAATATCGATCTTCAGCTGTAATATATTTTGGATACATCACTGACGGCGGTTGCCTTTTTAGCTTCTAGAAGCATTGGATTATATCCATGAGCAAGTTCCCTTGCCATTTGTTTCGAGATATTCACGGGAACCTTAGACGTGGGAATAGGGAGATCAGCTAATACATCAAGTGTGTTTAAGTTACGCCCGGAAACTAGCATCCAAATTCTGTTTGCATCAAGTAGTTCCTAGGTAATAAATTGAACGTGGAAAATGCGTCAAATTCTTGATTCCCAGAGTCGAATTATGATAGTGTCAGACATATATTATTACTATCTGCATAAGAATTAGACAGCACTCACTAAGGTTATATGCTCTAGAGATTAATATTTGACTCTCTGTTGTCTATCTTTTGCTTATTCTTGTCTATTTTATCTGATTAATCCTGTATGCACAAACCTGGATGTATATAAGTTGCTCATTACCCTAGATAGATTAAGAATTCGGACCTCTTCTTGTTATATTAGTCAATACTAGGCGACAAGATACATAGAATGCCTATCAATAAATCCATTTCAGCAGGACAAAGTAATCATTCCGTGCGCGTAAATAGCCCCTAAAACTATTGTTAATGATAATCCTTGGCTTTCAATGCTACAGATCCCGTAAATACATGGTGATGCGGATTTTCAGGTGTACTGTGTCTCTCGTCATCACACGACGTGTAGGTAGGTCCCAGAACTCTGAGACAGGCCAAAAACTTTCTATACATAGGTCATAACATGTGGAGCCAGAACTATTATGATAGGAACGTGATGCCATGATGTGACATTGATGAGAAAGAATGTTGGAGTATCCTAAGCAATAATAGTGGGAAGCTCCTTCCAAAGCCTAGTGGCGTTGTGTGCTACACAAGTACTGGTTGATAATATGAGCTCTATCCAGGTCATCTACAGAGTACAGTCATGGATGCTGTACAGTATTTCTGTTCCTTTTAAGAGAAAACATGCATGCCTCTTGTCTCTTGACCCACATGTATCCGCTCTGGAGGGAGATCCGAATGTTCCAAAACGGGATTTGTCAGCAGCCGTCGGGGATCGACGGAACAGATCACGTGACGCCAGGTACCGGGTAAGGTGGCTGAGCTCTGTGGTAGGTTCGACCCGCCTCTGCAAGGTCCCGTTGGATTATCAATGGGCGTAGCCCTCGCAGTGGCAACCGAAACTGCGGATCTGCTGGAGAAATAATACAGTAACTGTTTTGTTGCTTACTGAAGCCCTAACTCTTCTTTATTGCTCATTCTTGATACCCGGATTTAAAATGTTCTGTTGAGATACCTGGATTTGAAATTCCGTTGACGTGTTCGCCGCCAAGGAGACTTGCCGCTCTCTACAGCCCAGTACTACTATATGTATTTTGCCTCCGAAGGCAGCTAGCGTTGAATCGATACCGACAACACTTTCACTACTTCACGATCTTTCTTCATGATATACCTATTCTTCAGATAGCACGTATTGTACCGTTGTTTTGACGCGAATCTCTGACCGTCACAGTGTCCAAAGATGCCCCGCGAATTCGATCCTTTGGTCGACGAATTTCAACATGACAAGAGCAAGCCGAGGGAAGCTGAGGCTTTGCTGATGCTCCGCAAAATCGCTTCTCTTGTGAAGCCAATAATGCGACAGCGATGTTGGAGAGTAGGGGCTCTGTGCGAATTCTATCCACAGAATCCGAGTCTATTGGGCTTGAATGTGGATGGGGGCCGGAAGATCCTCCTCAGACTACGACAGCCCTATGATGAACGGCAGTTTCTTCCTTTTGAATCGGTTACGGATACTATGCTGCATGAGTAAGTGGAGCAAAGTGACCTATTTGCTCAATCTAGATTGCTAACGTTCTCAGGCTTTGTCATATTGTTCATGGCCCGCACAACAAGGAATTCCATGCTCTCTGGGATCAGCTTCGTCGTGAGCTCGAAGGGCTCATGGCCAAAGGCTACACAGGCGAAGGATTCCTCTCTGCAGGGAGGCGTCTTGGGGGTGAGAGAATACCCCTGCATGAGGCACGCCGGCGTGCTCGTGCTGAAGCCGAACGCCGACGTAAGCTTGCGGCTGGTTCCGGGCAAAGGCTTGGCGGTACCCCGGTGTTGCGAGGAACAGATATGCGCAAAGTCATTGCAGATGCTGCTCAGAGACGTATAGATATTATGAAAGGTTGCGCCTCCGGTACTGATCAGGGGCGGCAGCTAGCGGAGGAAGCTTCCAGGAATGGTTTCAGGACAAAAGCAGAAGAGGACGATGCAAACGAGCGGGCTATCATGGAAGCCTATATCGAGATGATCCAAGAGGAAGAACGAGAAAGATATGGCTCTTCATATATTCCCCCGAGTCAAGAGAATCCCGCAGGACCTCGGACGAACCTTTCGCCGCCACCTGTTCCGGAAAGCTCCAGACCAAAGCCGTCGTCTCAACCATCGCAATCATATTCTGACGGTGACCTCGCTAATCTAATATCCGACGACGAATCCTATGATCATCCCTGGACATGTCCCATCTGCACACTCGAAAATCCACCCAATTTCCTCTGTTGCGATGCCTGCGCTTCTGAACGACCCCGACCTTCGAAGTCTAAGCCTACTTCAGGACCTCCCGCAAAGGCCCCTGAAGTCCCGGCGTCGCGGTTCTCCAGCAAGCAACGGACGCGGCCGTCCACCGGTAATAATGTTCTCAAGTCTCGGACCAATCCTGCGGAACTCCTTGCGGAGTGGGAGAGGGAGAAGCAAAAACGGCCTCTTGGCTGGGTATGTCATGTATGTGGGGCATTCATGGAGACGACATGGTGGACGTGCTCGAGCTGCGGAACGATGAAGCTGTCTTCGTAGCGCTTATGTTTCTTGAGATAGATAGTCTTTTGGTGAGCTTTGGCTATCCTTTTTTTTCACTTTATGTATAATCATGATGAGATGATACCGTATTTTGTCAGTTATGTGATTTTCTGCTCCTATGCTAAATCATTCTCCTCCTTGGGCGTCTTCTCCATTTATCAGTCTCCTGATACGATTTCGTTGGAAGGAATGGCTTGGGGCGTCCAAAATTGTCTTCAGCGGCCTCCCTTGATTGTCATCACAAAGAATATACCTGCCAATCAGAAAATAATAAGGTTTGATTCGGTTGACCGATTTCCTCCATCTCGATCTCTTTTCTCATGGATTATGTGGTCTTTTTGTCTCCTTAAGTCAACTGAATGATGGAGGGGTATGAAACAAGTGCTGTGTTTATGCACCCTGCATTGACAGTTGAAGGCGAGAATGTTATATAAAGCTATGGTTGCACTTCAGCTTGCTCTTTCAGTCCAGTTATTAGCTGAGTTTATGATCCATGAAGTACGATGCGATGGCAATATCAAAGACATGTGATAGCACAAAGGAGTAACCGGTTTTGTAACCTTTTGAAACAAAGAAACGGAGTTGGCCGGTTCCGGATAATATGTATATCGGTTCATCGGCCCATCTCCCACACGAGGGTAAGATCTGTATGCACGCTAGCGACAATCCGACGGCTGAAGGCGAAATCTAGCTACAGGAACTCCAAAAATATCTGCAAACGTGGGATGCGAAAAAAAAAGAAAAGTGAATGGGCAAGATAATGTCCTACTACACGGCGGGGCTTAATTTCTGCATCTTTATAATTATATAGAAAAAAGCTCACACCCCGAAGGGGTGCTACGAAAACCCTGCCTATTCTTTATTTATTGGCCTGTTAGCAGGATAATTCGTAATCACCGCACTGCCGCAACCATTATTATTATTGCTATGATCCAGGAGTCCGGGATTCTACTTGCTGGGCTACGTTGTGAGTGGTATATAAGGGGTCCTGATGGGGGGAGGCCGCCGGGAACCGGAGCAAGGGGAGGGTATAGCCGGGAGGGTTCCGTGAAGAAAAGGTGGAACTTGAGAACTCCGTAACGGTGATGCTGCGTGGAGGATGTACTGTAGGTATACAATTGAATTAGCTAAGACGTAGGGATTGGAACACTCCATTTGACACTGCCAGGGTCACCACAGAAATTGGATCCTCCTGGTTACATCTACGTGGGTTATTCTCTTATCAGCTACGTACATTTGAACTGCTGAGCGTTGTTACAGGGCTGCGGTGTAGTTGTAGTGACTGGCTGAGGGCTATGGTCTTTAGGAACTAACAGCAAAGCAATACTCTGCATTAGCGCTGTGCTACATAGCAATGCAAGAGGAGCCTTCCGAGCCCACAACAGAATCATTCTCTTCTAGTATCTCATTCATACCTATGTTCGTTATTGTCCGCGAAGCCTTCCTCAACAGGGGCAGAAGACTAGTATAATACCATACAGTATGTCGGAGGATCTACCAACCCAGTCTACCAGACCTGGAGTACATCACTCCTCTCCCAGTAAACTTGCCAGCTCATCAGAAAGTAATACTAGCTGCCTGCGTATCTGGAGACCTAGCAAAGTTACAACGACTATTTCACAAGTGTGATGTGAAACAAGGCAACCCCGAAGTGCTACTGTGACATGTCAGAGCATCAGGTCTGCCAGCTACCTACAAGATCAGCTGTGAGTGAAATACTATATTAATCACTGCAGAATAAGCTGGACAACTTAGAGTGCCAATTCAGTGCATCTCTGAAGTTGGTACAATTGTTGGGAACGGAGAGCCTATTATTCTTGAAGAGTTGTCTGGATAAATCAGTTCGAGGATCTTTTGAGAAGGATATGATATAAGCGTAATTGACAAACTTGATCTAATATTGGTGGCATCAAGGCGGAAATGCCACGAAAATTAGCATCAAAGGCCCCGGAGTTACTTACTCTGGAGTTCCGATAGGGATAAGCTTGTCGTCGCCAACATCTTGTATGACTAAGCATATCCCCACATCGGGCGGAGCCTGAGCTTCGCTTCGAGTTTGTCAACTGCGAAATCTTTCTTTTTCTTCCCCAACTGAACAAACACTCCTGCCATGATGAGGCAGACGTTTTTTGGCACACTTCCTTTCAATAACTACTAACTCTTACTAGGTACGTTCCATTCATCGGCTTCTACATCTCCTCCCCATTCCCATTTCCTCAATCCCAATTCGTTATCCTTCGCTTTCAGCCTTTCATTTCACAACACTTCCTCCCATTCCAAAATCCCAGCGCATCAACCACAAAATCAGAACCGCACACCCCCCACAACATGATGAGAACACTTCCAAGAACCGGAAACTTTTTAGGAAGAGCCGGAAGAGGTATGGCAAAGCTGGCGCCTCCCCCTTTTCCCTCTTTTATCTTCCCCGCAAAGCACCCGCTTCGCACCCACTTCACATGTTTCGCTCCGGTTTCAGGCGCATGCCCGAGAGGCATCGTCAAATGCCCTTTCTCGGGCGAGCGCCTCGGGGCGGGATGTGTGGATGTTTTGGGGGAGGCGTCGGGGCGCGGTGTGGAGTAGGAGGGAAGGGAGGTGTTCGGTTTTGTCGTCGATGCTTAGAATGGTTCTGCTGATGGGTGTATATGTGTGTGCGGTTTTCGATGTGATGTGATGCGCTGCGACGTTTTTCGTTGTGTTGCTCCTGCTGTTCTTCACTGAGAACTGAGGAGTGCGGTTTTTGATGAAGTGGATTTCATGTGCTGACACTGTTGCGTTTTAGTTTAGGCCTTTTTGTTATTATTAGAAGAGATTTCGTCTTTTCCACATGGGCTAGATTTCGTTGGGCTATGATTGGCAATTGGAGATGTTTGCAGTTGCTGTGATTGGGAAATTCCTGGGTTGTTGAATATCTCTGAAGGCACAGTGGGGATGGGAGATATCTACGACGCGGGCAGAAAACAGATCTGGCCTTGACGATCTGAGGAGAAAACTGATTGTAGCGTTAACATGGTCTGATGTTACCTCAGACTTAATATATTTCTTCTGTTTTAGCGTTCTAAAGAAATGGATCGTAACATATCGAATTCTTTTCTTATACACGGAAATCTAAACACAATGCTTTTTTGTCCACCCACTCCCAAGGATATAAGAACCTTCGAAAATAAACAGGTATTCCAAGACATAAATAAACATAACGCCTCTCCATATGCATGCACCGAGTCGGTAGTGCAGGCTTCGTACTCTCAAATCAAGCAATGTTAACAAACTGCCGCTTCTTGCTTTCCTTCTTCTTGCGCTGCTCCTCCTCCCAGGTATCCTCGTCAACGTAGTCCTTGCTGGTCCGGTCCCCGACCTGGTTCCCGATGTACTGCAGGGCGGCAAGGTTGAAGCCCATCTCGTCCTTCTGCCGCGCCAACACGCGGCGCAGGGAGGCCCTGATGCCATCGAGCATTGGCCGCATCATCTTGCTCGCGATGATCTGGCGGTGGTGCGTCTTGAGCATGAAGAACAGCACGCGGCACGTGAGCGGAATCTCCCACTCGCGGCTGGCCCAGATGTTGAGGAAGGTGAAGAGCGCGGGGAGCTTAGAGAAGGGCAGGACGAGCAGCGCGTCCTGCAGCGACGCGGCGGGGATCTTCTGCACCACGTTGAGGACGTGTCGCTCGGCGGAGATGTTGCCCAGCGCGACGTAGAGCGGGTTGCGGGCGGGAGGGGCCGCGTTCGGGTTCCTCGCTTTGGTCTCCTTCCATTCGCGCATCAGCTGCAGGTCTTCCATGCCGAGGTCGAGGGCTTCCATGATCTTTTCACCGGCCGTGAGGGTCTCGATGGTCTGCTTTCCTGCGGCGACTGCTTCGGGCTTCTCGTCGCCCTCAGCTTCGTCGTCCTTGTCGAGCGAGGCTTGAAGAGTGCTGTCGTAGAGTTCCTCAAGTTCCTTCTCGCGCTCTTCTTCGAGGAAGATCTGCTCGTCCGTCTGGTACCAGGTCCGGATGCTCTTGTCGTGACTGGCGGTCACGATGAACTCGCCCGAGTGGGCAACGGCCAACGCCCAGATCTCACCGTGGTGACCTTCAAGCTTCTGGATCTGCTCGAACTTGCGGCCGTCCCAGTACTTGATCACACGGTCCTTGCTGACACTGAAAAAGTGGTGTCCGTTACCCTCACTGTTGTTGGGGATAAAGCCCACCGCCATGATGCTGTCTTGGTGGGCGAAGAATGCCTTGTGACAGTCACCAAAGTCCAAGCCCCAAATACGGACGGTCTTATCTGCCGAGCAAGTCACGATCAATTTGCTATCGTAGGAGATGTCCATGTTCAAGACGGGGAGCTTGTGGCCATAGAGGTTGAGGAAGAGCTTAAGGGTATCGGTGAAGAAGACCTTCACGGTGTTGTCCAGGAGAGCCACAGCAAGCAGTCGGGAGTCAGGGGAGAAGCGAATACTAAGGATATCATCTGCAACCTTGAGAGTCCTCGTGTGCACAAGCTTGAGTCGAGGTGTGGTTCGTTTGGTACCAGGGATTTCTTCCTGCACAACCTGGAAATTCCAGAACTTGGCAGTTTTGTCCGCACTGCCCGTCACCATGGACTTGCCATCAGGATGAACGTGCAGAGACCAGACAGGACCATCATGCGCCTTGATCGTATCAAGCAGCGTCGAAGACGCGATATCGAAGACCTCAAGCTCGCCACTCTTGTTGCCTACGACCACAATCTTGTCTCCTGGTAGGAAGGCGGAGCACAGCGCGTAGCCACATTCTAAGGTGCGGAGACAGCTCTGTGTCCGTACGTTCCAGATTTTAAGACTGCCGTTGGAGGCCGATGCGAGCATTCGGTCGTCAGAGCTAAGGGCCACCGACCGGATATCTGTTCTATGACCAGGAATCTCAACAGCAAACGTTCGGTTATACTCCGCCTCTTCGCTGTCCTTATTCTTCTTTTTGGATGCCGTCACCACACTGTAGGCTTCCAGCTGATTATTCGTTGTGGCCGCGAGGAGTTGCAGACTTCCACTCGACTTCGTCGTCATCCAGTCAAAAGAACGCATTTTCCCTCCCGTTCGAACAATGACATGCGGAACGAAGACCTCTGTTACTGGCGCGGACGACACATCCTCAGGCTTGTCGGCATCCGCCTGTGTATCCGCCTTCTCCTCATCCGCAGCGCGCTCGGCTTCCTTCTCCTTTCTTCTCTTGCGCTTCCTTGCCAAGCTCTTCTGGATTTCTGTTTCTGAGCGTATACGCCAAATTTCAATCGACTTTTCGGAACCATGAACGCCAACATAATCCGCATGAGGATGAAAACGGATCCCGATTGTGCGATCCTTGCCATTCCGATAAAATGTTCCCCTATCCGTCAAGATCTTCCGGTTCTCTGATCCGACTTTCTCCTTGGCAATCTCGACCATTGCAGTTTCATCGATCGACCAGACCTTAAGCTCCCCGTCGTTGCCCGCAGTAATGCAGCCGCTCTGGTCAGGCGACAGTCCAAGGCTCCAACACTCCCCGTTACTTTGGGCAACATGTGTCTCAATGCAATGCTGCGACGCAAGATCCCAAACCTTAATCAGAGAGTCCTTGCCCGTTGTCAAGAGAAATCCTGCGTGATCACTCTGGCCAGCGCCATTGAGCAAAGTGAGAGCATCGGAAGAGGGCGTGAGGAAGTGTAGCGAGGTGATCTGGTCGGTATGCCCACGGAGCTTGAAAAGTCCAACTTCAGCGACCAGGTCCCACACGATTATGTCTGTGTCTTTAGAACCGCTGGCCAGTCGCACGCCGGCATTATCGAACGCGAGCTGGGTGACGGCGGACTTGTGGCCATTGAAAGAAATGATGCTAGTCGCTATTCTCGAGTCCCACAGTCTGATGCTTCCGTCTGCATAGCTGGAAAAGAAAAGAGTAAGCTTGCGCACATGTTCTGCGCGCCTGAGGCGACTTACCCAACGGCGAAGATATCCTCGTCGGCCTTGCTCTGCGTAATGGCGGTCACCTCAGCATTGCAGTTGGCGTCGCGCCAGCGGCTGAGAAGCTCTCCCTTCTTGACATCCCAGCAAAGAACCTCCTCGCCCGCGCCCACTATCGCTCGCCCTGCACCCGTGCGCCGCGCGGTACCAGAGGCATCTTCATCTCTGGTCCAGACCGCATTCGACGCGGAAGAGGTAACGAGCCCGAAAGTCTTCGAATGCTCGAATTTCCTTCACAAGTCAGTCTCTGTGACCTAGAAGGGACCGCAATCGGGTGAGTTTTGCTTACAGGTATGACTTGACCATCTTTCGACGTCGCGGACAAAATTTTGGAGCTTCCGCATGCTTGAGCGGCGCTGGTCGACCGATGCGCCTCGCTAGCGCCGACGCCGACGGGGCCCGCGGGCATCTACGGGCGGCGGCAGCAACCCGCTGGGCAGCTCGGCCATCCCCAATCACCGAGCCCCGGACTGGCCAACGTGCAACACAGCGACACGGCATCACGTCCTGCGCAGGTCGGTATACAACTAGAGGAGCGGTTTCAAGTGCGACGAGCGCCGGCCTGCCGTCATGCTTCTGCTAGACTACCAGAACGTCCTGATCCAGTCCCTCCTCACGGAGCGGTTCTCGGGGTACGCCCCGCCAATATCACATACACATGGCTGCTCGAGGCCAACAGCTGACGTCTCCCTCGCAGGGCTCCTCCCGTCTCGATCGATCAGGTCGTTTCTGACTTCGATGGCGTCACCTTCCATGTCTCTACTCCCGAGTCCAAAACCAAGATCCTCATCTCCCTTTCTATGAAATGCTTCCGAGAGCTTGTCCAGTATGGTGCCCAGGCGGTCTTGGAACGGGAATATGGCCCCTACATTGTCCCGCCCGAGCCGGGGTATGACTTCTCTGTTCAGATCGATCTGGAGAACCTGCCGGCCGAGCAGGAGGCCAGGGATGACCTGATCATGCGTCTGGCGCTGCTGAAGCGCAACGCCATGGCTGCTCCATTTGAGCGTGCCTTCGACGAGTTCGTCAAGTTGTCAGAGGAGGCAGCGAAATATACGACCGAATCCGCCCCGCAGGGTGTGAAGGAAGGAGGAGAAGTCATGGCCATCCATTATCGAGAAGAGGAGGCGATCTACATCAAGGCCAGTCACGATCGGGTCACGGTGATATTCAGCACGATCTTCCGTGAGGAGACAGACCGCATCTTTGGCAAGGTGTTCCTGCAGGTTTGTTTCCGGCCAGCACAGCACTCTGTGGTACGACAGCTGACGGTCTGCCAGGAATTTGTCGACGCTCGGCGGCGTGTACCCACGCTTCAAAACGCTCCCCAGGTCCTCTTCCGGAGTGACCCTCCGCTGGAACTGCAAGGAGTTCCTGGGCTGAGGAACGCCGGCGATGGTGAAATCAGCTATATTACTTTCGGTGCGCCTCCTCCCCTTCCATACTGTCTTGTTCAAAACTGACCGAACGAAGTCCTCTTCCCGCGCCATCTCACCCCTCAGCGTCGCTACGAGAACATCTCTCATATCCAGACTTTCCGCGATTACTTCCACTACCACATCAAGGCCTCAAAGGTAATGGAGGGTCCCCCCAGGCGTGTGAGGGATCAGTTCGTATGCTTACTCTCCTGCAAAACAGGCATACATTCACACCAGAATGCGAAAACGAACTGCGGACTTCCTCCAGGGTACGAGACATCCAACCCACTCCTTGTCAATATGATATAGATATGCTAACCATAACAGTTCTCAACCGGGCACGGCCAGAAAACGAGGAGCGCGAGCGCAAGACGGCCAGTGGACGGACATTCAAGGTCCAGGGCTAGACTCTGATCGGTACTATGGTCTTGTTTGTAGTTACTTGCGTGGATTCGTTCTGCATCTACCTTGGAGAAGAGAGTCGGTTCACGAGTTCGTCTTTTTTCTTGGTTGACCCTAGGGTCCAAGCAAGATGTCCTATGTCCTAGGAGCAGGCGGGATTTGGTACAGCAGCAGCATCTTCCTACTATGGCATTCTTTTATCTATCTGCCTATCTACAGTATTCTCTATTTATGGGAGACATGATAGACTCAGGAGAGACAAAGATCGATGGCCACACACACGACTGCGGCGCAGCATTTCTTGAAATCGAATCTTGATCTTCCGGGCCCTTGTTTTCTCACTTATCCGTTCCAAGCTAAGGGTGTGACTGGCTTGCATCGTCACGGACGCTAGGGTAGCGGGCCGCCGTTCGTGCAGGCTGCAGCAGCTAGGGCATGTTCCCTGTTCAGTGGAACGCAGTCTATAATTATCTCTTCGATTGTCGGGCACCATCAACGAGTGTACTGTACTCTGTATGCATTCTTATGACCAAGTCGTCGACTTGAAGCTTCGATCGAAGTCACGTAGCAAATGCTCTTGCGAGGAACCCGTTGATACTTGGATTACTTGCTGCATCCACATGCAAGTTGTTGCGTCGGCTTTTGACTCTTAGTCATGATAATCTTACCTAAGAGTGAGCTCAGGAAGAAAATATGCACCCTTCTAGGACAGTACTATCAATAGGTACTCAAGAACATAATCCTGGCCATAAATCAACCAACTCCATCGACATGCATAACCTTCGTTTTAGCTAGAACGCAGCTAGCTGCAATCCCTGCATCAGACTAAACGGCATGACATACATTAAGTTCGCGCTACCATGCCCTCTGCTGCACTTAGATTGGGTACTGTCCATGTCTGGTCGAGCTATTAGTACTGTGTCGCTAACACGTCTATTCAATATATAAATACAATGTATTTGATGAGCTATGTTGGTGAGTGAAACCATCCAAGATTGACAAAATTTTGTTCAACGAATGTACGGAAGGCGAAAAGTATAACTATATATGATTTTTGTCATAGCGTTCATAGAATACTGAAATGGAATGAGTTGGGCTAGAGAAGGGACAGTACCTATATGTGTATGCACATATATATATCTTTTGCTTTTTCCCTGATATGGACATGTCTAAAGAGTGAATGAAACTATAGCCGATCCCGCACTCCTATGGAGCCGTCCCTCAACTGCCGCCGGAGACAACCGACTCCTCAGAGTGATTCCCTTCGTTCTGCTCGTATGTGATCGTGACCTCGTTCGTCTGCTTGATGTAGCTATTGGTGCCGTTTCCACCTTCGGCGGCACCCAGAATGCTCTTGTCGCTGTGGTCGTCCCGTTTGGTGGGCAAGACAGTGCCCTTGCTGCGATAGTTTCCGGAGAAGACGCCGCCTCTGCTGACGCTGACCCTGGCCTTAGTGCCGCTGCTGCTGAGCTGGTACCCGTTAGACTGTTCCCGGCCGCTGCTGTAGTTGCGAGAGGAGCGCAGCTTGGTGACGAGGGCTCGGAGCGAGGGCAGGGACACGGCGACCATGGTCAGACCGGTTTCTACGGCGGCCCAGAGGAGGAGGTTTCCTGCGAAGACTGCAGATATCTCTCTGTTAATCCTGAAAATTATCACAACTTCTCTGGAGGGTGCGGCATCGAGACTCACAGGTTATGTCGTAGATATTGTTCAGGTCCGGGAGATAAGACGTCTTGATGAATGCCGAAACGGCTGCACTGGGGAACAGTTATTTCACGAACGAGAAAAAAAGCAACCAAGGGTAATGGAGAGCGAAAACTACAACATTCCTAAGCTCATTGCGAGGCCGACACCGATCTTCTCGCGCGTTTTCATCTGAAGGCTCCAGACGACTTTCCAGGGGAGAAGAGCGAGTATCATATCCATCAGCCCGGAGTATGCTTTGACGGATATCAGAAAAGCCCCTCTCTTTTTCTTTGCCTTTTCACCATCCCATCTGACGGTACTAGGTACCTGGGGACTCACCTCCCGCAAAGATGGCGTAGCTGGTCGCGGTCTCAATCGGCCAGCATTTTCCGGGGAGCGTGGTGTCCCAGTTCTTGGCTACTGGATGGCACTTGACGATGAAGATTACGGCACAGAGTTCCATGACGATGTTCATCGAGACGATGATGAACCACAGCAGGACCTTCTGCCACTTTTCGACCACGATCCGCAGCAGGGTGAACGCAAACGACGTCTTGCTCAGACTGCAACCGACGATGGCCACGACCTCGCCGATGAGAACGTACTCCATCGCCAGGGGCACGTTGACCGGAGGCGGCTCCGTAAGCAGCTCATCGAGGTGTCTCTCGAAACCGTGCTTGATTGCAAGAGTGATGAGAACCGTGTATATGAACAATAGCATCTAGTTTGTAGTATATATATCAGTCTATCCAAACCTTTGAAATGGACCGAGGAAAGACAGTGAACTGACCCCCGATACTATCACAGTCCAGTCATCCCAGCCAAGTCTCTTGCTGATGGAGTACTTGCAATAGATGCGCAGCAGGACGACCAGTAAAGGGATGACGGTGACCACCCACATCACCACGTTAACCTTTGGTCCCTCGTTTTCGCCGGCCATGGTGATTGGGGAAGAGTCGAAAAGGCAGAACGAGATATCAACTGAGGGACGGTTTGGAACCGTTCATGCAGCGGAATGATTGACTGCTTTGTAGAGACGATGAATTATGTATACTGATCCCTTAAGTCTGAGGTCATTCTCGGGATGCCAGCCCTCTCACCTCAAACAATGTGCATCGTACGACATAGCATGATGCCTCCATGCTTTACGGAGCCCATGAGTACTCCAAAATAAACTAGGTAGAAAGAATTAGGTACCATAACTTGCTTGGGAATGTACTGTAACTACCTTGTAGCGATCTTGTCAGGGACAGAAAAGGCAAATCCATAACTCGGATCTTTCATCCTTGGTATTCGGGACTCCTGCTTCCCAGAGGGCTGGCACATAGCCGCACACTATACGTACACAGGCTGAGGTACTCCGTACAGCTGGGTTACCGGGAAGTATGTATCTCGTTGGTCACGGACCCTGGCATGTCAGCAATGCAGCGATGTCCGCTCAAAAGGGACTACCACTTGGCGGCGATGCATCATAGATGCGAGTGGACGCCAACCGCTGTGACAGCTGCGGCTAACACGAACCCGTCTCTGCGGGACGCTTTCCCCGGCGAATAACAACCAACAGAATCCGTTTTAAGGCCGTTTAGTCGCCGGGGACTCCCGCTCGCCTCCGTCTCCCCATGAAGATCATGAAGATCATATCCTAACTCCGATTGGCCCCAAGGCCATCGACCACGCTTCTTTCAACCTCGAACAAGGGCCTGAGACGCGCCGGTAGCAACTACAGTACGACACTGTGAATAATAAAGGAAATATGCTATTGATGGCGCACCAGGGAGTACTCGTCTAGATGCCCTTTTCGACAGTTGTCTGTCCCAGGCGCCATACTGCGTATCAATCGCAGGCGAAGGAGGCTACAAGCAGAGCTGCGAAGATGAATTGGAACGTGCGACAGCGCAAGTACCCAGACCATCATTGACCTTGCGGAGAAGTGGACTCGGTTGTCGCATTTGCCCAAAGCGTCGTGGAGAATATTCAGAACAAGGAGAACTTCCTACATGTTTTCACTGAGGAAGCAAGTCGAGTATAATACTTCTTTCGCATATCCGTAAAGAGCCGAGTCTACATAAGGCAAACGAGAATACCGCTATTCTGACACGTCTATCAAGATTCAACTAAATGGAAAAGGGAAGGCGTTTTATAGCATATCGCCGGTCAATTCCGGAACAGCACTAATCCACCGTTCCCAGCTAGATACTCCGCACACGAGACGTACGGAGTACTCCGCTTTGAAGTGCTTAAAACCGAACGGAATCAAAGCAAGCAACGCTTTTGTGGGGCTGCTCAGCCCAGGAGTGCAGTTCCCCAACGCCAGTTTGGCCCCAATGTTCGGAAAGGGCCGATTGACGCTTGACACTCGGGCAGGGTTCCAACCTCCATGATTAGAATGGAGGATCCTATCTGCACTGTTCAATGGCTAATCCTAATTCTTTGCAAATGTTTGTTTCCACCAAGATAAGATCTATTTTGAGTTGAGAATACCCATCTGAACGTATCATGTGCTTCATTGAATTAGTGCTTACTTGGTTGAGGAGAAAGTGATGTTGCATGATTCAGCTATCTGCCGCGATATACAACATGAGTCAGGGCGCATTTCTTGGTCTACAGACGTTGGCGTGAAGATAACATACTTACTTACTGTTTCAGATAACAATCTTCGCGGACGGTGCAGGTATTTGCAACCCAGCATTCAGGATCCGGTCTGGGGCTTTCCCCCTGTCGAGATGACGGTCTAGGGCGTTCGCTAGTAGCATGAAATGTTAGTATTATGAAGGAGACATGCCATCGAGACCCAGCTCCAAGACAGTTCGGTGAATTTTGATGATTTCTAGTAAGAGCCTTCGTTCATAGCCCCTGTCTTTGAGCACCTACGGATACACAGCCTGCGCTATACCGAGTATATCTGCCTAGGTAAGTTCGATATTATTGAACTGTATCAAATTTAGTTATGCACTTCGTAAGGAATACGGAGTAAATGTACATGCTTATCCGTATCCCTGTTCGACCTTCAGCCGCGTTTCTAAAAGAAACTTGAAGCCTGCCTGGCTTAGACCGGACAAATCATGCGTCTTTGATCGAACAATGATATTGTCTAGACTTCTGCAGGCTGGCACCCATGGGGATGTCATGGGGCTGAGTGTCCGGGGGATTATACCCAGGCGAGAAAGGACCGCCTCCCATTCATTGTTGTCTTGAAACTGTCCACTTTTCGGAGATTTAATTCCTTGGATCAGTTGGGAGAGTTCCTAGTATCCGAGAGAAGAATCTTGTGTCTCATTATGCATGGTGGGAACCATCTCTTCGTTACGGTGTACAATTACCTCCACCCGCCGCAATCGCCCTTGACCATTCCTGAAGATATCGGCGGGG